>Ga0209603_1000302_pt1 | contig 61371 bp, 58 predicted proteins | sample COGITO_mtgs_1206_FD_184812 | JGI IMG/M metagenome (GOLD analysis project Ga0209603, IMG submission 184812) | Pelagic marine microbial communities from North Sea - COGITO_mtgs_120607 (SPAdes) (version 2) | ecosystem: Environmental > Aquatic > Marine > Epipelagic ...
TTTAAAGCCCAACCTAATGCAATAAAAGATAGCTTTTCAATTGATCCAGCTGTATTTAAGGATGATGACGGTAGTTATTATATGTACTTTGGTGGACTTTGGGGAGGACAACTTCAGCGTTGGCAAACAGGTCAATTTAAGGCAGAAAACCCCGAAAGTCCTACGGCTTTTATTCCAGCAGATGATGAGCCAGCATTATTGCCGTATGTAGCAAAAATGTCAGAGGATTTATTGGAGTTTGATAAAAAACCAATAGCGATTCAAATCCTTGATGAAAATGGAGATTTACTCCTCGCAGGAGATCATGATCGACGATTTTTTGAGGCTGCTTGGATGCACAAACACAATGGATTATATTATTTTTCATATTCTACAGGGGATACACATTATATTTGTTATGCTGTGGGAGATAACCCCTGTGGACCGTTTACTTACAAAGGAAGAATTTTAAATCCGGTTGTGGGATGGACTTCTCACCACTCTGTTTGTAAAATCGAAGATAAAACCTATTTATTTTATCACGATTCATCCCTTTCCAAAGGCATAACACACTTGAGGTGTATTAAAGTTGCAGAAATTAAATACCGAGAGGATGGTTCAATAATTACCCTAGATCCTTACTCGAACACATAAGTCAAATATAATTATATTTACAAAGTAAACCAAATGGCTCAAAAATATCATATAGGATTCGATTTAGGAAGCTCTTCTGTAAAAGTGGCACTTGTAGATGCTACTACTGGTGAAAGTATTTTAACTCTGCACGAACCAAAACACGAAATGTCAATTTTATCTGTGCAAAGTGACTGGGCAGAGCAAAATCCAAACGATTGGTGGACGTATGTATGTGAAGCAACAAAACGGATTTTAAACGAATCTAAAATTGAAGCTTCTAAAATTACAGCTGTAGGTATTTCCTATCAAATGCATGGGTTAGTTGTAGTTGATTCTGATGGAGAACCTCTTAAAAACGCCATCATTTGGTGTGACAGTAGAGCAGTGGAGATTGGCAATAAGGCATTTCAGGATTTGTCTCCAGAGCGATGTACAAAAACCCTTTTAAATTCCCCCGCAAATTTTACAGCATCTAAACTCAAATGGGTCAAAGACAATGAACCTGAATTGTTTGCTAAAATTCACAAATTCATGTTGCCTGGTGATTTTATTGCTTTTAAACTTACAGATGAAATTTCAACCACCAAAAATGGCTTATCAGAAGGAATTTTTTGGGATTATGAATCCGATACCATTGCGGATTGGCTTTTAGATTACTTTGGATTTGATTCTGAATTGGTTCCTAAACTCGTTGAAAATTTTAGTCCTCAAGGATACATTACAAACAAAGCTTCTTTAGAAACCGGTTTGCCAGAGGGAATCCCAGTAACATACAGAGCAGGGGATCAACCTAATAACGCACTTTCCTTGAACGTTTTTAACGATGGAGAAGTTGCAGCTACCGGAGGGACTTCGGGTGTGATTTATGCAGTTACCAACAATAAAAATTCAAAAGAACCAAGTAGAATTAACCATTTTGCACATGTAAACTATTCTATTGATAATCAGTCAATTGGAAAGTTATTATGCATCAATGGTGCTGGGATTATGTACCGTTGGTTACGCAATCAAAGTTCAGCAGAATCTTATGAAACAATGAATAGAAAAGCATCTAAAGTTCCTATTGGATCAGATGGCCTGGTCATTTTACCCTTTGGAAATGGTGCTGAGCGGATGTTAAACAACCTAAATGTTGGTACGCAATTTTGTAATATTAATTTAAATCAACACGATAAAGCACATTTGTTCAGAGCAGCCTTGGAAGGAATTGCTTTTTCATTTGTATATGGAATGGAAATTCTAAAAAATGATAACGCCAAAGTTAAGGTCATAAGAGCAGGAAATGATAATCTTTTTCGTTCCGAAATCTTTGCCAAAACACTGGCCACCTTGATTGGTTATGAAATTGAAATATACAATACTACTGGTGCTGTAGGAGCCGCCCGGGCTGCAGGGTTAACCGATAAAAATTTTGATCGTTTTGGAGATAACATCACAAATAATGATCATGTGATGACCTACAAGCCTATTGAAAATAATACCCCTTATCTTGAAGCCTACAATAAATGGAAAAAAGAATTAGAAAAACAAATTAAAAATTAAACAATGATACTGACTGGAAACAAAGAGTACTACAATGGAATTGATACCATTCGTTATGAAGGCAAAGAATCGGATAATCCTTTAGCTTTTAAATATTACGACCCTGAACGTGTGGTTGCTGGAAAAACGATGCGCGAGCACTTTAAATTTGCCATTGCTTATTGGCACACATTCTGCGGACAAGGATCAGATCCGTTTGGTCCAGGAACGCAAAACTTTCCATGGGATCAGTCTTCAGACCCTATCCAAGCGGCTATAGATAAAGCAGACGCAGCGTTTGAATTCATAACCAAAATGGGCTTCGATTATTTTTGTTTTCATGATTATGATTTAATTGCAGAGGCCGACACTTTGTCTGAATCTGAAAAACGCCTTTCTACAATTGTAGAATACATTAAGCAAAAACAACAAGACTCGGGAGTGAAACTTCTTTGGGGTACGTCTAATTGTTTTTCCAACCCAAGGTTTATGAACGGTGCATCAACCAATCCAAATTTTGATGTGGTCGCTCGAGCAGGTGCTCAGGTTAAAATGGCTTTAGATGCTACCATGGCTCTAAAGGGAGAGAACTATGTTTTTTGGGGAGGACGAGAAGGTTATATGTCACTATTAAATACTGATATGGGGCGCGAATTGGATCATATGGGACGATTTTTAACCATAGCAAGAGATTATGCAAGATCTCAAGGATTTAAAGGCACCTTTTTTATTGAGCCGAAACCCATGGAACCTATGAAACATCAGTATGATTTTGATTCGGCAACAGCGATTGGATTTTTGAAAGAATACGGATTGGATAAAGATTTTAAATTAAATATTGAAGTGAACCATGCCACACTTGCTCAACACACGATGCAGCATGAATTGGCAGTAGCTGCAAAAGCCAATATGTTGGGCAGTATTGATGCCAATCGAGGGGATTATCAAAATGGTTGGGATACGGATCAATTTCCTAATAACATTCAAGAAACAACAGAAGCCATGTTAGTATTTCTAGAAGCTGGAGGGTTGCAAGGTGGTGGAATTAATTTTGATGCTAAAATAAGAAGAAATTCAACAGATATGGAAGATGTTTTCTTAGCGCATATTGGTGGTGCTGATACTTTTGCACGTGCTTTAATTACGGCGGATAATATTATTTCATCCTCACCATATAAAAAGCTAAGAAAAGAACGCTACGCTTCTTTTGATAGTGGAAAGGGTGCTGCATTTGAATCAGGATCACTAAACCTTCAAGACTTGTATCAAATTGCAGTTGAAAACGGTGAGATTTCTCCACAAAGTGGAAAACAAGAACTCTTTGAAAATATCATCAACCAATACATATAATTACTTAAATATAGAATTATGTACTACCTAGCCTTATCGTCATCATCTGTTTTAGAGAAACTAGATTGGGTTGTTTTGAGTGTTTATTTTTTAGCACTTATTGCAGTAGCTGTTTGGGTGGTACTTCAAAAAAATAAAAACACAGAAGACTATTTCTTGGCAGGAAGAAATGTGGGTTGGTTTGTAATTGGGGCCTCTATATTTGCCTCTAATATTGGTTCAGAACATGTTGTTGGTCTGGCTGGTACTGGTTTTGAATCTGGTACTCCAATGGCACACTACGAACTACATGCTTGGATTGTTTTATTGTTAGGCTGGTTATTTTTACCATTTTATATAAGAAGTGGTGCTTTTACAATGCCTGAGTTTTTAGAAAAACGATTTGACAGTCGCTCGCGTTGGTTTTTATCCATATTTTCTTTAGTAGCTTATGTGCTTACCAAAGTTTCAGTGACTATTTATGCGGGTGGAATCGTTGTATCCGAACTGTTGGGAATTCCATTTTGGTATGGTGCCATTGGTATTGTTGTTTTTACAGGAATATACACTGTTATTGGAGGAATGAAAGCTGTTATTTATACGGAAACATTTCAAACGGTTGTACTTATTTTAGGCTCATTAATTATAACTTATTTAGGGCTGCAAGAAGTAGGAGGTTGGGGACAATTACGTGAAACAGTGATTGCTGTGAGTCCCGACCACTTTAATATGTGGCGTCCTATGTCCGATCCAGATTTTCCATGGACAGGGCTTTTAATCGGTGGAACAATTGTTGGAATTTGGTATTGGTGTACCGATCAGTATATTGTTCAGAGGACTTTAGCTGCCAATAACATTAAAATTGGTAGGAGAGGGGCTATTTTTGGAGCTTATCTAAAACTATTACCAATCTTAATTTTCTTGGTACCGGGTATTATTGCCTTTGCATTATCAATTCAAAATCCTGAAGTATTTTCTGTTGAAAAAGCAGATCGTGCTTTTCCAATGCTTGTCAAAACCTTGCTTCCGGTTGGGTTAAAAGGGTTGGTCGCAGGGGGGCTTATGGCAGCTTTGATGAGTTCATTAGCCTCGGTTTTTAATTCCTGTTCTACAATTTTTACTATTGATATTTATAAAAAATTAAAACCTAATAAATCAGAGAAATATCTCCTTAAAATTGGAAAAATAGCAACAGGGTTTATTGTGGTTTTGGGAATTATTTGGATTCCAATTATGGAAAAAATTGGCGGTGGAGTGATGTACCAGTATTTACAAAATGTACAATCTTATATTGCGCCTCCAGTTACAGCTGTATTTTTATTGGGAATTATTTGGAAACGTGTCAACTCATCTGCTGCAATAACGACTCTTTTGGCTGGTTTAGTGCTTTTAGTTTTGAGACTGGGCTCAGAAATTTATTATCAACCTCAAATTATATCCGATGAGGTTGTTGACACTATGTTGTACAGTTTTGCAACAATCAACTTTGCACACATGGCTATTTTTATGTTTGTTTTTTCGGTTGTACTATGTATTTCAACAAGCCTACTTACCAACGCTCCTGACTATAAAGCAATAGTAGGTTTATCTTACGGGACTTTAACTAAAGAACAAAAACAAGCTCAAAAGGATAGTTATGATAAAATTGATGTAATTCTATCAGTTGTTCTAGTGTTCATAGTCATTGGGATTTTATGCTACTTTACGGGGTAATTAAAAAAAATCATGAAACTATTTAACTTAATACCTTTTATAATTTTATTCATTTGTTGCAGTGCATCTGACAGTAATTCTTCCTCAACTCAAGATGAAAGCATCCCTGTTCAAGAGGACGTATTTTTTGTTCCACAGACTATTGATGGGGTTCAGGTTCAGAGAGAAGTACTTTTACATTTACCGGAAAATTTTGACTCAACTGAATCCTATCCTGTGGTGATTGCATTTCATGGTAATGGGGGTCAAAACAATTACTGGTTTTCCAAGTTATCACAATTTATAGATGCTGGTGAATTCGTTGGGGTATATCCACAAGGGTATTTAAATTCTTGGAATTTAGGTGCAGAGGCCTCATCCGCTGATGAGGTTTATTTCTTTAATCAAATTATGCTCAAGCTAGAAACATATTCATTTTTTGATGCGTCTAAGGTTTATGGTATTGGTAATTCTAATGGCTCTGCTTTAATCAATAAATTGGCAATTGAAACATCTCATTTCAGCGCCATTGCAGCTCTTGCAAGTCAATTAATTGTTGGGACCACACCCAATCCTTCAACTTCCCCAGTGTCCGTTTACCAAATGAATGGGACGGCAGATAATATTATTCCATACAATGGTGGTATTTCTTTTGTGGGTCATAATTTTTTAAGTGCATCTGACAGTGCTCTTAGTTGGGCAACTACTTTTAATTGCTTCACAGAGCCTATTGTGGAAATGCTTGGTGAGGATGAAATTATGATATATACAGATTGTGACTCGGGAAAAGAAGTTCGCTCGCATAGTGTAGTAAATGGAGGACATAATTTAAATCAGCCTAGTACACCTAATTTTTATTCTCCAATTTGGGAATTTTTAAAACGTTTTTAAATAATGAACTTTCTTTCTTCACACATAAAATTAATTTGTTTAGTGGTTGTTTTTTTTCAACCATGCATTATAACTGCTCAAAACAGAATCAGTATTGAAGGAGTTGTTTATGACGAATATGATTATCCTATTCCATATGCATCTGTTGGAATTTTAAAAAAAAATATTGGAATAAGCTCCACAGAGGAAGGAACCTTTAAGTTTTATATCTCAAATAATGAACTTTCAGATGTCATAGAAATTTCATCAATTGGCTTTGAACCGTTTGAAATTACCGTACAAAATTTTATCGCACTAAAAGATAAAACCTTCATCTTAAAAGAAAAAATCACAGAACTAAATGAGGTTTCAATTGAAAGTCCAAAGAACATTGTCAAAAATGCATTCAAAAAACTAAAGGAGAATACACTTAGTCGAAAACATAAGTTAGGCATACTGTACCGACGCTGGTCTGTGGAGGATAAAATTTGTCGTTATTTTATAGAGCAATATATCGATGTTTTAGACCGTGGACCTTCTTCTTACATCCATGCTTTTGATGTGCTTCAAAGCCGCACCTCGTCAGATTATAGATTTATAAAAAACGAACAAGATCGCCACGCCCTACAATTCATGGCACTCAACAACCCCCTTCGAAATGGTCCCTCAATCGGGTCCTACAATTGGAAAAAGATTGAAGATACATTTTACGAAGGAGAAGACGTTCTTGTAGTGCAAGGAACTCAACAAAATGGCAATAGTATAACGTTCTACATTGGCTTTGAATCTTCAAAAATATATAAGATTGAAAAGAATACGATTTCAATGAATGTTGGGAAAAGTTTAAATGCACTTTATATCTACAAAAACAACAACCAAGGCAAACTATATTTAAGTTACCACAAACGTCAATGGGAGGGAGCTGTTAAAACCCCTGACCACGTCAAAAGAGCAATGCGACAGGCGGGTAAAAAGGAAAGGAAATACATCCCTATATCATACCGACATGAAATTTTTGTTTTGGATTTAGAAGATGGAGACAGTAAAATCAAACTAGAAAATGAATCGCTTCAACAAGATATGACATTGTATAAAATACCTTACGATGAGCAATTTTGGATGAATATCAGCTTGCCTCCAGAAACTAAATTTTATTTAAAAAACATCAATGAATTAGAAGGTCTTTATGACGTTCCAATTGAAACTCAATTTAAATTTTCCAACAAAAGGTGAGATCATCAATAGATTTAATTTTTTCAAAAAAACAACACTAAATGGGTATAAATTCTGCGATTAAAATAAAATACATCAAATTTATATCAGCATGTGTCACATCCCTTTTAATAAGTATTTCTCTCTATGGTCAAAATGATGTGACCAATGTGATTATTATAATCAGTGATGATTTAAATGATTCTGTTGAGGGAATGGGAGGGCACGCACAAGCGCAAACACCAAATATTAATAGACTAATTGATATGGGGGTACAATTTACAAATGCCCATGCTAATGCGCCAATTTGCGCACCGTCTAGAGCCAGTCTTTGGACAGGAATGTATCCAAGTAAAACTGGATATTATGGTCACAACCAACAACAAAATAGATGGCGTAATTTTCCAATGATGACAGATGCGATAACCATCATGGAACATTACAGTAACAATGGATATAAGTTGTATGGAAGCGGAAAAGTCTTTCATAATGGCCATGAAGATAATAGTGTTTTTAATCAGCCGTTGGATGGTGGACCATCAAGTTTTGGTCCTTTTCCATGGGATGGTTCTACAATGCATAGTTGGGGGAAACCGCAAGCTTTTGGACATTCCATTATGCCGCCAAATATTAGAGATAGTAAGTGGGGCGGATTCGCACCTTTGAGTGAGATTCCAACTGTTGGTGATTTCACTGGATGGATGAAGGACTGGGAAGAACCTTGGGATTTTCAATATGAAAGCGAAATGGATAGGGAGTTAATGCCCGACGAAATTACAGCTTTATGGGTCTCCGAAAAGTTAAATGAAACTCATGACGACCCATTTTTTATTGTAGCAGGGATGAACCGTCCTCATACACCACGATATGCCCCTAAAGAATTCTTTGATATGTTTCCATTAGAAACAATAATCTTACCTCCTTATTTAGAAAACGATTTAAATGACACCCCTTCTATTTTATGGGAAAATAATTTTCAGAGTTCCGCACTTACGCGATTTCTTGAGGATTCAGCAGAAACGGATATTGGTAGTGAAATGTGGTGGAAAAAATGGGTTCAATCCTATTTGGCTTGTGTTGCATTTGTAGACCATCAGGTAGGTGTAATTCTTGATAGTCTAGAGAACAGCCAATATGCCGACAACACCATTGTAATATTTACAGCAGATCATGGGTATCATATGGGAGAAAAAAATTTCCTATCAAAAACAACCATTTGGGAAGAATCTACCCGTGTTCCATTAGTCGTTTACGCACCAGGAGTTTCAGTCGCAGGCGAAAAAGTGGCGCATCCAGTGTCTCTTATAGATATTTATCCTACGTTAATCGATTTATCTGCTTTACCAGAAAATCCAAATATTGGAGGGAATGGGTACCTTTTAGATGGATATAGCATGAGACCATTTTTGGAAAATCCAATAAACGGTACATGGAACGGCCCTCCTGTAGCTTTGAATCATCTTCATGGAAATATTAATCCTGCTGACAATACACCATCTCCAATAGCTGAAAATCATCATTCTGTACGTTCAAGTCGTTATCGATATACACTTACTAGTGACGGTGAAGAAGAATTTTACGATCATTTAAACGACCCAAACGAATGGAATAATTTAGCGGTTACCGATTTAGATGACGCTACAACATCATTGTTAGAATGGCATAAATCAGAAATGTTTGACCTCCTTAATATCTCTTCTTTAAATATTAATGAACCAACAAAATCGAATGAATTTAATTTTTACCAACGCTATTTGGGTGCTTCAAATTGGACTACTCAAATTGAATATACCTTATCAAAAGAAACACAGGTTAAAATAGAGGTTTTTAACATTAATGGTAAAAAATTATTGAGTCTAGTCGATGAGTCCAAGTCCGCTGGTAAGCATGAGATGAGTTTTAATTTATCTAAATTTTCAAGCGGTTTGTATTTTTGTAAAATGACGACACCAACGTTTTCTAAAACAAAGAAAATAATACTAAGTCATTAATAATCTAATTTTAAGTCAGACATCACTTAATCCAGGAGCCAAAGGGAGTGAAGTCGAACTATTTTGGGGAGGGTTTGGAATTATTTCTATTCTAGTTTCTTTTAATCTATGAACGACTCCATTCTCTAAAGAGGATGATTCTAAATCCGTTTCAAATACTCCAGCAAATCTGTAAAGCCTAAACCCAAGGTTATCTATACTTCTTGGAAATGTTATCCGTTTTACTAAATTAGAAGTCACAGCCTTAAACCAAGCATCATATTTTTCAGAATCCTTACATTTTTCTGTTATTACCGTTCCATCTTTACTGATTTGATTATCCCACTCTTCGTTTTCATAAAATTTAGGAAACCATAAATATTGCTTCGGATAAATTTTACTTTTAAACCAGGCTTGCTGTACAGCTTTATAATTTTGTCCTAAGCAATTACAAGCATCAACTATTTTTCTGAAAGCTGGATTTTCTTGAACGTCTAAATATCCCTTTTCACGGAAATAATTTGGGTTAAATTCCTTATCTAGATCCCATGACTCCCATTGTTTGCTTTTTTCCAAGACTTTAATCTTAGCCCTTATTTGTTCAATCAAAATTGTAATTTGATAATTGATGGAATCTAAATCTTCGGTAATTCTAATTCGACTTACATGATGATTTGTTGCTTGTATTATATCTGTTTCTCGGTGAATATCTAACTCGATTTGCTTCTTGTGAAATGGTTCATCAATTTCAACATGAAGTTTTATCTGAGGGAAGTACATGTCTGTTAAAGCATGACCCTCAGGGCGATTTACATACTGTTGAGTTATGAATTTGACATCTATCCTGTTTAACAAATGATAAATTCGTGTAATAACATAATTTTCGTAATTTTTCTTATTTGTTTTTGCTATCTGACGTATTATGTATTCCCGTTTTGTCATTAGTTTAAATCAAGGTTGGTGAAAATTAAAATAAATTCCAAAAAATAGAACAGTATAAGATTATAAAAAATAAGACTACAACAATCAATAAAAGATATTTTTGTCGAAATCTTTTCTTTTGTAATTTTCTTAATTCCTGATTAAAAAAGAGATAATCGTCATGAGATAGTAGTTTTAATCTGTTCAAGGCTATTTCATACTTTTTTAGGGATGTATCTGAAATATTGTTTTTTAAGTTTGATTTTTTATCCGTATTCCATTGCAGGTATTGTAAGATTCCTGTAAGATATTCTAAGACATCAATAATTTCTTGTTTTTCGTCAGGAATATTTAAATTTAAAATATCGATAGTTAATTTTTCCAAGTTGTCTTTCTGCACATTCTTAGTAAAAACCTCCTCGCTTGATTGGCCTTTATTTTCATTGAAAGGGGTGTTTGTTGGATGTGATTTTGAGAACTGACTTTGATTTTGTTTTTGTTCAATGGAATCTAGTCTTTTGTTGAACCTGTAAGGAGTTGACCAGCCTTCCTTGAAGATTTTGTTGCTAAGCCATTTACCTGAATTTTTACCTGTTTCTCTTAAAAATGAATTCCAAAAGCTCATATTATTTTTGATTTTTATCAAATATAAAACATTTTTTGTTTAAATTTACTTACTTAACATTAGACAATTTATCATGAGAGACAAGGCTAAGAGCAATTTAAGCTCTATTTCAGTAGAAGAAATTAAGGAATATATTAAATCATCAAATCCAACTTACTATAATAAGATGATTATTTCTGATAATGCTGAAGTAAAAAGAACAAATTTTATTTATGTAAATTATACTGCAAATTATTTGAATCGTTTATCAAAAAAAATCACCTTTCCAATTTATGGGAATATTGCAGACAATTTTAAGAGTTTTGAAAATGCTTCTAACAAAGCAAATTCAAAGCAACTATTTGATTCTGAATTAATATTAGAAAGTTTAAGTTCCAATTATAATATAGAGGCAGAAGAGGACCAGTTGGCATCTCCAGATGATTTTGATTATGTGATTAAGGCTGAGAATGATCAAGTTGTATCCAACCAACCGTTATATTATATATCTGATCGTACATCTTCATGGGATTGTGATACATGTGATACTGAAAAATACATTCAGTGTGATGATTTTGATTGCGAAGGGAGGCACACTTGGAAATGTACAAATTGTGCTGCAAAAGGACAAATTATTTGTGATGGATGTGGTGGAGATAAAAAGCTAGATTGCAGAAAATGTAATGGGAGTAAAAAATTGAGATGTAGTAATTGTGGAGGAGACGGAAAAGTCGTAGATAAAATGGACACTTTAAGTGCTGTTTCTAGTTCAAGTCGATCTTCAAGAATTGTAAAAAAGAAGTGTGGAGATTGTTCCGGTAAAGGGGAAATTAGATGTAATAAATGTTCCAATGGAAAAGTACCTTGTGATACTTGCTCTGCTCAAGGTAAAGTGACATGTCCGGAGTGTACTGGTCATAAAAATATTGTTTGTGGTAAATGTTATGGAGATAAAAACAGATACGGTCTAATCGATTGCCCAGAATGTAAAGCAATGGGTAAGATGGCACAAATATCATATGTAGAAACAAAAATTTCGCAAAAAAGCGTTGACAAACTTTTCAACAATAATAACGAGCTTGTCAATGTAACCGAGGACACGGTTCTAAAATTTGCTGATAAAAGTGTACAACAAGAAGTTGTTTTGAAAAATTTCAATGACGTTTTTCATAAAGATTATGATGAAATAGTTGAAGATGTATTAAAACAAATTCAAAATGAATCTGACTTCAACTTTGAAGGATATACAAATAAAGTTGTTAGAGAAGAATTATACTTTCAAGTAATCCCATGTGTTCAGGTTCAATACAAGCATATGCTTACAAATACGGAGCAAGAGGTTACGATTCTAGATTTTTTCAATAGCCCAAGATTGATTATTGATGGAGAAGTTGAAAACCAAAATTCAACTTTAAAGGATACGGGAAAAAAACTTGGGAACTTTTTTGGAAAACTATTTAAGTCTAAAGGATACAAACAGAAAGAAGACACCAAAAAAGAGATTAAACTCATGATTAGATTAGCAAAAGCGGATGGTAAGATTGAAGATTCAGAAAAGGTGTTCTTGTCTAGTAAAATAACTTCATTGGATATGTTTACACATGTCGAAAAGACAGATTTATTCAATATGATGGATGATTCAATGCTTCCTGAATTAGAGCCAGATGATATTAAATTCTCGAGCAGCGATAAATTCTCTGAAGTATTCCAAAATTTACAGACAATGGCAGCTGAAGATGGAGATGTAGCTAATTCTGAGCAAGAATTATTAGATAAGATAAAATCTTTAAATAACTAAAAGTTTTGAAAAAATCATACTTCCATTTATCGTCAATTATATTTTTAATTTTCTTTTCTTGTAATTTCTCATCTAAACAATCAAATGAAGATACAGCCACAAATGAATCTGAATTTGAAGAAAAGATAGTAGCTCAAGAAATTACACAAGAAGATTTAGTTTTTGAGCCTGTAATAACAAAAAAATCAATATTTATTAAAAAGGGAGCGTCTTTTAAGGAGGCTTTTTATGGACTCTCAGGCGATTCAATTAGAATTTCTTTTAAATCGGATGTGCCAATAAAATCCTTTGCTCTCTCTGAGGAACGAAGTGGGCGCACTGTTAAGACTTTTAAAAACACACAAGCTTTAAATTATGAATTTGATGTGTATTTTGATAATCCTTTTAGTATTGCAATTGAATTTTATAGAGAATCCTATTTTAATTTAGAAGTTTTTAGAAAATCTGCTACTGTAGAAAATTACAAGCAACAGTATACGATTGTGAGAGATTCCGTGGTGGTAGAAAATAAGACACCAAGATGTATCACTACAAAAAAAATTGGATATGAAAATGTCTTCAACGAACCCAAAAAACTTATAATATCTAGGGTGATCTCAATTTCAGGAAAATCTAAAGTGTATGTTCCTATTGAAATACCCAAAAACACCAAAGAATTCATTTATACCCTAAGAATATCAGGGCGTGATTATTCACTTCCAGAAGATGGGAAATTGTTTGATAAAGTAAAAACAAGCTCACGCAAGATAAATGTCCTTGGCTTACCCCTTTGGGATTCTAACAGTTCAGGATCCAGTTTGAGTAGGGAGATTTTAAATGGATTATTTCCTCCTAAAAAAGATGAAGATTATTCATTAAATGTATTCTTCTTTGATAAAGAAAGAGAAATTAAAAAGTTTCTTAATTATAGTGGTGATGAGCACAGTTCCGCTTTCAATTATGATCTCAACAATAGTGCTTTATCAACACAAAGCAGAGTAGGATTAATCAAAAAACCAGCCTCAGGATATTCCTATCTAGGATTGCAATCTACAAGTTCGTTTTCTAATACATATGCATGGTTAGACGTTGTTGCTTTATCAGAGCAGGATTTATTTTACGAAATTAGGTATAGTTTAAAAAAGAAATAATTTTTTTGAAACCCATAGCTTTTATATTTTTTAAATTTTGAAATCATTTATTAAGTACCATTTAGAGAATTTTATTGCTCGAAAATCCAATTTTGTCTATTTTTTATTAGCAATTTCGATTCTATCTGCTTTAGTTATGATAGGAGTAAAGAACGTCTTTGGTATCGTTAATGATAAAAGCTTCTTGGATCAGTGGTGGGATAGTTTAACAAAAATCATAAATTTAGGTAATGGTGAGAATTTTAGTGAACGAGTAGTTAACTTTCTATATTGGGGGCTGAGTGTTGCTTTTTCTGGAACTATTATTGCATTTTTGGCTGCCAAAGTATCCAACTTTATAGCTAATTTTAACAAGGGTAAATCCACTATTATAGATTCTAATCACTATGTGATCATAGGATGGAATACAAATATTTTTCAAATATTTGATGAAATTCGAACCGCCAATTTAAATCAATCTAAGCCTACAATCCTGTGCTTCAATGGGATGGACAATATAGAAATGAGAGCTATAATTGATTTGGAGATTTCTAATTCCAAAAACTTGAGAATAGTTACAAGATCAGGTGATATTTATAGTGTTTCTGATTTGATGCGAACTAATGCAAAAAATGCCAAGGTTGTAATCATTCTAGACGATTCGATAAAGGAACAGTATAATGTTGAAACTACGATTTTGGCAGCTAAGAAAAGTCTCTCAGGAAATAAGGTGCCAATTGTAGTTCAATTTTCAAATGAAGAAAATATTAAAGTTCTTACAGAGCTAATGGACAATCAATTATTCCCTATTCATAAAAATAATATTATTTCAAATGTTACTTCTCAGGCCATCAGAAACAAGCATATCTCTACTGTTGTCCTTGATTTTTTAGACTATGATGGTGATGAAATCTATTTTCTAAAAGAACAGGCCTTAGAAGGAGTAACTTTTAAGCAAGCCATGTTGAATTTAAATTCTGTGATGTTAATAGGAATCATTACAAATGATGATAAAGTCTCGCTTAATCCTGACAAAAACTATATCATTAAAGCAGATGATACACTTATCATCATTGCAGAAGATGATGATGAAGATTTAGATATTAATCATAATAAGTTACATGATGATGTGTTATTGAACACGACTTCAATAGCGCCTAATTCAAATTCGAATCCATCTGTTCAGCCTAAATCTATTCTTGTTTTAGGTTGGTCTAAATTAGGGCAACAAATTTTTGATAAAACAGTTAAATTTTTAGAAGAGCAATCAAAAGTTTGTTTTATGTATCGAAGTGATTTGGTTTTGGATAAGCCCATAACCGAACATTATAATGCAGAAGTGTCTTTTATTGAAACCGATTCCAATGACCATGAGAGATTGACTAATTGTTTAATGGATCATAATTTTGATGTTGTTCTAATTCTTGGCTACGACGATTATTATTCCGCCGAAGTTTCAGACACTATTTCAATGATGCAAAACTTATCGGTTAAATCAATACTAAGTAAAAAGAAAACAACCTATCCAACTCGTATAATACTACAATTAAATGATGGTTCTAAAAAGGATTTAATTTCTGAAAACCAGGAAAATGAATTCATTGTGAGTGATTTGCTATCATCGCTTCTGATAACACAACTGGCCGACAATCCAAAATTATGGTATGTGTTCGAAGAACTATTCAGCAACAATGGACTTAAGATTAACATCAAGCATTCTAACAATTATTCTCCCTTAAATAAAGAAGTGATTCGAGTTGAAGATCTTTTAATTTTAGCACTTTTAAAGGACGAAACATTTATTGGTTATATTGAAAATGATCAATGTTACCTTAATCCTGAAAAATCTAAAATAATCAATGATTTACCCAATACAGAATTTATAATTATTGGTTAGTGCTGCTATGCTCATATAAATTCGTTTCAGTTGCTAGATTGTCGAGGTTTTCTGCATAAGGTCTAAAGAAACTATGCCCTATGAGTAACATATTATAGCCTTGGGTTTCGGTTGAATGGGAGTATCTTCATTGTTACAAGCTGTAAAAAGCATTGTATTTAGAATACAAAGGATAATTTTTTTTTCATAATATGATTGATAAATATACTTTTTTGATGTGATTCAAATTTAGTAAAAAAAATAGTCCCAAAAATAAAAGTTCAATCTTGGGAATAATACAATCGAATTATTTTGTGGAGTACAAGCTCTACTGTAGTATGTGTCACTATTATTTAATTGAATCCAACTTCCACCCATCCCTATTTTTATTTTCACTTATTGATTGGTAAAATCATTGTATGAGGGTACATGAAATTTACAAAAACCTTGATTTGATACTTTGAAAGTTTCATAACTTAAAGATAACATTAACGTTGGTTATTTTAATTTTAAAATGCAATTAATTTTATTACATTTGAAATTACTAATCAAATATTTTAAAAAATGAAAAAACTAATTCTCGTATTATTCGCTTTTGCAACTGCAAATTTAACGGCACAAGTTGCAAAATCACGTTACATCAAAGTTGATGAAGGCAAAGAAGAGCAGGTTTATGAAGCTATGAAAGCTAAAACACAGAAGTACAATCAATCTGCAGAAAAAGGAGCACACTATACATTTTATATTGAAACTGGACCAAGAGCAGGGCAGTTATTTAGAGCTCGAATAGAGCAAGACATGGCTGCATTTGATCAAAATGGAGATCCAGAAGAGTACAAAATGTGGAATGAAACTGTTGCGCCACACGTTACAAATGATTTATTTCAAGTATGGAATTACAACAAAAATGTTTCTCACGAAATGACAGATCTCTGCAAAAAACCAATGCGCCAAGTGATTTTGTATAACATAGACCCTGCAAAATCCAATGATTTTTGGACATTTCGCAAGCGTGTCTATGATGCTATTGTAAAGTCTGATGCTCAAATAGATATGGGAGTATGGACAGTATTTGCTGGAAATCGTGGATTAAATGTATTGGTAGGATTTGCTCATGAAAACCATGCTGAAATGGATATGGACGGTTCAGAAGAATGGTCTAAGGTCGTTACTGCATATAACGAGATGAATGGTGAGGATCAATTCAAAACCGACAATGCAAAACTAAGAGAAAGCATGTCTGCATGGGGCAACAGCACACAAATTTGGACGTTTTTACCAGAACTGAGTTCGCCTTGCGTAACACCATAAATTGATTAATTCAACATAAATTTAAAATAGTCTGAAAGATTTATTCAGGCTATTTTTTTTGTTAATATTGAGATGTCATGTGAGAGCACGCTTCTCTGCAATATCCAAAAACGAAACAGTCATTTTTAGTCAAATATGTGGTTTTAATTCTATTTTAACGCTACAAATAGTATTAATTTTTTATTCAAGATATTTTAATAATTTCAAGGGTAAAGTTAATGATAGTGTGACAATTTGCTCTTTTAAACACACAGGCGCTACAAAAATATTTGAGCTTACAGGCTATATAACAAAGCTAAAGAAAGCTTTGGGTAATTCATCTATAAATGTGTCTTCAACCTAATAATGAGGTCTAGAAATAGCTGGATTGAAAGAAGAAAATATGCCTGTGGTTTTATTGATGCTGCTTAAATTGTCTAATCATGTTATTAGAAGTCTGCTAAACGAATTAACATTACAGTATTTACTACTTTTCTTATTCCAGATACTTTCTTAGAAAACTCAGAAAAAAGCGGGTCTGACATCATTTTTTTTGAGTTAATCAAAGCAGTTTTAATATCAGGATGACCGATCCAGACAAAATGAGTATAATCTCCAGTTTTACCTACTATTGGGGTTGCCAATCCATATGATCTGTCAGAATAGTTCAGTTTTTTAGCTATATTATTGGAAAAATCTTTAAACTCACTTAAATAAACTCCGGGATTTGTAACCTCCATTTGATAAATCATAAATACATTGTCCTCGGCCCAGTCCTCACCATTATACCATATTGGCATGTTTAAAGTTTGAGAAACATTAGAAGAAAAAGCTTCTAATTTCCTCTCCCATATCAATTGTGCGTCTTTAGATTGACCATAAGACAAAAATGCTTTTTCAAATGAAGCCTCGCTTGGAAAACAAAATTGAATTGAATGTGTTGCTTTATTTGTACCGTTAGGACCGTAAGCAAACAACGATTTTGTTGCTTCCAGGCTTTTCCCCCATTCTGTATTCATCAAATCACTCATAGCTGAAACCACCATTTCTGGTTCTTCAACTTTAATATCAAAAAATAAACAATATTGTGCCGATAAGTTAAAGCTTAAACACAACGTAAAAACAACTATTACTTTTTTCATAATTTTAATTTTTATTAAATCTAAAAATATATGTACATATTTACAAGTAATTTTTAATTTTTTTTTGCAAGTAATTTTATTTTATTAAAATCAAAGTGTAATAGGATACTACTAGTACCTCAAAAGAGTAATTTTTTCATTTATTTTCTGCTTAATTTTTGCATAAGCGCTATGAAATTAAAAAGGAAGTCTAAAAGGTATTACAAATTCTTTCAACTCTTCAGATGTATTACCATAAACATCAATCTTATTAATCGTAAAATGTTCTGTAAATTTTACAAATTGTATTTCTAAAGGTCTACGCCCATGTGAAGGATCATAACACAACGATTAATAGCAATGATAGAAATCATATAAAAATTGATCTGCTTCATGTTTTGATTTTCGATAAAAAATATTCCTTAAAATAAATTTTATTTTAGGGAATAATGCCATGTAGCTAATATGAGTGATGTCGAACTTTTTTCGGGAGGGTTTGATTTCACTCAGTATATTATTAGATTAAGAGTAATCTCTCTTTTTATTCCAAAATATTTGTAAGAATACTGTAATATCTGTTGGCAATAAATACAGCACCTGCTTCATTGTAATGTACATCGTCAGCTAGTAAATTATCATTAAATCCTGTGAACATATCCACTGCTATTACAGTAGAGCTGGTAGTTGTTTTATTTACTGCAATATTTATAACCTCTTGCTGCATTTGTGTAAAAAACTCTGTAAGTTCTGAAGTCATTATGTCACTTCTACCAGGGGCCATCTGCTCAAGTATAATTTTTACATTGGGATTGTTGGCTTGAAGAATATCAATTATGTAGTTGATATTAGACACTGCTTGCGAATATAGTAAACCTTCAAGTGCGTCATTACCTCCTGGCGAACTTAGTAAAACAATATCAGCAGACCCTGTTTGATTTAGCCACTCACCAAGTCCATTTAGTATTTCACCAGAAGTCCAACCACCTCTACCTTCATGGTCTACATCAAAATTCATATTATTAAATGTTGGATAAGATGATTCGTCAGTTTGAGTTCCGATAAAATCAATAATCCAATTATTTTCTTTTAAGCTTTTCCAGAGTTCATATCTATAGCTTTCAAATTCAGGTCTAGATCCTTCAACTCTTGATGCCCCTAAAGCTAGTATTTTATTTATTGAAGTGTTTTGTTGATAAAGACTAGAATCATCACCTTTATTACAAGCATTGAAAGTTAGTAGTAATAAAACTATCCCTAATAATTTAATTTTTTGAATCATTTTGATATCGTTTTTAAATAAAGAAAACTATAATTACTCCATTAAGTTTCTAATGTTTAATATTAATTAAATTTAATCAAAAAATTATTCTCAAGGATAAAAAATTATCCTTGGGAATAAAAAGTGGAGCAGAAGGGAGTGAAATCGAACTATTTCGCGGAGGATTTGAGTCAAATGAATCGTTTTAACTAGACGTTGTATATCTTTGTAATATGATGGATACTAACATTCAAACCATTTACCAAAAAACCATTGACTTTGCGGCTGAGAAGCACGGGAAACAAAAAATGCCCAATGGTCTCCCTTATATTGTTCATTTATCAAATGTTGCCATGGAGGTTTTTATGGCGCACAAACAAAAACCGGATTTTAATCTTGAAATCGCAATACAGCTAGCTTTACTTCATGATGTCTTGGAAGACACATCGCTAAGTTTTAAGGCGCTTGAGGACGATTTTGGCAACGCAGTCGCAATGGGTGTTCTAGCCTTGACTAAAGACAGCACGCTTGATAAAAAAGACCAAATGGACGACAGCTTGAATCGTATTTTAGATTTGAGTAGGGAAGTGGCTATTGTAAAACTTTGTGACCGCATCACAAATTTACAGAATCCCCCTATAAAATGGGACAATGCGAAAATTAAAAAATACCATTTGCAAGCCATTCAAATAGCAGAAAGACTAGAAGGTAAAAATGAGTATTTGGATAAGCGAATAAATAAAAAGATAGAAAAATATAAATTATATCTTTGAATAATTGTGTGAATGTATTTAATTGAGGTTTTTAACTTGGTTGCTCTTTTGAGTGAAATAATATAATGTAATGAATCAAACAGTAGAATTTTTATTACCCTTTGCAAAAAAATTAATTTATGTTGATAGCAGTGCTGATATATCATTATTAAAAACAAAATTTATTGAGCACAGTGTTTCGCTTTTACCAATAATTGATAATAAGGGTAGTAAAAACGTTGGATTGTACAGAAGAAAGGATATGTGGTCTAGGTATGCAAATGAAATAAAATTTGATCAAAAATCTATAAAGGAAAAAAAACTTCCAGTAGTTGATGTCAACGATAACTTATTTCATGCGATGGATTTGTTGTCAAAACATTCCGCGGTACTAATCAACGAAAACAATTCATTTTCTAAACTTATAACTACAAGAGTTGTTGCTGACGCGTTAAGAGACTATTCACATAAGTTCCTTAGTATAGAAAGTTTAGAGAATAAACTAAGAGATATTGTGAGAGCTTTAAAAATTTTATACCCTGATAAGCTTGTTGATGTTGTAGATTCAGAACTAACTTTTGAACAGTATAAAGAATTTATTGGAAGATATTTTGATGACACTATTTTTAAAAATTTAAATAAAAAAGAAATCCTCAAAATGATTGATGATTCAAGACTGTTTAGAAACGATGTTTGTCATTTTAAATTACATGATAATAATGCTATGAGATCATTGAATAAGTTTATAGGATTAATTGATAATCTAAATCATATTTAAAATATCTTTAAATTCTTCTGGAATTCTTTTCAATGTTTCTTCTTTTATCTGTTGAGGAATAACCACATAGAAGGCAGCTGCAATTCCACCTGCCATGCAAGCAACAGTATCTGTATCTCCTCCAGAAGATATAGCCAAACGAATACAAGATTCATAATCATTTGTTTGTAAAAAACATGATATAGCTATTGGTACAGTAGTCTGGCAGATGTATTCCACACCATTCCCAAAATATTTTCTATATGATTGCTTTAGGAAAACAGTGACCTTTGAACATCTTTTTGTTGTAAATATAAAAAAATAAAATTTTTCATTACATTAGATGCGACAGAACCCGAGAACGAGCAATTACTTATAGCCATTGTTGTATGCCGTTTTAGATTAATCATAAATTGTTTTTAGCTATTCTCAAAATCTGACTCCATTGGAGATTCTTTGAATGAGATTTGCTTTTTTTGTTTAATGTTTTCTCCATCTCCTTTGATAAGAATTGCCCAGCATTTAAAAACATTTTATTTCTTTTATCTATATCCCTTTCTCTTGACGCAAAATCAGTTATAGCATTCCATATACCAAATTGATTACTTCCTAAATTCTCTAAATTTCTGTGAATAATTTCTTGTGGACTAGGTTGTTCAATATCTATTTCTCTCATTAAATTTTTTTCTTCTCTTGCTATGCTAACTCCTAGCACGTTCTCCATTCTTTGTATAATTTTATGCTCTATTTTTTCCTCGTTTCTAGCAGCAAACTCTTCTTGCTTCAATTGTTCGAAATAATCATTAAGTTTATTTTGGTAATTCTCAAATGTGCACCTAGACCATTCACATCCGATGTCAAATATTTTATCTGCACCAATAGATTCTGTAAAGTTTTTTGTCATTACGCTAACCATCCCATTGGAGCATACTTCTCGGTAAATGATAGGGTAATAAGTAACCTTATCCATTGAACTGTAAGAATATTCACAAACAATAGAGGCATAATATTCTTCCTGTCCTATCTTGAATATGTTCTTGTTGACCAATTCAAATGAAATTTCAAAATTATTCAATGTTGGTTTTTTAAACAGTATTACTTCAAGATTTAATTCTTCTGGTGCGAATAGTTTCTCCATTCTTAATACAGCTCCTGTAATCACTTGATTAAAACTTGCATGTATAAATGTTTTTGGCGATTTCTTTATTATTTTCTCTACTCCGTCAAAAGATAAAGAAAGTTGAAATGTTTTTTTTCTTCCTTCAAGAATTCTATGATAAATAGCTGGTATAAAGTATTGCTTCAAAATTTCAAAGGGTTGGGTATCTTGTCTAAATTTCATATTCTTAATTATTTAAAAATGTTCTTAATCGTCAATGCCTAAATCATCAACAATATTTTAATTAATTTACTTTTTATACAATGGCATACAACGTTGTTGTGTATGATTAGTTGCGTGTTTTAAGCACTAAAGTTAGCAAATAAATCACAGATAGAAAGTCCGCGAGGACTTTCGTAAGTAGGCTAAAACCAAGCAATTAATTATACACGGTGTTGGCAACTGGTTCATACTTTAGTAAATCTTTAATAGATTTTTTTGAAAAAATTCTCATTCTAATTTAATTAATAAAAAATTATAATCAAAATAATAAATTATTCTTGGGAATAAAAAGTGGATCCAAAGGGAGTAAAATCGAACTATTTTGAGCAAGATTTAGATTTATTTAAAAAACTTTATTCTTTAATTTAACCTTAATATTTCGTATATTTGTAGAGCATCAGGAACGCTTTATGCGTACCAACCGACTTACTCGAAGCACGGTGGTTTAGAATGCGGGAACTCTCCAAAAATTAACGAGTCATCCACATCCTTTCTTGTAGCAATTTATGTTAAACTTAAATTGTAAAACAATGAAAAAAATAAAACAAATTCAAGTCAAATTCTTCAAGGAAGAATCTGTTTTCAATCGAATTGACAGACAAAGTCTTTCGCTTTACTGTCAAATGATGGCAGACCGTTATGGCTATTTTATAGACGAGGAAGAATGAGTGTTGCTCTTAGTGGAGAACTCGTCTTTAAAGTGACATTCGATCAGCACGGTTTTCCTATTGGTATGTATACAACTGCAGCTATTATTCATATGTGTGCGGAGCAAATACACGCCAGTTCACCATTTAGTAATCCAAACAAGCCTAAAAAACTTGAGAATTTTAAGGTGGAACTAATTTCAAAAAAGACCTATTAACAAAGCTTTTGTTTATATGATAATTGTATCAAAAAGTAAATCAATAAATAATAAAAACAATGGAATATATTTTAATAAACAGAGAAGGAGACGCAAAAATTATTGCAGACTATAAAAAAAGTTTTAAAACCTACACACTAAAAGAGTTAGTAAAAGCCTATAATAAAGAGGTCAAGTGTGGTATTGTTGGAGTACACAGGCAAGCACTCTATTTATCTGCTCTTAGGCAGGAGTTTAAAGAGCGTTTAAAAGAAAGCTCTGTATACTTACTAAAACATGTTTTGGGCTTTGTAGGGCCTATTAAAATCGTTAATATAAATATTGTGATTAAGGAAAGTTTTTACGAGTAGCATCGTTACTCTCTTAGAAGTTTTAGGATCGTGAATTCATGTTTGTCGTTAAAATATTTTATCTAGTAAATAGATAAACTACAGCTTAAATTAATGAAAAAAATCATATCTTTACTAGGCCAAATTAATTATGAAAAAAAATAAAAAATTAAAAGTTGTAGAATTATTTGCTGGTGTAGGTGGTTTTAGATTAGGTTTAGAAGGATGGAATGGTAAGTCATCTTCTAGTCTCTACAATGAGAACATGGATTCTGCTTGGGAGGTTGTTTGGAGTAACCAGTGGGAGCCTTCAACTAAAACTATTCAACACGCTAACATCATTTATAAAACAAGATGGCCGGAATCCAACCATTCAGGTGAAAATATTGAAGATGTAGTAGAAAATAAATTTAAAACTATTCCCGATCATGATTTATTGGTAGGAGGTTTCCCATGCCAAGACTATTCAGTCGCTACTACTTTAAAAAATTCAAAAGGACTGGTTGGTAAAAAAGGTGTTCTTTGGTGGAGTATTTATAATATAATTTTAAAGAAAAAAAATAAACCTAAATATCTTTTACTCGAAAATGTTGACAGACTTTTAGTCTCCCCATCTAATCAAAGAGGTAGAGATTTTGCTGTAATTTTATCTTGTTTAAATGAATTAGATTATGCAGTTGAGTGGAGGGTTATAAATGCTGCTGATTATGGAATGCCTCAGAGAAGAAAACGTGTTTTTATTCTAGCTTATCACAAAAAAACTCAAATTTATAAAAGATTTAAATCTCAAAATCCACATGATATAGTCTTTAAAAAAGGTGTTTTTGCAAAAACATTTAAAGTTAAAGAGGAAAAAAATCTTTTTAATATATTAAGAGAAGGGGTTATTTCCTCTAGCAAGGAAGAAGTTTCGTTAAACTTTAATAAAGGAAAAACCAAAAGCCCTTTTCTGAATTCTGGTTTTATGATCAATGGAAAGTTTTATTCTACAAAGGTTAAATCCAATTATACAGGAAAAAAAATTAATTTGGGCCAGGTAATAGAAAAAGACTTAGATAAAATACCAAAAGAATATTTTATAACTAACAAAAAATTAAAAACACCTAAAATCAAAACTCAAATTAATGGTGAAGTTAAAAAGATAGAAACAGAGGTAGATATGTGGAAGTATTTGAAGGGGTCAAAAAGGGAACTAAAATTAAATAAAAAATTAGGGTATGAGTATAAGTATTCTGAGGGAAATATGATTTATCCTGATCATTTAGATAAACCATCAAGAACAATTATTACTGGAGAAGGTGGACAATCACCATCAAGATTTAAACATGTAATTCAACCTAAACCCGACTTAGATGTTTTTAGAAGATTAATACCAAATGAGTTAGAATTATTAAATATGTTTCCTGTTAACCATACAGAACATGAAAAAGTTACGGATAATAAAAGAGCTTTCTTCATGGGCAATGCCCTTGTAGTTGGTGTAGTTGAAAAAATAGGGTTACAATTAACAAAAGAAATAAAATTAAGCTTATGAATTGGATAGTATTATACGAAAAATCTGGGAAGATTGTATTGACATCAAAAAAAGATACAAATTCAGGTTTATTACCTAAAGGAAGTTACATAACAGTTGATATGAGTATGAAAACAGATGGCACTGTTTCAGATGATGATAGAAAATTTGTTTTACGTGTAGAAGAAAGTGAACAAACTGCAATTTATTCTCCTAGCCCACTATTAGCAGATTTGAACTTAGGAGTACAAGAAGCAGATAGGGTTTGTAAAAACCAGATAACAGCCCATAGAATTTTCGATATTTCAGAAAGAGAAGATGGTTTAGTTGATTACATTAAACCTCAAGCATTGGCTAGATTATCTAACCAAGATGAAATTTTAAAGGCCACAGATTCTTTAAAAAATAAAGGGCCATATCTCTTTCCTGCAACAGTTCATTCATCAAGATGCCAAAAAATTAATGATGTTTCTAGAAACCCTGTTAAAATTAGAATACCCGAGGATGTATATTGGCATCAAATACAAATAACTGGTAAAACAGGTTCGGGTAAAACCGTTGCTACTAAGTATCTAGCACAACACTTTATTGAAAATAAGATTACTTCAGACCAAATTAATCGTTATGGTTGTGTATTGGCTATAAATGTTAAAGATGTTGACTTCCTAAATATGGATAAACCTACTGAAACTAATAGTAGTGAAGTAAAAAGAGAATGGAATTCTTTAGATTTTAATGCTGGTGGTGTACAAAATTATGAAATTCTATATAGTGCTCATGAAAACTTGAATAACATAACATCACAGGGTGTAACTAAAGAATTTTGTAAACCAATAACACTTAATGCCAGTAAAATTGACCCAGAAGCTTTATTAGGGATAGTAGAGGGCTTGACAGAATTAGCATCACAGTCTCTTCCAGATATTTACAGATATTGGCAAAAACACAACCCTAGTGGGAAATTTTCTGGATTTTTAGATTTTCTAGAGGATTGTAGAGAACAAGATAACAATTATAATACACTTGATGTTGCTGAAAGAGAGGGTACCACACGATTGAATCCTTCAACGGCATCTGCTATGCTTGGAAGGTTAAAAAATGCAAATAAATATTTTGAAAATGATCAAGGTGTAGAAATTGATGCAAATGATGTTTTACAAGAAGGTAAAATGACAGTTATTGACGTAGCTAGAAGCATTGAGTTTGGATCTATAGTCTTAAGATATCTCTTAAATAGAATTGTAAAGGAGAAAACTGAAAACAATAATGATATCCCAATTTTAATTATAATTGATGAAGTTCATCAATTTTATAAATCCTCCGCTTCTAAAAATGCATTAGGAGATTTAGATACAATATGTAGAGTTGGTAGGAGTAAAAAAATAGGAGTAGTATTTTCTTCACAAAACATTAACGATATACCTGGGGGCTTAACCTCAGTAATTAATACTAAATTGATGTTTAAAACTGACGAATTTAATAAAAAAATTAACGGAATTAGTCCTGATGATATTCAGGCTATGAAGGCTGGGTATTGTGTTACGAATATTCACGGCTTACCTCAATTAAAATTAGCAAAATTCCCACTCTCAAAATCTGGTGTACTATGATAAATAAAGAAAATAAATATAAAAACGAGCTTTTCGAACTTTTAAAAGATGATTTAGCTGAAACAATAGATAACGAAGAGGTTTTAAATCTTTTAAGAGAGGTGTTTTTAGCTGATATCGAGGATATTAAAAACGATGAAATAATTAAAAAACTCACTAGAATATGAACAATATCAATTATGAGTTAGAAATATTTGGCGAAAAAAAAACATATAAAGGACGTGAAGAATTTATTGAGCCTATTATAAATTCAAAAAAGAAAATTTTCGAAATAACTGCTGATAATAGCTATGGAAAGACTTTTATTCTCAATTTATTAGCTTATGCATTAGAAGCTGATAAACTTGATAATGAAAAAATTCTTGATTCTATTAAAGAGTCTATCTCACGTTACGATGATGATGCTTCATATAATTTAGAATATGATATTGATTTAGATTTACCTGATAATAAAAAATTGTCTTTAACAAAAGCTAAAGGAAGAAACAAAATTATACAAATCGATGGGGGTGCTCCAATAAGCCATACAATTTTGCATAAAAATTTATCAGTAATTTATGATGTGCCAACAAATCCCAGCGAAAGACTAAATGCAGTAATAAAGGATTTAGGAAATTGGAATGAAAACTTAATTATGAAATTCACTAAAGTTTCTAGAAGTTTTTATGATATTACAAAAGAATTTGATAGCGTTAGAAATGAAGAGAAAATATCAAATTTAAGAGAAAAATCAGCAAAAATTGAAAAACAAATTATTGAAGAAAAACAATCAATTCACAAAAAAAACTTAATTATTAATGATTTGAACAAAATGTTAAATTTAAAAAATTTGAGTTTGTTGTTCAAGAAAAATGCAGAGCTTGAAGGCAACATTAATAAAAAGTCAAAAAAGTTCAAATCATTAAAAAAGCCTGTAAAAATTGAAAAGAAAGATGAATTAAAGATTCAACAACTTAATAGTGAATTAGCTAAATTAGAGAAAGATTTTAAAGAGATTATATCAAAGTTAATTCATGAAATTAATGATGATATCGAAATTTCTGAATTGATTACTAACGATAGTTCAATCATAAAGTATTATAATCTTATAAAAGATACAGAAATTAAAGATATATTTTCTTCTCAGGATTATGTTTTAGCCCAAAATAAATTTATTGAAAGTATTGAATACATAAAGGATGCTATTCTTAGGTTTATAATAGAAAAAAAGAATGGTAAATCATATATAATACATAATTCCTACAAGCAACTTATTGATTTATTGGAGGAATTGATGGAAAATGAAATTGATCATATCTTAAAAAATGCTACTACTGTAGAATCTGTAAAATTAAAAAACCAACTTGAATCTATAATTCATGAACATAAGGTTAAGAATTATGAATCATTAAAAAGATTTATGAATAATGATTTAAAACTCATAAAAGGTTATTTAAGTCAGTTTATGAGAACTCAAAATCAATTAAAAAAAGAAAACAAAAAGAAACTTGTTAATAATGATGATAGTGAGTATTACAAGCTTCAAGCTGATTTAAAAGATTTAAAAGACACTTTTAAAAAAGTTAAAAATAATCTTACTCTTACAACTGCGAATTGTGCAAATGAATTAAATATTGACGATTTGAGTAATTTTAATTCACTTGAAAAAATTTCTGACTTAAGATATAACTTAGAATCAAAAATTGGTACCCCAAAATTATTAGATGATATAAATTCATCAAAAGTGATTGTAGAGAAAGAAATACGAGATTTGACAAGAATAGTAAATGATTTAGAAACACAGAAAAGATTAACGGACAGGTCTTTTAAAATGGAAGATGCTAAAAATCCATCAAAATATAATGATGAGCAAAAAATAAAAATAAAAACATTTTTAAAAGTTCTTCAGATAATTAACGTAAATCTTCTTTCTTTTAAGAAATTGATTTCAAATATTGAAAAGGGAGATTTATCGAGTTTTAAAGATGTTGAAGATATTCAATTTATGGAATTAGCAGGAAAAATTATTGCATATTCAATGGATAATAAGTTGCTGAGGGCTGATGGAGTTTATGCGAAATTAAATTTTTATGACATGATAAGGCAAGAATTTCATTGTGATGGAGACCTTATTATAAAAAAAGCTGATGTTTCAACAGGTTTAGCAAGTGCTAATTATTTAAAACAAAGAATAGAGAATGTTGAAGGTAAATATGTAGTTGTATTACTTGATGAAATTGGTAACATGGCACAAAATGCTATTAATAAAGTAATAGAATCAATAAAAAAACTTGAAAACCAAAAGAGGTTAGTTCTTGCAGTTTTAACAAGACCTAATTCAAATGGTATTAAAATTATAGAATATTAATGGAAGAATTATTAACTAAATTATATGATAGTCTTTGTGAAGCTTTCCAAGAAAATTTAAAACCTAAAGAAATATTCAAATTTGAGGATGAATCTTCTATTGATGTATTTAAAACTTTAATGTTTTTAAAGAAAAATAATAATGATTTAAACAAGCTTATGCTTCAAGGGGCTGTTTCAGTAGATGAGATGAAATACCTTTTCGGCACTGAGGATTTTAATAAATGCTTGGATAATAAGTACATAATAAGAGGTAATTCGATTAATAGTGATAAAGTTTTTATAGGAGCAAATGGATTATTTATGCTTTATTCCATTAAAAATTATAACACACAAGAAGTATTTATAGCTTTTGACTCTAATAATTTTATATTAGATAAAGAACTTACACTTAAAAGCCAAGAAAAAATATGGTGTATATTTTTGTTACTTTTTGGGGCTGATTCTAAGAAAAACCAATTAGATACAAAAGGTTTGTCAATTGAAAAGTTAAAAAGTTATAGGAAGTTTTTAATTTCAATTGAAAATGAAATTATTAAAAACGATCTTAATCTTGGGTCAAAAATAGGCTGGGATACAGGTAAAGAAAAAACTTTTAGAGGTCTAATACAATCGAACAAAAATTTATCAAAAACACCTGTTTATATGTTTTCCGGATATCAATATTATTTGGATTTAAGCAAAAGAAAAAATGCTAGATACCTGCTAGATCTTATTTTAGATAAATATGTTGGAGAGGAAAGATTAATAGCAAATGAAATATTTTATGATGCTTTAAAAGAGTTATCTTTTAAAATATCTATTGAATTAGGTGAAATACCTGGTGAAATTAACCAATATGTAATACAAGAACTAAAAGGTTAATTAAAACATACCCCTTTCCTCATTCATATTTTTTGTTAGCCCCATTTTATTAATTTCTTTGTACAAGTTTGTTGATTTTAAAATTTCTCTTGCATACATTTCAGAAATTTGAATAATACGTGGTTGCATGTTGTTTGCACTTCCATTTGCCAAGAACTGATAAAAGATTTGATCAAAAACATCGTCATTATACCAATTTTCCTCAAATTCTTTTAGTGGGAATTCAATTCTTACAGGGCTCCTTTTATCAAATACCTTCATAAAACACATTGCCTTGCTTCTTCCTTCAATTGTATAGGCAAAAACTGGAGAAACCTCTCCAACTTCTAGATTTGAATAAGCCCAGTGTAAATCTGAATTATATTCCTTGGCAAAATCAAACCGTTCAGTAATTATTGTGCTTTCACTATTTTTTACAAAAAATATTGGTCTACAGTTTTTTGATAATAATTCATTGATTAAAATAAAATTTCCATTTGTAGCTGCACCTGAAAACATTGGTCCGTCAATAAACATTAAGCTATCATTTGGCGCTGCTTCTGATAAAAAATATTTTCTTTCTTTAATATATTCATCGGTTATTGATTTAGCAATATCATTACTTTTTATAATGTCAGATAAATCAGTGGCTTTAGCAGAAATTAAATTTGATTTAGTAAAAAACTTCAGTGATACATATCCTGCGGGTACATATTCATTATTAATCTGAATTACAGAACTATGAGCAATACATCTTACTTTCCCTTCTAAAGAATTTAACTCTAAAATAGACTCATCATATGCAGATAATAGATCAGGGGCAACTAAGTTTTCTCTTTTAATCTTTGTGTTTTTTTCATAACCTTTAATTATGCAGATATCAGAATTAATGGAGGAATCAATAAATTCTCTATTATGCTTTATAACTGATGCATTATTACTATCTGATTTATTTATTAGTTTAATTGAATCAATTGTAGATTGATAATTTTCTGAATAAATTATTCTTCCTTTAAAATTATTTTCCATTTATTATTTTTTAACAAAGTATTTATAAATTTTTTGTTTAACCAAAATGATTGTTTTGTTATTTCTGTTTCACCATTAGTATATTCAAGATATTTAAGGTCATGGTCGTAACTGTTTTTACCATGTGGTCTTAAGTGGATGTATTGAGTTTTTGATTGTTTGGGAAGGTTGTTAGAATTTCTGAAAGATTTTCCAAATTTAACTTTAGTTACGTTAACACCTTTTTTTAACAATTCTTTTATCGTCATCCATTCTTTACCTATTTCAATTAATTCTACTTTAGTTGGGGTCCAATAACTGAACTCACCTATTTTCCAATCTAGGTAGTGATTATAAATTCCTTTTCTTTTGATTTTTATAACAGGTATAAAAAGGAAGTTATAATTCAATTGATTTTTAAGAGTTGCTAATTCTAATTCATCATGTGTATCCCATTTTTCAAATATAATATTATAAAGTGAAGAGTTTGAAAAAGACATTGCTTCATGGGATTCATAATCTTCATTTACAGAAATAAATTTTAATTTAATATTATGTTCCTCAATAATATTTAGATTATAAAAACAATTTTTAGATATATAACTTTTGATGATTTTTGATACAGCAGATTTATTATAAATATTATCAAATTCAAAGTCTATTATATCATTTATACTCTTTCTTTGAAGTAAATAATATAATTCTTTAAGGATTAAATAAGATTCTTTTTCCACTTATTTTTTTTTAAATGTAATAAAATTATATAGAACTGTTATTTTATAAATCATTAATAATACCCTTTATTCATTACACAATGTCTTAAACCTCCAATTGGATTGTCAACATCTCCTTTAAACCCAGAGGTAACTCCACAATTCATCCCAATGTTATAGCCATCGGGTTTAATTTCTTTTTCTTTAGGCACCTCTATTATACGGTTTATAGTTACTAAAATAGTAGGCACATTATAACGAAAAATATCTCATTTTTCGATTAAATTTTTAATTAAATCTTCTGCCAAATATCACAATTGCCAAAATAGTAGTCAAACCAACAGAAATTGGGGTTATTAAAGATTTATTATTGGTTTCTTTGGGTCTTCCTGATCCAATCAATGACTCCGCAATTTTTAGTCGGCTTTTATATTTCTCAACTTCTACTAACGCCTCTTTTAGGGCATAATTAGATTCATCACGGTCGTGAATGGCTTTGTTAGAACGTTGTTGCATACTGGCAGCGTATTCATCAGTAGTATCCCGCTGCGCTTTTAACTTTTGAATTTGTTTGTTTTTCAACTCTAATGCTCTTTCTAATTTCACTTCTTTTGGTGTGGGTTCACCAATTGTACCATAATCATTTTTATGATGCTCTATTAGTGTTAGTGCCCATTCAGATACACTCACGTTATATTTTGCTGCGAGTCTTACATATTCAGCTTTTTGAGCAGCAGAGACCCTTGTACTAAGGGTCACGTTTCTATAATGCATGTTGTTTTCCATTGTTTTTATTGTGTTTAAGTTATTAATCTACAGCCTGTTGGCTCGGTGTTTACTCAAGGACATCTCACAGTCTTTATTTTTACTCACTTTTCGTGATTGTTTCAAAAAATAAAAATTATTTCTTTTAATAATTTCTCATTGTTTTTCTAAAATGAGTTCATCGTCGGAATCCAAGATATGTATAAATTTTATAAAAAAGCAGTAATATTACTGCTTTTATTTGTAATTTTTTCGTTTCTTTGTTTTTATGGAAGATAAATTTGTTTTAGATCCTTATTTTGGTGAGACAACAGACCCTGATAGTTTGATTGATTATATATACACGCCATTGTTTTTAAAAACAAAAATTGATGTGTTATATTTTGATATTTTAAACTGGGAGAAGTATGATTTATTGGATATTGACCTCGGTCTAGGTACTGTAAAAACCGACTATAAAAAAACAGCCATCAGCTTTGTGCAATACGTTTGGATAAAGATGGTTGAAGCATTAATTAAGCATGGTTTTTCTTATGATGACATAAGAGCAATTAGAGCTAGGTTGAGTCAAAAATTGCATTTCGAGCTTAATTACAACCAAAAGATTGCAGAGAATAAAGCACTGCAAACGTCAGATAATCACAAGAAAGGGTATATCACTGAGCTAGAAAAGCTGGTTTTATCAACAATCGCTCATAAAAATAACTACACTTTTTTCTTTTATAAAGATGTACCTGCAGATTATTTTTTGTTTGCAGATGATTTGTTAGAAATGTTTCATGCTTCCGATGAAAATTATGTCTTCCTTGAAAAATTCAAAAAAGATCATTTTAGCTTTTCATTCTATAAAATATTTGAACCTTTTCTTCATGGCGATTCACATCAATTTGACAACAGGTCGATTTCAATGCTTTCAGATGAAGAAGATAAAGTACTAAGAATGATAAGACGGAATTATAACGAGTTAAAATCCATTACAATTCGGTTCAATCAATCCAAGCCAACTCATTTAGAAATTAAAACAACAAAGCAAGTTTCAGCAGAAAGTCGAATTATGGAACACATTCAAAAAAGAGATTATTCAACCATTGTTATTCAAACAGTTGATGGGAGTGTAGTTAATTTTGAAAACACAAAGAAATATAAATTATGATACTGAATACCTCAGATCAATTGATACGTCACAATCCTATTGTAACAAGCAAAGGAATTGTACATACATCAAAATCATGTTATCAGAATATGAATGCAAAATCATTTTAAATAAAAACAGAAAAGAAAAACTAACAAACGAAGAAGTACAACAAATAAAAGCTTTTTTTGAGCTCATTGCAACTGCTCAAATAGAAGCCTTTCAATACAAGAACCAATGAAAAGAGCTGTAATCATGTCAAGAGTCAGTAGTGACGAACAAGCCAAAGGGTTTAGCTTGGGTGTTCAATTTGAGCAACTAACAAATTATTGTAAACGCAAGGATATTGAGGTTGTTGCACATTATAAAGAGGACCATTCTGCTAAAAACTTCAATCGTCCTGAATTTCAAAACTTTTTGAGATTCGCAAAGAAGAATAATAAGACCATTGATTATTTATTAGTCACAACTTGGGACCGCTTTTCCAGGAATGTAACAGATTCATTTGTAATGATTCGTAAATTAAAAGAAATGGGAATAGAAGTTCAAGCTATTGAACAACCCATTGATTTTAGTATTCCTGAAAGTAAAGCGATGCTCGCTATTAATTTAGAATTCCCTGAAATAGATAATGACCGACGATCGATTAAAATACGAGGTGGTATCAGAGGGTCTTTAAAAGCAGGTCGTTGGTGCAGAATGGCTCCAGTCGGCTACGTAAATAGAAGAGATGTCAACAATAGACCCATTATCCAGCCCAGCCCAAAGGCTAAATTTATTCAATTTGCATATAAGGGAATCATAAAGGGAAAAACTCAAGCGGCGATTCGTGAGGAGTTGGGTAGAAAAGGATTAAAAGTTAGTAGAAATAATTTATCCCTTTTATTAAAAAACCCTGTGTATATGGGTAAAATTGTCGTTCCAAAAGAAGGTGATGAGCAGGAACAGTGGATTGAGGGTGTTCATCAAGGAATTATTTCTGAGAAACTGTTTTACCAAGTTCAAGAAAAATTGTCCGAACGCCAAAAGAAAAGAAATCGACCTATTTATAACACACTTCGCGAAGAGCTGCCATTAAGAGGAATCTTACAATGCTCCAAATGCCAATCGAAAATGACAGGAAGTCCCTCAAAGAGCTGTACGGGTAAAAAGTATTTTTATTACCATTGTAATCATTGTAAAAAAGAACGATTCTCTGCAAAGAAAGTCAACACGGTTTTTGAATCTATTTTGGATGATTTTCAATTTACTAAACAATCAAAAGTTCTGTACAAAGAGATTTTAAAGTCTTTATCTGGCGTTAATCAAAAAGACAGAGCAAGGAAAAGAAAAAAGTTAGAGAAGGAGTTAGCTTCCGCAAACCAACGGATTGAAAATCTACAAGATTTATTGGTAGACGGAACTATTTCTCCAAAAGTCTATGGGCAAACATTAAATCGATATACCAAGCAACGCGATCAAATCACTTCTAGTTTAAATGGACTCAATACCTCAGATTCGGAATATAAGGGTCTTATTGAAAATGCATTTCAGCATTTAGAAAATTTTAAGCAAACCTATACCAACAGCGCTATTGCGCATAAAAAGAAGCTGATAAGTTCGATTTTTCCAGAAAAAATAGAATTTGACGGAAAAAAATGTCGAACTACGAGAGTCAATGATGTGTTGAGGTATATCTTGCAGATAGACAAGGAGTTAGGTGAAAATAAAAAGGGACAAATCTCAAAAAATATGAGTTTGTCCCGTGTGGTGGAGTCGCCGAGAATCGAACTCGGGTCCAAACAAGCTAATAAAATGCTTTCTACACGTTTAGTTTTTAATTGATTGTCGGAAATAAACTGACTAAAAACGGCCTATTTAAATCTTAGCTTCTTTAGTTTCGAAATTCTACCGAAGCCTTAGAATTTCTAGGTTGACTTTTACGATGTCTCAAAATTGAACGCCGTGAACCAAGGCTTTCAGGAGACATAAAGCTTGCACACCTTGTGTGCCGAGGCTCATCCTACTATAATTCGGATTAAGCAGCTAAAGCGTAGTTATTCTCGCCGTTTAAATGGTGATATGGCCTTTTACGTGTATCAATATCATTACACGACGTGCTTACAGTTCAGTAGATCTCGCTGTCAATACCAGTCGACCCCATTCCTATAATTACCCTCCGAAGAGGGGAGGCAAAGTTACAAAAAAACTTGTGCAACCGCTCAAATCCTATTACTTTCGTACATATATTCTACTTTGCTTATGAAATTTGCTGTCATTAAAGAACGAAAATCTCCGCCCGATAGACGTGTAGTCCTTACACCACAATCGTGCCAAAATCTTCTTAATCAATACCCAAAAACACAAATCGTTGTTGAATCTTCAGACATAAGAGCATTCTCCAATGACGAATATTCTAAACTTAAAATAAAGGTTACCAATGATGTTTCAGCCGCCGATGTCATGATAGGGGTCAAAGAAGTGCCAATTGAAGCACTCATTCCCAACAAAAGCTACTTTTTTTTCAGTCATACCATTAAAAAACAACCCTACAACCGCGATTTACTCCGTGCGATTTTAGAAAAAAACATCACTCTTTATGACCACGAAACGCTAGTAGATAAAACCCATCAACGCTTGATTGGATTTGGCTATTATGCAGGCGTGGTTGGTGCTTATAATGGCATGCGAGCATTAGGATTAAAAGAGCACACTTTTAAATTACCTAAAGCGACCACACTTACGGGGCGTCAGGAATTAAATACAGAACTTGATAAAATTTCACTGTCTAATATAAAGATTGTATTAACTGGTACAGGACGAGTAGGGCAGGGAGCAAAAGAAATTTTAGACCACTTAAAAATTAAAAAAGTTTCAGTAGAAGATTTTTTAAACACCAATTTTACAGAAGCTGTTTATGTGCAGTTAGATGTATTGGATTATTGCGAACGCATTGATGGGAAACACTTAGGAAAATTAGATTTCTTTCAGCACCCAGAAGCCTATCGCTCAACCTTTGAGCGGTTCACAGCTGTGGCTGATATGTTTGTCGCTGGACATTTTTATGGAAAAGGGGCTCCTGCATTTTTTACCCGCGATCAAGCCAAAGCAGCCTCATTTAATTTAAAAGTTGTAGCCGATATTTCATGTGATATCGATGGACCTGTAGCTTGTACCATTCGACCCTCTACTATTGAAAACCCCATTTATGGGTACGATCCGCAATCCGAAACCGAAGTTGATTATAGAAACTCAAATGCAATTGCAGTAATGGCGGTGGATAATTTGCCTTGTGAATTACCAAAAGATGCAAGTGAAGGTTTTGGAGCTGCATTTGTAAAAGATATTATCCCTGCATTTTTTAATGGAGATAAATTGGGTATTTTAGAGCGTTCTAGAATGACTAAAAATGGACAACTCACTCCAGCATTTTCTTATCTACAAGCTTATTTAGACGGAAACGAATAGCATCAAAAAAGCCTGTCTATTTAGACAGGCTTTTTGTAAAAAATAATGTAAAAGTAAAAGTTATACGATTTTAACGTTTACTGCATTCATACCTTTTCTACCTTCTTTTAATTCAAACTCAACTGCGTCACCTTCGTTAATCTCATCGATTAATCCAGTTACGTGTACGAAGTACTCTGTGTTTGAATCATCTTCTGTAATGAATCCAAATCCTTTAGATGCATTGAAGAACTTTACTGTACCGTTTTTCACTTGTATATAAATTTTAGAATACAAATGTACTATTAAATTTAACTTATTAGCGTTTTTTAATACTTTTTTAATATTTTATTTTGCTTTTAAAGTGCTCAATCCTAGAAGTCTATCAAAATTTGATTTTTTGTTAAATCTTCAAATACTTCGCGTTTTCGGATCAGATGTGCTGTTTCATTATACCACAATACTTCCGCAGGGCGGTAACGCGAATTATAATTACTCGCCATTGTAAAACAATAAGCTCCTGCATTTTTAAATGCCAAAACATCGCCTTCTGTAATCTCATTGATACGTCGGTTGTTGGCAAAGGTATCTGTTTCACAGATATAGCCTACTACGGAATAAAACCGTTGCTTTCCATCCGGGTTTGAAATGTTTACAATGTCTTGTTGTGCCCCGTAAAGCATCGGACGAATAAGGTGGTTGAATCCAGTATCTATCTGTGCAAAAACCGTTGAGGTCGTTTGTTTAATTGCATTTACTTTCGCTAAAAAGTAGCCAGATTCACTCACAATAAATTTACCAGGTTCAAATGCCAAAGTCAGATCCTTGCCGTAGTTTTCACAAAAGGTTTGAAAACGTTGTGTTAATTTTTCACCCAATTCCTCTATATTGGTTTCGATGTCATTGTCTTTATAAGGCACCTTAAATCCAGAACCAAAATCAATAAATTCAAGAGCATCAAATTGTCTCGCGACATCAAACAATATCTCACTCGCCTGTATAAATACATCAATATCTAAGATATCACTTCCAGTGTGCATATGAATCCCATTAATTGTCATGTTTGTGTTTTCAACAATTCGTAACAACAAAGGGGTTTGGTGAATAGAAATACCAAATTTTGAATCAATATGACCTACCGAAATATTGGTGTTTCCTCCCGCCATTATGTGGGGGTTTATTCGAATACAAACAGGTACCTTTGGGTGTTTGGCGCCAAATTGTTCCAATATCGAAAGGTTGTCAATATTAATTTGTACCCCGAGCTTCGCTACCTCTTCAATTTCCTCCAAAGAAACTCCATTGGGTGTGTATATGATCGTTTCAGGTTTAAACCCTGCATGCAACCCCAATTGCACTTCCTGAATTGATACCGTGTCCAATCCAGCCCCCAATTTATTTATAAACTTAAGTACAGAAATATTGGTCAGTGCCTTCGCTGCATAATTTACCTTCAAATGTTTAACTTTACTAAAGGCTGCTGTCAACCGTTTGTATTGGACCTCCATTTTATGCGCGTCATACACATAAACAGGACTTCCATAATCTTTTGCAATCTGTAATAAAGTGTCTTGATTCATTCGTTTTAAATTTTAGTAGTTATTATTTTTGAAGCGCCAAAATTAAATCTATTCTTTTGATGTACCATGAAAATAAAAAAATTATACTATTTTTACACAAAATGTTAAATAATAAACAAATTGAAGACAATTGCTTCGTGTGTACAAGAGATTTTAGTTTCAAGACCCTTTTTAGAAGAAGCACTCTCTCGTGAGATTATAAATTTTTCTGCTTTGGCCAAAGATTTAAATCCCACCATTTCTGAGATGCTACGCAAACCTGTAAAAGATGGAGCCATAATGATGGCCTTAAGACGTTATGATCCGCCAGCTAATGTAGAAAATACGGTACGAATAAAAAACGTATTTAAAAATTTAGGCGATATTACTGTGCGTTCAAATTTGAGTGATTTTACATTTCAGAACTCCAAGACCTTAATTGATAGTCATTCCAAAGTATTAGAAAAAATTCATACGAAACATCAAATATTTTATGCTTTCACTCGAGGGATTTTTGAAAGTAATATTATGAGTTCGACATCGGAGAAAGCAAGTATTTTGGAGGTATTTAAAAATGAAACGCTTATGGGTTCACAAGATAATTTATCAGCCATCAGTATCAATTTACCAGACGGTAATTCTAAAATAGTTGGATTGTACTATCAGATATTTAAGCGTTTGGCGTGGGATAATGTCACATTATACGAAGTGGTTTCTACCACAAATGAGTTTACCATCCTCGTTGAAGATCATTTAGTAGATAAAGCGTTCTCTGTTATAAAAGGTTTAAAAAATTAGTAGAAACTCTAAAATTAATTATCCTAAAATCAATGATAAAAATTATTGGTAAAACGCCTTAGGTTAATTACTTTTGGGCTCTGAAGTTTTACATGATTTCTCCTAGGAGGAACTTAAAAATAAATTTTTATCTAAAGATGAACTTACACGAATACCAAGGAAAAGAAATTTTAAGCACATTTGGCGTTAAAATCCAAAAGGGAATTGTAGTGAATACGCCTCAAGAAGCGGTTGCTGCGGCTAAAAAATTAACTGAAGAAACGGGCACAGGTTGGCACGTACTTAAAGCACAAGTGCACGCTGGTGGTCGTGGTAAAGGAGGTGGGGTCAAACTTGCTAAAAACCTAGAAGAAGTAGAATCGATTGCAGATCAAATAATTGGAATGCAACTCATCACACCACAAACATCTGCTGAAGGTAAAAAAGTACACCAACTATTAGTGGCTGAAGATGTGTATTATCCTGGAGAAACAGAAACAAGTGAGTTTTATATTTCAGTGTTATTAAATAGAACGTCTGGAAGAAATATGATTATGTATTCTACAGAAGGAGGAATGGATATTGAAACGGTTGCAGAAGAAACACCCCATTTAATTTTCACAGAGGAGATCGATCCTGCAACAGGAATGTTACCATTCCAAACGCGTCGTGTGGCGTTTAACCTAGGACTTTCGGGAGCTGCTTTTAAAGATATGACTAAATTTGTAACAGCACTTTACACCGCCTATGACAAATCGGATGCGTCTTTGTTTGAAATTAATCCCGTATTAAAAACAAGTGATAATAAAATATTGGCTGTCGATGCGAAAGTAACCATTGATGATAATGCCTTATTCAGACATAAAGATTACTTAGAATTGAGAGACATTCGAGAAGAAAACCCTATTGAAGTCGAAGCCGGTGCACTCGGTCTTAATTATGTCGATTTAGATGGAAATGTTGGTTGTATGGTCAATGGAGCAGGTCTTGCAATGGCTACAATGGATTTGATTAAACAAGCAGGGGGTGAACCTGCTAACTTTTTAGATGTTGGTGGTACTGCCGATGCGGCGCGTGTAGAAGCGGCGTTTCAAATCATTTTAAAAGATCCAGAAGTCAAAGCAATCTTAATTAATATTTTTGGTGGAATTGTTCGTTGTGATCGTGTGGCTCAAGGGGTCATCGATGCCTACAAAAACATGGGAACGATCAACGTGCCAATTATTGTACGTTTACAAGGAACCAATGCAGACATCGCTAAAGAATTAATTGACAACTCTGGACTAGACGTTCAAAGTGCGGTTGAGTTTCAAGAAGCTGCTGATAAAGTGCAAACAGTGTTGGCATAAATAACTTCTTAAATATAAAGAATTAAAGTAGTCCAAGGGCTACTTTTTTTATATGCTGATTTGAAGCTTCAACTAGACTATATGTTAACCTTTCAAATCCTTTAGCTTTTTTTGATACGCCTTAATCTGATCTCTAAATTGTGCTGCATGTAGGAAGTCTAAATCTTTTGCTGCGGATTCCATGAGTTTACGAGTATCCCTTATTTTTTGTTCTAACTCGGGGGCTGCTAAGTATGCATTTTCAGGTTCAGCCGCTTTTAGGGCTTCTTGTTCGTAGTAATAACTACTCACTGAATTTTTTGTGAGTGCATTATCTAAACTTTTATTAAGGGCTTTGGGCTCTAGTTTGTGTTTGGTATTATATGCAATTTGTTTTTCGCGGCGGTAGTTGGTTTCATCGATGGTTTTTTGCATGCTTTTGGTAATTTTATCAGCATACATTATGGCGCGTCCGTTGAGGTGTCTCGCTGCACGTCCGACAGTTTGTGTTAAGGAACGTGCCGAACGTAAAAACCCTTCTTTATCTGCATCTAAAATAACTACTAATGAGACTTCAGGAAGATCCAACCCTTCTCTTAATAAATTCACACCTACAAGAACGTCAAAAAGACCTTTCCGTAAATCTTGCATAATTTCAACCCGTTCTAAGGTATCGACATCACTGTGAATATACCGACAACGGACTTGAATTCGAGTGAGATATTTAGTCAATTCTTCAGCCATTCGTTTGGTGAGGGTAGTCACTAAAGTGCGTTCATCTTTTTCGACCCGTTGCTGGATTTCTTCAATTAAATTATCAATTTGATTTAGACTTGGTCGAACTTCTATAATGGGATCTAAAAGACCGGTCGGTCTTATGACTTGTTCCACAAAAACCCCATCTGATTTTTCAAGTTCATAATCGGCAGGGGTGGCACTGACATATAAGACTTGATTTTGGAGACTTTCAAATTCTTCAAATTTCAAAGGGCGATTGTCCATTGCCGCTGGCAAACGAAACCCATATTCTACTAAGTTTTCTTTACGACTCCGATCACCACCATACATGGCGTGTACTTGTGAGATGGTTACGTGACTCTCATCAATCACCATCAAGGAATCACTTGGAAAATAATCCAATAAACAAAAGGGACGTGTACCAGGCGCACGACCATCTAAATAGCGTGAATAGTTTTCAATTCCAGAACAATAGCCTAATTCACGAATCATTTCCAAATCAAATTCGGTACGTTCTTTCAATCGTTTGGCTTCAAGATGTTTTCCAATTTCTTTGAAATAATCAAATTGCTTTACTAAATCATCTTGTATGTCTTTAATAGCGTTCTGTAAAATATCTGGTGAGGTAACAAACATATTAGCAGGATAGATCGTGATCGCCTCATAGACTTCAATAATTTTATTGGTATTCACATCAAAGGCTTCAATGGCTTCTATTTCATCTCCAAAAAAGTGAATTCTAAATCCATAATCTGCATAACTTGGAAACACATCCACGGTATCTCCTTTAATTCTGAAATTCCCGTGATTAAATTCGCCTTCGGTTCTCGAATATAAACTTTGAACGAGTTTATGCAATAAGGCAGTTCTCGAAATGACTTCATTTGTTTTTAGACTGATCACGTTTTTCTGAAATTCAACAGGATTTCCTATGCCATATAAACACGATACAGAAGCGATAACGATTACATCTCTCCGACCCGATAATAGGGAAGAAGTGGTGCTTAAACGCAGCTTTTCAATTTCTTCATTAATAGATAAATCTTTTTCGATATAGGTTCCTGAAACAGGAAGGTAGGCTTCTGGTTGGTAGTAATCATAGTACGATACAAAATATTCAACAGCATTTTCAGGAAAAAACTGTTTGAATTCTGAATACAGTTGTGCCGCGAGTGTTTTGTTATGGGCCAACACCAGTGTAGGGCGCTGAACTTCTTGAATGATATTGGCTACTGTGAATGTTTTTCCAGACCCAGTCACACCCAAGAGTGTTTGGTATTTTTCCTCGGATTCAATTCCAGCAACTAGTTGCTGGATAGCAGAGGGTTGGTCTCCAGTGGGTTTAAAATCAGATGTTAGCTTAAATTGCATAGTTGCAAAGCTAATGCAAAGAAAGCGCTAGAGCAAAGAGAGTCCAAAAATCTTTTTTAAAACAGCTTAATAATTCATATAAACCCAACCCGATTTTGGTTTTGAATTTGGAACCTTTAAATGCAATACATAAAAATAGGTTCCAACAGGTAATAAGTTACTCCCTTTGAGCGGTCCGAAATTGGATTTTCCATCCCATTGAAGCTCATTATTCCCCTTAAAAATAAGCGTTCCAAAACGATTAAATATTAAGAGTTCGTGTTCTAAAAACACATCATAGAGTCCGACTATATTAAACCAATCATTATAGCCATCTCCATTGGGTGAAAAACCCTGAGGAATGGTGGGTTCACAGTCACTCACCTCTAGGTTCACTGAAAAAATCTCATAACAAGGCTCAGCATCTAATCTGAAGTATATTGTTGAAATGCTGTTCGTATTGATGTATTGTGAGGGATTGACCAAAGGACTAAGGTCATTTATTAAATCTTCTAAGGATTGATAAAAAACAGCGGTTTCTAAATCAAACGAAAAGTCTATTTCATCCAAAGCATTTTGTAAATTAAAAACCGCTTCGTTATTGCCAAAATTACAACTGATTAAAGGACTTAAAGGGGTCGTTTCTGGAGATTCTAAAAACTCGATAGGGATTTCAGCCGTGTTGTTTGTTTCACTGATTTCTGTAACCACTCCAGTTCCTGTACCAAGATCATCCACAACTATTGTTAGGTTCATTGGATTTAAATTCGAAGGGGCTATTGTAAAACTAATCAGATTGGATTCGGAGCCATTAATAGGAATGTCGTTGCTAGTTTGTGCTTGTGCAACGAGGTCTGTTTCGGCATAAAATGCGATGGGGGTATTTGCAGCTAATAAATGTGTTGAATTTTGATTTTCTATGGTATATTCTATGGTTAATTCACGAGAATTACAGCGTAGATCAATAGAATCAATAGTCACACTCGCATCAGGTAACTGACTATTTAATACCGTGATAATATTATTTACCATCACTAAATCTTGTCCAGAAGTTAATTGAATGACAGCAGATGAATCTCCTACATTAATGGTGTTTTCTATCGGATAAACGTCGATGTCCATATTGTATAAATTGGAATCGTTTGTGAAACTATTGGTGCCGTTAAAAGCATTGTTTGCAGGGTTGAGAGGAGGATTACTGAGTGTAATTCCGTTCATTTGTAATACTTCATCCACTGCTAAACCGGCATCGCCTTCCCAAGCTATAAATCCGATTCTAGCACCATTAGTATCCATAACATTTAGGTTGTTTAATTCAATGGTAATAGTGTCAGGAACACTTTCTAACCCATCATAAATATTTAATTGATTTAGTGGAAGTGCAGGGTCTGAGTAAATAACGGTTATGGCCCATCCGGCAAAATTTGTTCCTGTAGAGCAATAGGCCGAAGAAATTTCTATTTGTTCTAAATTACTAAGTGTATATAGGCCGTTTCCCTCGGTTTGAATGAGTGTAGTTACATCTGCAAATGCAGCAAAAAATTGTCGTGAAGAATCTAATGTATAAGCGAAGGTTCGTGAAGGCGTAATATTGGTGTTATTCAGAGTTACATTAAAATCGCCAGAACCAGAGCCAGCCCAATAGAGATAAGCAGCTTCTATGGTTTGTGTAGTCGATAAATTTAATGTTGCTGAAGAAGCTGTGTTTATGACGCAGTTTACAGCACTGTTATTTTCGGAAGTATTCAGGGTGTTCCCAATTGCTGTATAATCCAAACACCCATTTAATTGGTTGAATAGCGAAATGTCTTGCGCTAGTAGTAGATTAAAAAACAAAATACCAATACTTAAAAAAGCTATGTTTAATTTGTGTGTCATAGATTGAGTGTTACACAAATATATCAATTTTTAAGTAATATAATTCATCGCTTTAGAGTAAAATGGCCTTTAAATTCAAATTGTTCAGTTGGTGTTTTTATTTTTGCTAAAAACCAATAATCGGAAGATGGGGTGTTAACTCCATTAAAAGTGCCGTCCCAACCCGCACTGGAAGGGCTTAATTTGATAAGTAGTTTTCCAAATCGGTCAAAAATAGAGATCTCACTGTTTACTTGGTCTGGTGTATTGATACCATACACTTGCCAGGTATCATTATAACCATCTCCGTTAGGAGTGAAAAATTTAGGAAACCCAATTATAGCGATATTTTCTTTAACCGTCCCACAGTCATTTTTGTCTCTTACATAGACTGTATGATAGCCTGGAGTAACCTCAGAGAATACATTTGAGTCCTGATATCCCGTGAATTCAGAATCTAAAGCATATTCGTATTCACCTTCTCCAGAAACAAAAACAGTGACCGTATTATTTTCGACCCCATCCACAATTTCAATTGAGTCAAAAGTAGCAATGTTAGAAGGAAGTACCGTAATAGTTCTTAACGTAGAACATCCATTGGTGTTACTCACAGTTACCGTATAAATACCAGGAGTATTCACTTGAATTTCAGGAGTTGTTTCGCCTGTTGACCAATCGTAAAATAATGTAGGAGTAAATCCATTGATGATACCAGCATCTAGTGTAATGGGACTAGGAAACGTATTTAAGCAAATAACACGCTCCTCTTGAATAACGAGTTCTGGAAGTTTAAAAACCACCAATTCAACTCGGTTAATACCATGGCAGTCATTTCCATTTTCAACACGCGCAAAAATGGTTTGGTTATAAGGAGTTGTGTTGGTATAATTAGCTGCTAAAGGATTGACTTCCAAAAGTGCATCTTGGTAAGTTTCATAATAGTTTAGGGAGAAGGAGGAAGGCAGTCCCAAAAGTACTTCTGCATCAGCATTACTTAAAGTAAAATTAAAAAAACCATCTTCAGTTCCGTCTGAATCGCAAAATTCTAATTCTGTATCATTGGCAGTAGAGGTACTCACACTTAAAGTGAGTTCTGCAATATCAAAACAATTGGTTATGGTGTCTATAAGTTGTGCATATACAACCTGTGGATTTGAAGTGTTGTTAAAAGCTGTTCCATCAACATCATTAATCGAATTTTGAGCGGAGGTTAAGGTGGTGTAAAATTTCACTTCCCTGTTGGGGATTGTGTTGATAAGGGTTTCGTTTATTTGTGTAAGATTAAAAGTTGTTAATCCGTCAAATACGCCATCAGTATCACATTGCACCAAAGCGTTGTCTGTTGCAATCGGGCGTGGACTGTATTCAATTTGAATGGATCCATAGCTAGTACAGCCGTTATCTAAAAGCACTTCAACACTATAGATTCCTTCGTTTTCAACCTCCAACTCAAAACCTGTATTTCCAGAAAGGAGGTTGCCGTTTTTAAACCATTTGTAAGACAAAACATTGTTTTGAAGGGCACTCAAGGTTAGGGTTTCATCGTCACACAAAGAAGTGTTTGTTGCTCTTAAACGGTCAATTCCTAAGTCTGTACCCAATTTAAAACTACTAGCTTCTAAAAACACAGCAGAATCGTAACGATAGTTTTGTTCATCTGCGATAACCAGTTTAACATGGTAAATTTCATTAGGAATGATATTAGCAGTTGCAGTAAGAACTGCGGTTTGACCATTAAAATTAATAGGTGCTGAATTGGAATTCCAACCTCCAAAATACGCTTCATTAATAGGGGCGCATTCTCCTGGTACTCCAGAATGCACCGTGGTTACTTTTACGGGTGTTTGTGTTGTTGGGACTAAGGCAATATTTGTGTAATCTCCACCACTTTCTTTTCGAATTAAAAATCCAAATAAATCTGAATATTGACAAGTACTCGAATTATTTTCTTGGTATTCTTCAGAGGCAAATATATAGTTGAAACTAATTTGACTTGCTTGTGCTGAAAAATTAAATTCTATTAGTGTTGCATTGAGGGTATTACTTTCATTTAGAATCGTTTCTAAGTCAGAATCTCCTCCCCAATTCGAAGCATCATCGTCGCTTAAAGAGTCATTTGGACCCCCAACATTAGCTAGTTTTCCAGTACTTAAAACGATTCCTCTTTGAAAAGGAAAACTACTTCCATTGGCATCAAAATACCCGTAACTTTTTTCTGTAGAGTTAAAATCACCTCCAACGACATTTGTAACCACTAAATTCTCAATACAAGCACTGTTAATGAGCACATTTTCAATCAATTCTTGAGGGGTGTAGGCAGAACTGCTAACTTGAACATTTTGACTCAAAGCAGCGAATGAAAGGCATAAAAAAATAAATTGGTTAAACTTTTTCATAAACAGCAATACAAAGATACGTATTGATTTGTTATTACTTTCTTAAATTATTGAATCTAAATTAGTTATTTGAAATTGAAATCAACAACATAATTTCCTTTAAAAAATAAAAATAGTGCCCCAAGTAATTCTAATTGGAGTAGATAAGATATACTATAGATCTCGCTTTTTTAATAATTTATAAGATGAAAATATAAAAATAAGCGTCCATAAAATAACGATTATAATGTTATCAAAGTAAACGGCATAATCATAACTTATGTCCGTATTCGATGGAAATTTTGTCATCGCAACACGCTGAAAGGGTTGTTTTATGAGGTTTGACATTGAAGTTAGTGGGAAAAAGTTTTGTACTTTTTGAGCAATTTCATAACTGCTTTTCCATGCAATTAGACCTAAAACAATCCACTCTAAGATTAGATCAACAAACAAAAATGCTAATGCGAATGCAGATCGTTTTGCCAAGACCCCCAAAAATAAACAGAAAGAAAAGAATCCTACAAGTTTTACAAAATAAGCCACTAAAAACTCCATTTGTTGAATAATAATGCTAAACTCATTGTAACTTGAATATATCAATCCAAGTATTAAGGATATGATAAAAATAATCAGAGTTGATATGAGAGAGAAAAATACAATAACATAGAATTTAGACAAGATAAATTCTTTTTTACTCAATCCATCGATGAGGTTTTGTTTTAGTGTTTTATTGCTGTATTCGTTCCCAATCATTGAAACCACAACAATTGCAAAAAAGAATTTAAATAAGGCAGAAAAATAGGTAGTGATGTGCCATATTATAGGAAAGTTGAAAATTCCTAATTCGCCAAGTTCTAGTGTAAAAAACCCAAAAAAGTTAATTTTCACAGCCGATAAAAGAATAACACAAAGTGGTAAAATAAAGGATATAAATATCAGAATTTTACTCGTTTTATTGAGTAATAACTTTTGAAGTTCTAAGTCTATTAATCGTCTCATTTGTTGTCGGTTAATTGTAAAAATTGTTCTTCCAAACTTTCTTTTCGTTTGACCAAATGGCTCAAAACAATTCCATTTTTAAAAAGTAAACGGTTGAATTCTTCAGCTTCCATTGGATTTTCAAGAAAAGCTGTAATTAAATCGTTTTCTATTTTGGTATGAGAAAAATTGGGGTGTGTTTCAAGAAGTTTTAGCAAGTCGTCTCTTTGATGTGTTTTTAATTCAAAAAAACCATGACTTGAAATGAGTTCATCAACACGCCCTGAATAGAGGTTTTTTCCTTTTCTTAAAACAACCACGTGCGTACAGACTTTCTCGACTTCATCTAGCAGGTGAGAGGCCAATAAAATGGTTGTGCCCTGCTGGGAAATAGTTTTGATAATCTCTCTAATTTGATGAATTCCTTGTGGGTCTAAGCCGTTGGTGGGTTCATCTAAAATCAATATTTCAGGGTCATTTAATAGCGCTGAGGCTATGGCCAATCGCTGCTTCATTCCTAAAGAAAAGGTGCTAAATTTGCTGTGTTTTCGATCGTCAAGTCCTACAATTTTTAAAGTCTTTTCTATGGAATCATAGGATACGCCTTTTATTTTACAAACCAATTTAAGGTTTTGATAGGCGGTCATGTAAGGATAAAAATTTGGACGTTCGATTATGGCACCTACTTTTTTTAGTGCTTGATGTGTTGTGAGACTACCTCCAAACCAAGAAAAATCTCCAGCCGTTTTATTAACAACATTTAAAACAATTCCTAATGTGGTGGATTTTCCACTACCATTTGGTCCTAAGATACCGTAAATACTTCCTTTTTCGATGTCAAAAGAAAGATTGCTAACGGCAGTTAGTAATCCATATTTTTTAGTAAGATTTGAAATTTTTAGGATAGAATTCACATGTTTTGTTTTAATGAATCATAAATATAAGACGATGTTTTCTGACTATTGTTACAAATTAAAAAAATATAAGTTAAATTTGGAATTCAAGTTAACACATGAAAGACGATTTAAAAATATCCCTTAAAAAACCTTCATACCCTGTAAATACAGCCTTAAAGGGGTATTTGCAAAAATTTAATCGTACAGTTCGGTTGCCTATATTTTATGATGATTTACTTCGTTTTCAAGGGTCTGTAGAAGTGTTTGATAAAAATGATAAAGACACGTTATGGGTGCGTACCTATTATAATGAGTTTGATCGTAAAGAGATCGATTTAAGTTTAAAAAAAATATATACCAAGCTACATTCGGATGGAAATGAAGCCACAATCCCGCTGTTAAATGTAGATGCAATTGACTATTGTACGTTTGGAAATTCCAAACCATTTCGTATAAAAATTAGAAATATACTCAATGATAACTACGCCTATTTTTATGTCAAAAAAGCGGATGCTTCTCGAATTTATGGATTGGAACTTGAGCATATGTTATCTCCTCATAACTTGAATTTTTTAGTCTATGAAGACACCCTAATCGAAGAGCATATCAGTGGTATTCCAGGAGATGAATTTATTGAAACGATGCTCCCAAACTGTTCCGAATCAGAGAAGTCACAAATTGCAAAAGAATTTGTGAAATTCAATGAACGTTGTATGATTCGTTTGTTAGGAGATATGCGTTCTTACAATTATGTGATTGTACCCACACATGATTTTGATCATGTAGTTTACAGTATTCGAGCTATTGATTTTGATCAACAGTGTTTTGAAGGTAAATTTAATGTGTACCGTCCTCAGTTTTTTAAGGAGAATTTTAAAATGGTTGATTTAGTTACAGATAAATTTGAAAAGCAATCTATTAATCAATACAAACTCGAAGAACGTTCCATTGTTGCCAAACGTCTGTTGAGTTTCAAAAACCGAGTTGACCAACTGATTCAGTGTATGGTTTCTGATACAATTTCTACCCCAGAACATGAAACCTTACTAAAAACAAAAATATTTGAATATACGCGCGATATCCGATTTAAAAAGAGTAAAAATATGGGTGAAATTTTAAAAAATTCTTTAAGATTTGTAAAACAAAATTACCAAACAGAAAACACAGGAATTTTCTTTTAATTCCAGTTCTCGTCAAAGTCTAGACGATCGTAATCATCCGTTCCATAACCGTCTTCAAATTCATCAAAATCATCTCCAAAATCTTCAGTCTCAAAAACTTTTTCGGGGGCGTCGCTTGGGACTTGTCCATGAACATACAATAAATTAGGATAATCCGTACCTTCCGCTTCTTCCACAATTTCTCCTAATTCAACCATAAAAGTCCACATACTCATAAAATCGTAGATATAAAGTAGTTTTGTACGTTCTTCAGAAACGACTGAACTAATAACAGTCTGACTCATGAGCTGGATATCACTTCCACCTTCGCTGAGATCAAATAAAGATATTTCTTCTCCTTGATTCCATTCATCATCACTCAAATAAAAGGAAGCCATTTCACTACCATCAAATCCAAAGGATTGTGTGATTGAATTATGTAAATCTTCGAGCGTATCGGTCTTTCTAATCTCAATATCTCTAAAAATATCCTCTTTGGTGTCGTTGTCTAAAACAACTCTAAATCTAAAAATCATAGGTTATTAATATAAAACAAATATAAGATGCATTTTTTTATGTTAGTAGCTTTTCTCTTTTTTTATGAAGGCATTCAAAAAGTATGTAACACTGAATTCCAAATAGGATAGAAGCAATGACTAAATGTAAGGGTTGACTCAAAAATGGGAAATCAAAATAATACATGAACACCCCAGAAGTTGCTTCTAGAATTACGCAATAAATGACTAATTTTATTTTATTGAATCCCAACGAGTATGCTCTGTTGAGATGCCAAAGATATCCGTTCAATAACAGGACTAAAATAGAGGTTGAACGGTGGATGTAAAAATTTAATTCGGGGGATGCCAACCAAAGGGACTTTTGATAACCCAATAGCTTTGTTTGTTCATCTACAAACTGTCTAACTTGAGTGCCTAAAATAATTTGAATTAATGAAAGAACAAGCGCCAAAATAAGAATATTATAAAAACGCTTTTGATATGTTTGTGGTTTATAGTTGGTTTTAGAAGCAAAAATAAGATACAGAATAAACCCAACAATTAGCAATGCCATCACCATGTGAATGGTGATTTTGTAGGGAGCTAGGTTAGAATCAACTACTGTTTTTCCAAGCCATGCTTGAAAGCCCATCCCAAACAAAGTGAGCACAGAAATAATAGGTATCCACTTGTTTTTTTTCCAATACCAAAATGCTAATACAGTGAAAATTAAGATAGGGATTCCAGAAAAAGCACCAATGAGTCTATTGATGTATTCTACCCAAGTATGAACAGGGTCGTAAGTCGTATAGTCGTGTTTGCTGTAAACTTCCCAATCAGAAGCGTCAAATTCGTTTCCAGAAATAAAATCAGTTTTGGCAACTAAAAAAGCTTCATGATCCATTAGAATCATCATTCCTTTTTCATAAGAATGATTTGCTTCAAATAATAACTGTGAACTTTCTGTAGGAGGGATGTAATATCCGAAACATTTTGGCCAATCTGGACAACCCATTCCAGAACCAGTCATTCGCACAATAGCACCTGCTACAATCACAAAGTAAATGAGTCCTAAAGCAATTTTTGAGAACGTTCTAAATTTATTTTTCATTGGCTAGAGTTAATCCTAAATCAGTTCCTTTTTTTAACATTAATTCAAAGGCTTTTTCAGGGTCGTTAGGAATGATTCCTTCCAAAATAGCTTCTTTGATAAATTCTTTAATGATTCCTATTTCTTTGGATGGCTTTAAATCAAAGGTTTCCATGATTGTTTCACCAGAAATGGGGGGCTGAAAGTCACGTATTTGGTCGCGTTCTTCAACTTCAATTATCTTTTCTCTAACAAGTTTAAAATTGTTATGATATTTTTTAAATTTATAAGGGTTTTTAGTCGTGATATCTGCTTCACAAAGGGTCATCAAATCTTCGACATATTCTCCGGCATCAAAAACGAGTCGACGTACAGCAGAATCCGTAATATTTTCTTGTGCTAATACAATAGGTCGCGAACTCATAAACACGAGTTTTTGAACATATTTCATTTTTTCGTTAAGTGGCATTTTTAAACGCTTAAATAAATGATATGCCATTTTAGACCCCTTAAGCTCATGCCCATGAAAGGTCCAACCTACTTTTTTATCAAAACGTTTGGTGGGTGCTTTTCCAATATCGTGTAAAAGTGCTGCCCAACGAAGCCAAACATTGTCGGTGTGCTTACAAATATTATCAACCACTTCGAGAGTATGGTAAAAATTATCTTTATGCTTTTGACCTTCTTGAATATCAACCCCTTTTAAGTCTGTCAATTCAGGAATGATGCGTTGAAGTAAACCAGTTTTTTCAAGTAATAGAAATCCTACTGAAGGTTTGTCACTTTCTAATATTTTTTGAATTTCTACATTGATACGCTCATTTGTAATAATTTCAATCCGTTGGGATTGCTCTTTAATGGCATTAAATGAAGCAGTTTCAATGTCAAATTCCAGTTGGGTTGCAAACCGAATGGCTCTTAACATACGCAAAGGGTCGTCACTGTATGTAATTACGGGATCTAAAGGCGTTTTGATACATTTATTAGCCAAATCTTCGAGACCATTAAAAGGATCTAAAAGCTGCCCGTAGCTCGCAGAATTTAAGCTAATCGCCATCGCATTGATCGTGAAATCTCTTCGGTTTTGATCTTCTTCTAAAGTGCCGTCCTCCACAATGGGATTTCTGCTGTTTTCGTTGTAAGATTCTTTTCGTGCTCCTACAAATTCAAGCTCTACACCTTCATGTCGAATCATGGCAGTGCCATAGGTTTTAAAAATCTGAATTTTAGGAGTGTTAGGAAGGTTTTTAGCAACTCGTTTTGCGAGTTCAATACCGCTTCCAACCGCAACAATATCAATGTCTTTTTCACGACCGCGTTCCAATATAAAATCACGTACAAAGCCCCCAACAACATAACAGTCAACCCCAAGTTGATCTGCAGATTCAGAGACAACCTGAAATAGTGGCGATGTTAAAGCGTGCTTGTAGTTCATTATTTGTAAGGTTTACAAAACGTCTTTAAAATTATTTTCTGATAACTTTTACTTCGCCATTATTACTTAATTTAATAATAGAAGAAGGTTTAGCCGTTTTGTTTGTACGCTCCAAATTTACGACATAGTCTACACCTTTTAAAATATAGTCTTCAATTTCTTGAAAGGAATTTGGAGTTGGTTCACCAGAACTATTTGCGGATGTAGAAACAATTGGTTTTTTAAATCGTTTTAGTAATTCTACACAAAACCCTTCTTTGACCATACGGATGGCCAAGGTGTTGTCTGCTGCAATAAGGTTTTCAGAAACTCTCAAAGGTTTGTCGTAAATAATCGTGGTTGGTGCTGTGGCATGTTCTAAAATGCTATAAGCCGCTTCTGGGATTTCCTCAACATAATAGTTTAACATATTAAAATCACTGACCAAACAAATCATTGTTTTTTGTTCCTCTCGTTTTTTGAGTTTATATAGCTTTTCAACTGCAGTAAAATTGGTAGCATCACAGCCCAACCCCCACACAGTATCCGTAGGGTAGAGGATAAGACCGCCTTGTTTTAAAGTCTTTAGGGTATTGTTTAGTTCGTTTTGCAATTAATATTCAATTTTAATAGAGTTAATAAATTTATTTTGGTAATCGTAAACTCCGTTTAAGTTTTCATTGTTTTTTGCTGAAATCTTTGTCGAGTCAAAGTTAAAATAATCAACTTTTAGTTGACTTCCGTAAATCAATTTTAAAGAAATCAAAGCTGTTGAAATTGTTCCTGCAATATGAAGTGGTGTAATGTTATTTAAAATAAAATCAAGTTCAATTGTAAATTTATTTTTTTGAACGGAAATTCCATGTTCTTTGATTGAATCAATAAAAGAGTCTTCCTCGTTCAGGTGCGGGATGTAGCAAATTTTTTTTGTTGGGTAATACTCCTTAATCAATATGATTGTGTTTAAGTAGTCATTTTCACTTAGAATTTTACATTGAATAACATCAGTTCCGATGACATAAACGATTTCTTTATGTATTGTTGGAGAAGTTGTTTTAGAGAGTTCTTTTAACCATTGCATTTTATTGGTTACTACTGTTAGTTTGTCAGATGCTTCAATATTATAAAAAGTAAAAAAATTCACGAAATTCACTTCTTTTTCAACATAAATATTGAAAACATTATAGATAAAACTAATTAATGCGTATTTCTTTCCAGTTTTATTGAGTCCTCTAAAAAGTGAAAATCGTTTAGTTAGATTACCATTCTCAACAAATTCTCTTGAAATCTCAATTGTAGCTGCTCCATCATCTAATAGGAAATGTTTTTGATAAGTTAAATTATGAATAAAATAAGCAGCAGCAGAAAATGCTCTGGTGAATAAATACTGATAATTTTCCTTCCTTAATTTGTGTATTAGTCTTACCCAAAATAAGCCGTAATAGGGCTTGTGTTTTACAAATATTACCTCAGTCCAATTGCTATGGTTTTTAATCAAAAACTCTATGGTTTTTTTATCGGAGTTATCTTTGCAGGAATACACCAATATACTATCAGTCAAATTAAATTGTTTTTTCGCTTCAATAGCTCCAAGAAGTTCTAATGGTTTGGATACGAAAAACAGGGATTTAAGCATAAACGAAATAGTTAAACTTTGAAAATTTACACTGTAAAAATAAGTATTAAGAATTGATATATTTTGATTAAAAGCACCTTTTTTTAACGATTAGAAGCTCTCACAAATAATTTTAATCAAAAATACCTATATATTTGTAGGAGAGAAATTGAAAATTAATATTAATTTTTCGCAATTAATAATTAATTCGACTTGATGTTATGGTAGATTTGAACGGTAAAAGTATTTTAATTACTGGAGGAACAGGCTCTTTTGGTAAAATGTTTACTAAACTAATTCTAGAAAGAAACCCAAATGTTAAACGGCTCGTGATTTTATCACGAGATGAACAAAAACATTTTAATATGGCAATGGATTTCCCTGAATCTAAATATCCAGCAATGCGGTATTTTATAGGGGATGTTCGAGATAAAGAACGTTTAGAGAGAGCTTTCGAGGGAGTCGATATTGTAATTCATGCAGCAGCAATGAAACATGTTCATTTAGCTGAATATAACCCTTCTGAATGTATTAAGACAAATATTAATGGAGCAGAAAATGTTATCGCTGCAGCCATAAAATGTGGTGTTAAAGATGTGGTAGCACTATCTACAGATAAAGCCTGTGCACCTATTAATTTATATGGAGCAACTAAACTGACATCTGATAAGTTATTTATTGCGGCTAATAATATTAAAGGCTCAAAAGATGTGAAGTTCTCGGTTGTACGTTATGGAAATGTGATGGGATCCAATGGTTCAGTCATGCCGTTTTTTTTAAAGAAAAGAAAAGATGGAGTCTTGCCAATTACAGATAAAAAAATGACAAGATTTAACATCTCACTTCAAGATGGATGTCAAATGGTATTTGATGCTATTGAGAAAGCTTGGGGTGGAGAATTATTTGTTCCTAAAATACCCTCTTACAAGATAGTTGATGTGGCGACTGCGATTGCCCCTGACTGTATTCAAGAAGAAGTAGGAATAAGACCAGGTGAAAAATTACATGAAGAAATGATAACAGTTTCTGATGCAATCAACACATTCGATATTGGTAAGTATTATGTGATTTTACCTCAAAATACAATATTTGATAGAGATAAATTTATTAAATATTTTGATGCTCAACTAGTTGATCAAAAATTCTCTTACAACTCAGGAGATAATGATGAATGGGAAACGGTTGATAGTTTAAGAGAATTAGTAAAAAAGTATGTTGATCCTAATTTTAAAGTCTAATGAATCCAATACCATACGGAAGACAGAATATTGATCAAAATGATATTAAAGCAGTAATATCTACACTTCAATCGGATTTTCTAACTCAAGGCCCAAAGGTCAAAGAATTTGAAACTAAATTTGCAGAATATGTTGGGTCAAACTATGCTGTCGCAGTTAATAATGCTACTTCAGGCTTGCATCTCTCTGTATTGGCTTTAAATTTAGTTAAAGGAGATAGAGTAATTACAACTCCAATTACTTTTGCAGCATCTGCAAACTGCATTCGATATGCTGGTGCTGAAGTTTGGTTTGCTGACATTGACCCTAATACCTATTTATTGGATATTAACTCTGTAAGAGAGTTAATTGAATCTAAACCCAAAGGATTTTTTAAAGGAATTATCCCTGTCGATTTTGCTGGTCTTCCTATAAATACGGAAGAATTTAAAGATTTGGCAGATGCGCACAATCTTTGGATAATAGAAGATGCTTGTCATGCGCCTGGAGGATATTTTATGGACAGTAAAGGACAAAAGAACTTTTGTGGTAATGGTAATTATACTGATATCGCAGTATTTTCTTTTCACCCTGTAAAACATATAGCATGTGGTGAAGGAGGTATGGTAACTACAAATTCGAAAGAATTGTATGATAAGTTGATGCTGTTAAGAACTCATGGGATTACAAAAGAAAATATGGATGAAAACCATGGTGGCTGGTATTATGAGATGAAAGCATTGGGTTTTAATTACAGGCTAACTGATTTTCAATCTGCATTGGGTATGACCCAATTGTCAAAAAACGAAAAAGGTGTTAAAACAAGAAATAAAATTGCATCCGTTTACAAAAAAGCTTTTGAAGGTCTGATTAAGTTTCAAGACTTGCCCGATAATTTATACAATGCACATCATCTATTTATTATAGAGGTTGAAAATAGAAAAAAATTATATGATTATTTAAGGTCAAATAACATCTTTAGCCAAATTCATTATATACCTATTCACTTATTACCTTATTACAAAAATATTGGATATGAAGGAGCTAATCTGATGAATTCAGAAAATTATTATGCGAACTGTATTAGTCTTCCAATGTATCCTACTTTAACTCTTGAAGAACAAAACTTCGTTATTAGTAAGGTTTTAAAATTTATCTCTAATGGAGCGTAAATTAATCTTAGGAACAGTTCAGTTTGGTATAGACTACGGTGTAAATAACAGCATTGGAAAGCTTGAAGAAAATCAAGTTTTGGAACTTTTTAAAATTGCTCATAACCAAGGTATTAGGATTTTAGATACAGCAGAAGTTTATGGAAATGCGCATGAAATAATTGGAAATTTTCATAAAAAAAATGATGATTCTAGATTTAAAATCATCACTAAATTCCCTCACAGCGTCAAATATAATTCAATTAATAATAAAGTTTTACAGTATTTAGAACAGTTAGCTGTTAGCTCTATAGAAGTGTTAATGTTTCACTCTTTTGAATCATTTAAAACTAATTATAAAGCACTGGATTCATTAAAAGAATTAAAATCAAAAGGCTCTATTAAAAATATAGGAGTTTCAGTTTATACGAACGAACATTTAAAACAGTTACTAAATGAGGATTTAATTACAGTAATTCAATTCCCTTTTAATATGCTGGATAATTTTAATGTGAGAGGAGATTTATTAGATCAGCTAAAGCAAAAGGGAAAATCAATTCATACTAGATCAGCTTTTCTTCAAGGGTTGTTTTTTAAAAATACCAATGATAAAAGTCCTATTGTTCAAAATTTAAAAACAGAATTGAAAATATTAAATCAAATTATTATTGATTCAAATTGTTCAATGGAAGAATTGGCATTGAGTTATTGTTTACATCAAGAAAATATAGACAATGTTATTATAGGGGTAGATTCAATACTTCAACTTAACGCTAATATAAAAGCATCTTCATATAATATTAGTCAAGATGATATCAAAGTAATTAATAATATACAAGTTAAAGACTTAGATTTATTAAATCCATCATTATGGAAATAAAAACAGTATTAATTACTCAGGCTAGATCAGGAAGCACAAGATTCCCTGGTAAAATATTAAAAGAAATTGGAGGGAAATCACTACTGCAAATTCATTTGAATCGTTTAAAAGAATGTCAAACTATTTCTAAAATCATTGTTGCAACTACCAGTAAACCTGAGGATGAAATTATTTATAATATGGCTATTAAATGGGGGTTTGATGCTTCAAGGGGGGCTGAGTTAGATGTTTTGGATCGTTTTTATAAAGCAGTTAAAAATGAGAAACCACATTGGGTAGTAAGAGTCACTTCTGATTGTCCGTTAATAGATTCCAAACTAGTTGATAACATAATTAGTTTTGTACAACAAAAAAATGTCGATTATGGATCAAATACCTTAGTAGAAAAATTTCCTGATGGTCAAGATGTAGAGGTTTTTAAGTTTTCGGCTTTAGAAACTGCTTGGAAAAATGCTAAACTTCAATCAGAAAGAGAACATGTGACTCCCTATATTAGAAATAATTCAGATTTTAATGGCGGAATTATATTTAGAGCAATAAATTATCCTTATGAATTTGATTATTCAAAAATAAGAATGACGGTTGACGAGATTAGAGATTTTGAATTAATCGAAAAATTAATAGAAAGCTTAGGAGTAGATAAAACTTGGTTAAAATATACTAATTACATAATTGATAATGATTTAGGTAAAATAAACAATTCAATTACTCGGAATGAAGGGCTTAAAATATCTTTAAAAAATGATAAATAATGGGTACAGGGCAAGAATTATATAAAAAAGCAAAGACACTGATTCCTGGAGGAACAATGTTATTATCCAAAAGACCAGAAATGTTTCTTCCAGAACACTGGCCTTCTTATTTTTCTAAAGCAAAAGGCTGTAGAATTTGGGATTTAGATGGCAAAGAATTAATAGATATGACTATTATGGGTATTGGTACCAATACATTGGGCTATGGAAACGAGGCTGTTGATGCTGCTGTAATGGAAACAGTCAAAAATGGTAATATGAGTACTTTAAGTTGTCCTGAAGAAGTTTATCTAGCAGAAAAGCTAATAGAACTTAATCCTTGGGCAGAGATGGTTCGATTTGCAAGAAGTGGCGGTGAAGCAAACTCTATAGCTATACGCATAGCTCGTGCTGCATCTGGCAAGGATAAAGTAGCCATTTGTGGTTATCATGGTTGGCACGACTGGTATTTGTCTGCGAATCATAATGATGAAGATAAATTATCAAAGCATTTATTACCTGGTTTAAGTCCAAATGGAGTCCCAAAAAATCTAAAAAATTCAGTCTATCCTTTTAATTATAATAATTTTGAAGAATTGCTCACTATTGTAAAAAACAACGATATTGGGGTAATCAAAATGGAAGTAGTTCGAAATTTCGGACCCGAAGACAATTTTCTTCATAAAGTGAGGGAACTGGCTACAAGAAATAATATTGTTTTAATTTTCGATGAGTGTACTTCGGGTTTTAGAGAGACTTTTGGAGGTATTTATCAAAAATACAAAGTTGAACCTGATATGGTAATGTATGGAAAAACAATTGGAAATGGATATGCATTAACAGCCGTTGTCGGTAAAAGGTCTGTTATGGAAGCGGCACAATCCACATTCATCAGCAGTACGTTTTGGACAGAACGAATAGGTCCAGTCGCTGCATTAGCAACCTTAAACGAGATGGAACGAGTAAAGTCTTGGGAGGTAATTACAGAAAATGGAAAAAAAATGCAAGAAGGATGGAAAAACTTAGCAAGTTTACATAATTTAAAAATCACCCTTGCAGGTATTCCTGCACTAAGCACTTATACTTTCAATAGCAAAGAAGCTTTATCCTATAAAACATTAATATCTCAAGAAATGCTTAAGAAAGGAATTTTAGCAAGCACTAATTTTTATGCATCAACAGCCCATACGAACGATGAATTTGAAATTTATTTTAATGTTTTAGACGAAATTTTTAAAAAAATATCAAAATGTGAGGTGGGGGAGATTCAAATAGAAGATTTAATAAAGGGACCTATTTGCCACTCTGGCTTTAAAAGATTAAATTAAGCTTTTTATGAGTTCATATAAAGTATTACATAAACAAAAGTTCGAGAGTGGAAATTTCTCTCTGATCCCCATTCGTTTTGAAGATCGATTGGATATCATGAAATGGCGTAATGAACAAATCTATCATTTACGCCAAAAAAAGCCACTTACTATCGAAAATCAAGAAGTTTATTTTAAAACAATAATTTCAAATTTATTCAACCAAGAGCAACCAAATCAAATTTTATTTTCTTTTTTAGAAAACAATAATTTAATAGGATATGGAGGTTTAGTTCATTTAAACTGGTTTGATAAAAATGCGGAAATTTCATTTATAATGAATACAAAACTAGAAAAAACTCGTTTTGAAGATGTCTGGAAAGCATATTTGAAATTAATAGAACAAGTAGCTTTTAATGAGTTGAAATTTCATAAAATTTTTACCTATGCCTTTGATTTAAGACCTAATCTATATCCTGTTTTGATTTCTGCTGGTTTTAAAGAAGAAGCACGTTTAGATCAACATTGTTTTTTTGAAGGAAAATATATTGACGTCGTTATTCACTCTAAATTGAATTCATAATGTTAAGTTTTAGAAAAGCTCAAATAGATGATCTTCAACTTTATTTTAATTGGGTAAACGACCCAATTGTCAGAGAACAATCATACAACTCTGATATTATTGATTTTTTAAACCATTCACAATGGTTTGAAAAGAGTATTAATGACAATTCGTGCTTAATGCTGGTTTTTATGAACGAGGAAAACAAAGCTATAGGACAATTAAGAATTCAAAAACAAAACGAAAATGAATCAATAATTGGGATTTCAGTAGATTCAAACTACAGAGGAAATGGCTATGCGCAGGACATGTTAGTAAAAGGCACTAATTATTTTTTATTGGAAAACCCCAACTTTATTATCAATGCTTTTATTAAAGAAAAAAATGTAAGTTCGAAACAGGTCTTTGAAAAAGCAAAATTTAAATTTAAAAAAATGGTAAATCATGAAAACTCAAATAGTTTTCATTATATAAAAAAGCTCAATGGAAATTAGTACTTCTAACAAAAACAAAGACAGCAAAGTTTTTATTATAGCTGAATTATCAGCTAATCATGGTAATGATATAAAAATAGCCATAGAAACCATTAAGGCAGCTAAAAGAGCGGGTGCAGACGCTATTAAACTACAAACTTACACAGCTGATACGATCACCTTAGATTCCAAAAAAAAACATTTTAAAATAAATCAAGGCACCCATTGGGATGGACAGTATTTGTATGACCTCTATAAACAAGCGTCTTTACCTTGGGACTGGCATGCTGAGTTATTTGAGGTCGCCAAAAACGAGGGACTTATTTGTTTTTCTTCTCCTTTTGATGTTACTGCCGTTGATTTATTAGAAGAGTTAAACAATCCTATATATAAAATTGCTTCTTTTGAGATTACAGATATCCCCTTAATTTCTTATGTTGCCTCCAAAGGTAAACCAGTAATTATCTCTACTGGAATCGCTACTATTGAAGATATTGAACTGGCCATCAAAACCTGTAAAGCTGAAGGCAATGAGGATATTACTATTTTAAAATGCACATCGGCCTATCCAGCAAATCCAGAAGATGCCAATCTTAAAACGATTAAGGATATTGCCAAACGGTTTAACGTAAAATCTGGTTTATCAGATCATACTCTTGGTATCGAAGCCCCCATGATTGCAGTCGCTATGGGTGCCACAGTTATTGAAAAACATTTTATTTTAAATAAAAATATTGGAGGTCCAGATGCTCATTTTTCATTAGATGAAACAGAGTTCAAACAAATGGTG
>Ga0209603_1000303_pt1 | contig 61162 bp, 58 predicted proteins | sample COGITO_mtgs_1206_FD_184812 | JGI IMG/M metagenome (GOLD analysis project Ga0209603, IMG submission 184812) | Pelagic marine microbial communities from North Sea - COGITO_mtgs_120607 (SPAdes) (version 2) | ecosystem: Environmental > Aquatic > Marine > Epipelagic ...
TGGTGGCCGAAGAAGAGGCTCGTCGTGCTCGCGAAGCAGCGGCTCGGGTCAAAGCCGAGTACGAAGCGCAGCAGCGCGCAAGCGCCGCAGCGAACACCACCACCAGCAGCAGCAGCGGAGGCTCCACCTCCACCTCGGGTGGCACATCCACCTCAGACTCGGGCGGAGGGTCGTCCGCGCCAGCACCGAGTAGTCCGCCACCAGCGGTGTCATCTCGCTCAGGCACGGCTGTCAACGCAGCTCTGAGCCAGCAGGGTGTGCCCTATCGGTACGCAACGTCGAAGCCTGGCGTGTCGTTCGACTGCTCGGGTCTCACCAAGTACGCCTGGGCACAAGCTGGCGTCTACCTCCCGCACCAGAGCCGAGCGCAGTACGCCTCCATCCCACATGTCGCCAAGGGTGCCGCTCAACCGGGTGACCTCATCTTCTTCTACAGCCCGATCAGCCATGTCAGCGTCTACCTCGGCGGTGGACAGCACGTGCACGCGCCGAACACCGGCAGCGTCGTCAAGATCGGCTCCGTCAACTGGGGCAAGGTCTCCGGCGTCGGCCGACCCGGCTGAGGGCCCCAGCTTCTTCGTCGGATCAGGGACCTGCGCCTGACGGGCACTACCGTCTTGCCCCGTGAGTGGCATCGTGGGGATTGACATACCGAAGGTCACGACGTGGCTGTCGGACAATGTGGAAGGTGCGGTCGCGCCCTTTCAGTTCGACATCATCGCCGGTGGTCGATCGAACCTGACATTTACGGTCACCGACGCCAGCGGTACCAAGTTTGTCCTCCGTCGTCCGCCAACGGGTTCGGTGCTCGCCACGGCCCACGACGTGGAGCGAGAGCATCGCATCATCTCGGCGGTTGGTCTCACTGGGGTCCCAGTGCCGAAGACGTTGGCCGTCTGTCGTGACATTGAGGTGAACGATGCGCCCTTCTATGTGATGGCCTACGTCGACGGTGTCGTGCTTGATTCACCTGAGCGTGCGGAGCCCATGTCGCCGGAGATCCGCCGGGCTGCTGGGGAACATCTGGTTGACGTCCTTGCGGACCTCCACGAAGTTGACATCGACAGCATCGGCCTGGGTGGCCTCGCTCGCCGTGAGGGATACATCGAGCGTCAGGTCAAGCGTTGGACCACACAGTGGGAGAAGTCCAAGACCCGCGAGCTGCCGGCCATCGACGAGGTCGCGCAACGGCTCGCACGCAACCTGCCGCAACAGGTGGGTGTCTCAATCGCCCACGGTGACTATCGCTTCGGCAACCTGCTCGTGAATACCGGGACGGGGCGCATCGCCGCGGTGCTCGACTGGGAACTGTGCACGCTGGGGGACCCGCTGGCCGACGTCGGCTACGTGGGGGTGTACTGGTCCGACCCAGGCGAAGAACAGCTCCGTGCCAACGACCCGACGGGAATCGACGGCTTCCCGACCTACGACGAGCTGGTCGAACGGTATGCCAACCGCACGGGCCGCGACGTGAGCAACATCGGGTACTACCGCGCCTTCGGAGCGTGGCGCCTCGCCGTGATCTCCGAGGGGGTCTACGCCCGTTATCTGCATGGCGCAATGGGTGACCAAGAAATCGATCAAGAGACGCTCGCCTCGTTTAAAGAGGGCACCGAACGTCTCGCCGAAGACGCTCTCGAGCGCCTCAGCTGAAAGCAGACATCATGACCACGACGGACAACCCAACCAGGCCCGATGGTGCCGTCCCCATCCGTACCGGTGTGCTTGCCGGCTGGACGTTGGGTGAGTTTTCTGCCGCCGACATCACCTTTCCGACGTATCGGCGTGGCATTGGCCCTGCGGTCATCGTGATCCACGAGATTCCGGGGATTACCCCGCTCGTCGCAAAGTTTGCCAACGAGGTTGTCGGCCGCGGCTTCACGGTGGTGATGCCGTCGATGGTCGGTACGCCCGGTCAAGGTCCATCGCAGCTCTACCTCGCACAATCAATGCTCAAGATCTGCATCGCCAACGAATTCACCACGATGGCCATGAAGAAGACCTCACCGGTCATTGCCTGGTTACGCGCTCTGGCTCGCAACGTGCATGCCGACGTGGGCGGGCCGGGTGTCGGTGCGGTTGGCATGTGTTTCTCGGGTGGCTTTGCACTCGGCATGATGGTCGACGACCTGATGGTGGCGCCGGTCCTCGCTCAACCGTCGATGCCCTTCTCCATCGGCAAGGAGCGCGGGGCCGACCTCAACCTGTCACCTGACGACGAAGCAGCCGTGATCGAGCGCGCCCAGCATGGTTGCCAAGTGCTCGGCCTGCGCTTCACCGACGACAAGTTGGTCGGCGATCGTTTCTCGACGCTGCGCGAGAAGCTTGGCGACGCGTTCATCGCCATCGAGTTGCCGAGCGAGAAGAAGCAGGACCACTCGACGCTGACCGAACAGCGTGACGACACCAGTGTGGAGCGCGTCCTCGACTTTTTTGCCGCGAAACTGCTCTGACTCAGGTCGCCGTGGCGATCTCCTTGGCCGCCTTGTAGTTGGCCTTGCCGTTGGGGGCGCGGGGGACGTGGTCGACGAAGATCACAGACTTCGGGGCCTTGAACCCGGCGAGTTCGGCCTTGACCGAGGTGATGATGGTGCTTGCTTCGACTGAGGCGCCGTCGACCAGCGAGGCGACGGCAGTGACCGCATTGCCGAACTTCTCGTCGGGTACGCCGACCACGAGACAATCGAGGACGCCGTCGACTCGTTTGACCGCTTCTTCGACTTCTTCGGGGAACACCTTCTCGCCACCGGTGTTGATGACCTGACTGCCGCGGCCGAGCAGGATGAGGGTGCCGTCTTCTTCGACCGTGGCGAAGTCGCCGGGGAAGGAGTAGCGCTCACCGTTGATGACACGGAACGTGCGTGCTGACTTCGTCTCGTCCTTGAAGTAGCCAAGCGGCACGTTGCCGCCAGCGGCAACCATGCCGACCTCGCCCGACCCCGGCACGACCTCTTCGTCGTGTTCGTTGAAAACCTTGGCGAGCGGGCCCTTGGTGAAACGTGCCGTCTCGGCTTGCATGCCCTTGGCCATCATCTGTGTGCCCATCGACCCTTCGGTCGAACCCATCGCGTCGATCAACACGACCTGTTCGATCCGATCAATGAGGTCGTTCTTGACCTCAGTGGTCCACATGACGCCGGACGAGTTCATCATCTTGATCGAGGACATGTCGTACTTCGAACCGTCAGGCTTGCCTTCGTCGAGTGCACGGACGAGCGGCTTGGCGAAGCTGTCGCCGACGATCGTCAGCCCATTCACTCCGTGGCGCTCGACTGTTTCGAGCACCTCGTGAGCTTTGAGGCTGCGTGCGGTGAGGTTGACGATGTGCGCGCCCCCGAGCATCGGGATGAACCAGCCCAGCCAGCATCCGGTGCCGTGCATCACTGGGGCGCAGGGGACCGATGTGTACTGACCCCCCGCGTCGGTGAGTTGTTTGACCATCGGTGCCATCTGCTCGGCCGACTCCGGCAACTCCATTCCGAGCAGCGGATAGCCCGACCCGGCCAGAGCGGCAGTCGAGCCGCCAACGGCGTACATCACGCCCTTGGGCATGCCGGTGGTGCCGCCCGTATACAGCATGTAGAGGTCGTCCTCGCGTCGCTCGATTCGCTCCATCGGTTCGTGAGCGGCGATGACGCCCTCGTAGGCCTGGGCCCCAGGAACATCGACCCATTCCTCGCCGTCGAGCAAGTCGTCGACGACAATCAGCAGCTTGAGATTTGGGAGGCGGTCGACAACTCGGGCGACCCGGTCAGCAAGCGATGCGTGGAAGACGATCGCCTCGGAGTCGGAGTTGTCGAGGAGATACCAGAGCTCTTCGTCGAGGTACCGGTAGTTGACGTTAATGGCGACACCGCGCATCTTGAAGACGCCGTAGTGGGCCTCCATGTACTCGTTGCCGTTGTACATGAACAGCGCGACCTTCGAGTCGGGGCCGAGCCCGGCGGCGGTGAAGGCCTGTGCCATCCGAGCGCCACGGTCGTCGTACTCGGCCCATGTGCGGGTGATGTCGCCCGTCGTGACAGCTGGTGCGCCAGGAATGACGTCGGCGATCGATTCCCAAACGGTGGCGAAGTGCATCTCCATCTGTCAGACAGTAGGCAACTGGACTGTGCCAGCCGTCACTGGCCAGCGAGTCCAGCGTTTGTGTCGGGATTTTGCGGACCAGTCCGAAAAAATTCCGACACAAACAAGGAATGCGGGAGCGGTGGAAGGAAATGCGGGAGCGGTGGAAGGTCAGCCGGGCTCGGCTTCGTGGCCGGGCTGCATGGCAAAGAGGCCGCGGTAGGCGTGGTCGCCGGTCACTGCGCCGGTGACCACCTTGTTGACTTCGCCGCAGATGGGCAGGTCGACGCCGTACTGCTCGCCGAGTTGCATCACACTGCTGACCGTTTTCACGCCCTCGGCGACCATGTTCATCTCGTCGAGGATGTCTTGGAGCGGGCGACCCTTGCCGAGTTGTTCGCCGACGTAGCGATTGCGACTCTGTTTCGACACGCAGGTGGCGACGAGGTCACCGAGGCCAGCAAGACCGGAGAATGTCGCCGCTTCACCGCCCATTGCCTCCCCGAGTCGTGAAAGTTCGGCGAGCCCGCGAGCAATCACGGCCGAGCGAGTGTTGTCTCCGACGCTGAGTCCTTCGGCCATGCCAGCAGCGATGGCGATGACGTTCTTGAGCGCACCGCCCATCTCGACGCCGACGACATCATGATTGATGTACACGCGGAACAATCCGCTCTGGAAGATGGCCTGCAGGGCTGCAGCGACTTCAAGGTCGTGCGTTGCAACAACGCTCGCCGCTGCCTGGCCGGCCATGATCTCTTTCGCGAGGTTCGGTCCTGACAGTGCAGCGACCGGACGACCGGGCAGCACGTTTTTGATCACCTCGGTCATGCGGAGCATCGATTCGGCCTCAAGACCCTTCGTGAGGCTGATGATCGGGATCCACGGATGCACGAACGGCTTGGCTGCCTCCAGCGTCGCCCGGAACGCATGTGATGGGACGCCGACAACGAGGACATGCGCGCCCGCTACCGCTTCTTCGAGATCAGCAGTGCCGTGCAGGTTCTCTGGCAGGTCGTAGTCGGCGAGGTACTTCGAGTTCTTGTGCTGGTCGCGAATCTCGGCCATCTGGGCTTCGTCGCGACCCCACACCGTTGCGTCGTTCTTACCCGCAACGAGTGACGCAACTGTGGTGCCCCACGAACCGGCGCCCAGCACGCTGACCTTCATCGTTCCCTTTGGCATTTGCCTGCGCAGCATGGCGTTCCCCTCGTATCCCGTCTTGCCCGCCGCCTAATGTTGGCATCGCTGAGAACCTTAGGTCACAGTATCGCCGACATCTCTCTGGGGGACACCATGTACGCAGGCACCTATGTCACGAAGCATCCGGATCGTCCGGCGTTCATCATGGCGTCGACCGGAGCGTCGGTCAGCCATCGTGAACTCGACGAGCGGTGTAATCGGTTGGCACACCTTCTCACAGCGCACGGATTGAGACCGGGCGATCACTATTCGGTGTTCATGGAGAACAATGACCGGCACATCGAAGCGAGCGGAGCAGGGGAGCGCTCGGGGCTGTATTACACGTGCATCAACTCCTACCTCACAGCGGATGAGATGGCCTACATCGTCAACAACAGCGAATCGCAGGTGCTGATCACGTCAGCCGCCAAACTCGACGTTGTCCTCGAGGCACTTCCGGCGTTCGAGCAGGTGTCACTTGTCTTGGTCGTCGGCGATCCTGACCTCTCCGGTGTCGACGACGATCGCATTCGGAGCTATGCCGACGCAGTGGCCGCGCACCCGTCGACGCCGATTGACAACGAATTGCTCGGCACGGCGATGTTGTACTCCTCGGGCACCACAGGGCAGCCGAAGGGCATCATCCGCCCACTGCCGGAGCAACCACCGGCCCAGGGCCTGCCGCTCTTTGGATTCCTCTCGAACCTTTGGCAGTACCGGGACGACATGATCTATCTCTCGCCCGCACCGCTGTACCACTCGGCGCCACAGGCTGCGGTCAACCTCGCAATTCGGAGCGGCGGCACAGTGATCGTCATGGAACGCTTCGATCCACTCGAGTACCTCAAGTTGATCGAGCAGTACAACGTGACGCACACCCAACTGGTGCCGACGATGTTCAGCCGAATGCTCAAACTGCCAGTCGAAGAGCGCGAGCAGTTCGATCTTTCCTCACTTGAAATCGCGATTCATGCCGCTGCGCCCTGCCCAGTCCAGGTCAAGGAGCAGATGATCGAGTGGTGGGGCCCGATCATTCACGAGTACTACGGCGCGACCGAGGGGCTCGGATTTGCCGCATGCAACAGCGAGGAATGGCTGGCGCATAAGGGAACGGTCGGCAAGATCGTGTTGGGCGAGGTGTTCGTCGCCGACGACGACATGAACGAGCTGCCGCTCGGCCAGCCGGGCACGCTGTGGTTCAAGTCGGGCAGTGAGTTTCAGTATCACAACGATGCCGCCAAGACTGTCGAGTCGACGTCATCTGACGGCTCGATGACAACGGTCAATGATGTTGGCTACGTCGATGAGGACGGCTTCCTGTACCTCACCGACCGCAAGACGTTCATGATCATCTCAGGCGGTGTAAACATCTATCCGCAGGAAACCGAGAACCTGTTGATCACCCATCCCAAGGTTGCTGACGCTGCGGTCTTCGGCGTGCCGAATGTCGATCTTGGCGAAGAGGTCAAAGCCGTGGTGCAGCTGATGCCCGGCGTGGAGGGTGACGAGGACCTGGTCCGCGAGCTCACCGAGTTCTGTGGCGCGCACCTCTCGCGTCAGAAGGTGCCGCGCTCGATCGACTTCGATCCAGAACTACCGCGGCTGCCCACCGGCAAGCTCTACAAGCGTGTGTTGCGCGACCGGTACTGGGGCGAAGGCGACAACAAGATCGTCTGAGCGTCGCGACTTCAGAGCGGGCTACTTGAGGACGTCTTTGGAAATGATCGTCTTCATGATTTCGCTCGTGCCGCCGTAGATCGTCGTCACTCGGGCGTCGGCGTAGGCCGGGCCGATGGGGTATTCGGTCATGAAGCCGTAGCCGCCAAACAGTTGGAGGCAACGGTCGGTGACGCGATTCTGGAGCTCGGTACCGTGCAGCTTGGCCATCGCTGCGGTGGCCGGGCTGAGTGTGCCCTCGTTGAGCCTCAGGATGCACTGCTCCATAAATGGCTCGGCAACAGCGATCTCAGTCGCGACTTCGGCGAGCACGAACTTGGTGTTCTGAAACGAGGCAATGGGTTGGCCGAATGCGGTGCGCTCCTTCACGTACTCGATGGTCCACTCGAGCGCGGACCGGGCTGCGGCGACGCCGAAGAGACCGATCGAGAGACGCTCCTGGGCGAGGTTGAAAGCGAGGTACTCCATCGCGTTGCCTTCCTCGCCGAGCACGTTGGCCGCTGGGACTCGAACGTCGGCGAAGAACAACTCGGCGGTGTCCGCTGACTTTTGGCCGATCTTGTCCAGATTGCGCCCTCGCTCGAAGCCCTCCATCCCACGCTCGACGACGAGGAGCGTCATACCGTTGCGTCCCGCTTCGGCGTCGGTCATGCAGACCACCACCACCAGATCGGAGTTGATGCCGTTGGTGATGAATGTCTTCGCTCCGTTGAGCACGAATTCGTCGCCGTCACGTACGGCCGCGGTCTTGATGCCCGCGAGGTCCGAGCCGGTGCCAGGTTCGGTCATGGCAACGGCGGTGATCAGTTCGCCGGAGGCGATGCCGGGGAGCCAGCGCGCGGCCTGTTCCTCGTTGCAGTACTCGACGAAGTACGGCGTGACGATGTCGTTATGCAGGGTCAGGCCAAGGCCAGCACCGTTGATGCCTCGGCGAGCCAGTTCGTCGGCGATGATCGCGTTGAACCGGAAGTCAGTGGTTCCACCACCCCCGTGCTCTTCTGCCACTGACATGCCCACGAATCCGTGCTTGCCGGCCTCGACATACAGCCCACGGTCCATGATCCCAGCGGCTTCCCAGTCCGGATACTTGGGGACGATCTCGGCTTCGACGAATGCCCGGAAGCTCTCCCGGAACAGCTCGTGGGTTTCGTCATAGATCGAGTTCATGCGCTGAGTCTCACCCAAACCAACTCACTTGCTCAACTCGCGGGACGTTGCCCACTTCGATCGGATTTGGGAGCGGTTGAACTGGACCGATTCAGACTGTCAGCTCGCGAACTCTGGCGAGGAGTACTTCGAGAGCTGGTCGGTTGAGTCCGCCCTCGGGGATGATCACGTCGGCGTACCGTTTGCTTGGTTCGATGAATCGCTCGTGAGCGGGCCGAACGGTTTCGAGGTACTGATCGATGACGCTCTGGGCGGTACGGCCGCGATCGGCGACGTCGCGAGTGAGGCGCCGAATGAAGCGGATGTCGGGCGCGGTATCGACGAAGATCTTAAGGTCGAATCGCTCGCGCAATACCCGATCCCAGAGCACGAGGATCCCGTCGACCACGATGATTTTCTTGGGGTGAACGGTGCGGGTGTGACCGCTGCGGTTGTGCTCGGCGTAGTCGTAGATCGGCACCTCGACGGACGCGCCGTTGGCGAGTGCAGCCATGTGGTCGTTGAGGAGTGGCCAGTCGAACGCGTCGGGATGGTCATAGTTCGCGGCGCTACGTGTCTCGAGCGGCTCGTGACTGCGGTCGAGGTAGTACGAGTCGAGTTCGATTCGTGACAGATGTTCTTCGCCGGTCAGATCGACGAGGCGCTCCGAGATTGTGGTCTTTCCTGAACTGCTCCCCCCTGCAACACCGATGAGAAACGGTCGATCGACGGTGGCGCTCTCGGCGGATGGCGATGAAGAATCTGACACGAAGCTTGAACATATCTTGGGGGGTGCTTGTAATTTGCGCCGCCGAGCAGGCATTCTTTGGAGTAATGCTCAGCGAACGACATGCCGCCATGCTCGATTTCGAACGATCCTGGTGGAGTAACGAAGAGCCGCGCGACCAAGTGGTTCGGGCGCGTTTCCAGTGTTCGCCGGAGAACTATCAGGCCGAGTTGGCCGCCGTGCTTGACGACCCCGCCGCGATGGAGCATGACCCCCTGGTCGTGCGTCGTCTCAAGCGACTGCGTCTCCGAGCACGCCAAGCGCGGATCGACGGCATCGCGTCCGCAGGTTCCGGAGAGGGTGCCCACGCATGAGCAACGAAGAAGGCGTCACCGGGAGCGGTGTCGGGGCAACCCGACGTTCTCCCCGTCAAGGAGTCGGTGGCTCGCCCGTTGGATCCACGCTCAGCATCGTGCTGGCCGTCGTGGCGGTTATTGCGGGATTCTTGATCCTGCGCAATCTCACCGCTGACGATTCCTCGTCGGCTGCTGGATCAAGTGGCCCGGTCGTCACCGATGTCCAGCCGACCACCACGTTCGATTCCGGAGTCACCACCACGATCGCCGTGGCCACGACGACCACGGTGCCGCTCGTCACCGAAGGCGCCACCGTCGTGGTGGCCAACGCCAATACGGTCGGGGGATCAGCCGGTCGGATGTCCGAGGCGCTCGCTGCTGTCGGGTACAACATGGGCTCGCCGGTCAATGGAACGGTGACCCAGGATGACAGCATCGTCTACTACGACCCGACGAACACCGCTGCGCTGGGTGTGGCTGAGTCTGTCGCTCGCTCGCTCGGTGGCGTCGCCGTCGACGTCGTGCCGACACCGCCACCGGTCGAAAATGGCTCGCTCGATGGTGCCGGGGTGCTGCTGATGTTGGGCAACAACGAAGCTGACAAGACGCTCGAGAGTCTGGCGCAACAGGCTGCGGCCGCGACAACTCCAGATCTCGGTACCTCACCGCCGGTTGCCGGTGGCGACGTGGTGGCTCCGACGGAGCCTGCCGCCGACGAGTAAACCATGGAGAGCTGAGTCGGCGCGTCAGCCTGACAACGCTCGCCCGAGCACCTGCTCGGCGGCACGCTGAATGCATTGCTTGGGTTCGGTCAACGCCAGCTCCGCTCCGAACAGCTCGGTGAGCGACACGACGTCGATTCGGTTGCGGTGATGTTCGACGGTTCGATTGTCCGCATCGCCGACGATCGCGACGATTGGCGTGTCGTGTTCGAGCGCCAGTTCCGTCATGCCACCGACCACTTTGCCATCGAAGCTGGTCTTGTCGAGTCGGCCTTCGCCAGTGATGATGAGATCGACGTCGAGGTGGTCATACACGTCCAGTTCATCGGCGACGAGTTCGAACCCGGCGACGAGCCGCCCACCCAGTGCGGCCAACGCTCCGCCGAGGCCGCCTGCGGCGCCGCCGCCCTCGATCGTGGTCACGTCGACCGAGAAGTCGCTGGCGAACATTTGCACCAACCGCTCGAGGCGGCCCGTGAGCATCTTGACTTGGGCTGGCGAGGCACCCTTCTGTGGGCCGAAGACAGCCGCCGCGTCGGTGAAGACAGTGTTGACGTCGCAAGCCACCAGTAACTCGACCTGCTTGAGGCGTGACACGGCGTTAATGGCGCGAATCGCTCCGAATCCGCCATCGGTCGAGGCCGAACCTCCGAGGCCGACGATGATGCGCCGAGCACCGAGATCGAGCGCCTGGTCGATCAGCTCACCAGTGCCCGTGGTTGTCGCATCAAGTGGATCGTTGCCGTCGCGACCGCCGGCGAGAACAAGGCCGCTCGCGCGTGCCATCTCGATCACGGCGGTGTCGCGATGCAGCCGCCAGCCGGCCTCGATCGGGTCACCCAGTGGGCCAGTCACGGTCGAGGTGCGATTCGGGCCGCCGAGTACGTCGAGGAGTCCGTCGCCGCCATCGGCGAGCGGAATCTCGACGCAGTCGATGTCGCGCTCCCAGCAAGCGTGCCCGATGGTGCGAGCAACCTCGTGTGCAGTGGCCGTTCCCTTGAACTTGTCGGGTGCCGCCAAGACTCGCATACGGTGCACCTTAAGTGACCGGACGACGACGATCCTCGTGTCGGGCAATGAGGTGTGTGGGGCGAAAGTCCGGTCCTGCCCTAGGACCCGTCGCGAACGTCGGTCGGTGCGCCGGGCGTGTAGTTGATGTTGCTGAACGTTGCCGTACATCCCGGACCGGTCGGCGATTGCGTTGAGAACCCGATGGAGGTGGCGTGGCGTGGGGCACGGAGTGCGAAGAATCTGAGCATGTGCCAGCGGTGTCCTGTGCTCGACCAGTGAAAGGCGACGACGTCGCGATACACCGACACGCGCGCCCAGACGACATTGCCCTCGATGATTGGTCCGTTGGCATCGTCGGACACGCCGCGCGTCACGACCGAGACCATCGTGTTGTCGCCGAGCGGTGAGCGCTCGAAGCAGAGCTTTGCGTAGTCCTCGTCGCCCTGGTGGACAAACAGCACGCCCGCATCGAATGTTGCCCCAAAGTCGACGGTGACCTTTGCCGAGACCTGGCAATCCTCAGAGACGGCAAAACGAAGGACGGGGGCTGTTGCCAGACGCGTCGTCGCGTCAGGGTCGTTGAACCAGTCGGTCTCCGGTCCCGCGAGCAGGGTGACGTGGTCGTCGGTGATGGTGGCGTTGCCCGCCTGGCCGAGCCAAGTCAGCTCAGGAAGCATCGGAGGGTGCGGCGACATACGCCGAACGTAGTGCGGCAAGCCCAGAGGCTCGCCGCTCGGCGGACTCAGCCACCAGCGACGGCGGGGATGATGGACACGGTCCACCCATCGGCGACCTTGGTGTCGAGGCCATCGAGGTACCGCACGTCGTCGTCGTCGACGAAGATGTTGACGAACTTGCGGAGTGCGCCGTCATCATCGAGGAGTCGTTCGCCCATTCCCGGGTGCTTGCCTTCGAGCGCTGTGATCACGTTCGACAGCGAGCCGGCATCGAGCTCGACCAGCTTCTGGCCCCCGGTGAGGGGACGCATTGTGGTGGGGATTCGGACGTTCACTGCCATCCAGTCACGATATCGGGAATCCCTACCGATCTTGTCGGGATTGCGGTTCAGTCCGGCGTGGTTCGACCGCAGCAAAGAACGTCGCGATCGTGATGATGCCCAATGAGGCCGCGCCGAGAAACGCCAGGAGCACGTTCTGCTCGAGGACGGGGATCCAGATCACCGGCCCGACGCCGTGTCCGAAGAACCTGAACGCAAGGATGAACGACAGCGCTCCACCGCGGTTGTCGGGCACGATGGTGGAGGCGAGCGCCTGGAACACGACGGCCACGAATCCGATCAGGGCCCCAGAGACCGCAGACAAGACCGCAAGTGTCGTTGGAGTGTCAGCAAAGCCAAGCAGCCCGGCGATCACTGTGGCTCCGGTGACAGCGGCCAGTCCGGCCGTGCGGGCACCCACTCGGTCGAGCAGGCGGCCCCACAGTGGTCCGGTCAGCATGGCCATCACGGGCCCCGCGAGCAAAAGGACACCGGCCTCCCTGCCTGTGAGGTCGAGGTCGTCGCGTGCGGTCACACCAACGAGCACATTGATGCCGATCGGACCGGCGGCAGCAGCCATCACGCCCACGCCGAGGATGATCATCTGCTTGGTGAGCAGCGCGCTGAACGAAGGGCGCGCCTTCGCATCGGCAGCGTCGGCGGGTTCGCCCTGGGGCGGTACGAAGGCGAGTACGGCAGCCATTGCGGCCGTACCGACGAAGGCCCAGCGCCAGTTGGTGTCGGCGGTGAGCCCACCGATGATCGGGGCCAGCGCTCCGCCTGCTGCCTGGAAACTCGAGTACACGCCGACTGCTCGACCGAACAGCGCCGGAGCAACTACCTCGGCCAGGCCGGCGACGAGCAGCGGAGTGATGAATGCGTTGGCGACGCCCATCAGCGCCCGAGCGGCAAGGAAGATCCACAGGTTCGGAGCGAGGGCGCATCCGACCGACGCCACGGCGAACAACACGTAGGTCCCACGCACGGTGCGTCGGCGCCCCCACCGTTCGCCGAGCGTGCCTGACACGAGTAAGACCGCAGCGAACGGGAGGAGGTAGATCGTAAATCCCCAACTGACCGCGGCCGAAGAGGCATTGAAGGACTCGCGGAGTTCGGGGAACATCGGCAGGATGACGATCGTGCCAAACGGTCCCATCATGCCGCCGATGTAGAGCGGCAGCCGCTGCGCGCGTTGGGAAGTCAGCGCGTCGTCCACCTGGGCACGGTACGCCCGTCGCGGCTTCGTGTCTGGCTCGGAAGGTGCTGTCCGTCCAACCTGCGGGCGGAGTGCGACAGAGGTCGCTGAGTTCAAGTGTGCGATCAGCGGTGGTGTGGTGTCCCTCGTCGTTCCGCCGTACCCTCGCCCCGGTGCTTGGATTGGTGACGGCAATCGGTGCCGCTGGGCTTGACCCTGACCTTGAGCCGCTGCGCATTGCGCTGCTCGACGGCGGTGCTGATGTCGAGGTCGTCAGCTGGGACGACGACGACGTCGAGTGGGCGCGGTACGACGCGATCATCTTGCGCTCGACCTGGGACTATGCCGACCGGATTGATGAGTTTCGTACCTGGCTTGATGCGGTCGTTCAGCAGACTCGCATTGTCAACCCGGTCTCCGCAGTGGCGTGGAGCATCGACAAGCATTACCTCGATGACCTCGCTCGAGACGGAGTCGCTGTCGCCCCGATGACCTTCGTCGAAATCGGTGATGTCGTGCCCGACGTTGATCCCGCAATCGAGGTGTTTGTCGTGAAGCCGGCGGTGGGGGCAGGCTCGAACGGAGCTCGCCGCTGCCTGCCAAACGAAGTCGCTGATCATGTTCTCGAGCTGCATGGTGCGGGCCACGCGGCGATCGTGCAGCCGTACTTCGACATGATCGATGAGCATGGGGAAACGGCGCTCGTGTACCTGGGCGATGGCGGTGATCTGGTCTACGACCACGCGTTCAGCAAGGGTGCGATTCTCATGTCGACCGACGTTGAACTGGAGGGCGGCTTCTTCGCAAAGGAAGAGATCGGCGGCCGCACAGCGAGCGAGGCGGAGCGGTCTTTGGCCGAGGCCGCGTTGAGCTGTCCGTCGGTCCGTGTGCTCGGTCCGTTGGCATATGCCCGTGTGGACGTGGTTCCCACGGCGAACGGTCCGGTGTTGCTGGAGCTCGAGCTTGTTGAGCCCTCCCTGTACTTTCGAAGCTCTGCGGGTAGTGACGGGCGCGCTGCTCGAGCGTGGTTGCGATACATCGCCACCACAGCCTGATCGCACTCGGGAACCCACCGCTCTGCCGTAGCCTGCAGCGATGGCACGGCGTCGCTCCGAGCGCATGATCATCACCAAAGTGGCAGGCCTCGGTGCCGAACGCACGACGCGCCGCGAGCCGGACGAACTGATCGTCGAAGAGCCGATGTCGATTCAACTCGACGGCGCGCTGGTCGCCACGACAATGCGGACCCCGGGTCACGATTACGAGTTGGCGACCGGATTCTGCTTCACCGAGGGGCTGCTTGCCGGCGCGCCGATCATCGGCGTTCGATACTGCGCCGACGGGAGTGCCGTCGACAGCGAGTTCAACATCGTCAACGTTGAGACCGGCGGCCGAGCGCCTGCGCCGACCCCTCGGCTGGGCAACGTGTCATCGAGTTGTGGGTGGTGCGGCAGCGAGCAATTGGATGACCTGTGGGCACGTCTCGCCTCGCTTCCGGTGACACCGCCCATCGATCTCGACGTCGTTGCCGGTATCCCGGATCGCGTGCTTGGCATGCAGGGTCTGTTCGAGCGGACGGGGTCGGTGCACGCCGCCGCAGCCTTCAGCGCCGATGGCGAGATCCTCGTGACACGCGAAGATGTGGGTCGCCACAACGCGGTGGACAAGGTGATTGGTTCGATGCTGCTCGACTCGCGTGGCTCTGTGCCCGCGACGGGGCTGGGAATGTTTGTCAGCGGCCGGGCGAGCATCGAAATGGTGCAAAAGGCGTGGGCCGGCGGGTTTTCTACGCTCGTAGCGGTCAGTGCCCCCACGTCGTTGGCGGTCGATGCGGCGCGGCGTGCCGGGCTGGTACTCGCAGGTTTTGTCCGCGGTTCCGCGTTCAACGTCTACGCGCCCGAACGCCTGCCTGCCGTTGAGTAGCGACTGCTCGGCGTCAACACCGGCGATAGCGTGAGCGCATGTTGATGGAAGATGGCCTGAGCGTCGTGCATCTGTTCGCCAAGCCGACCCCGAACCTTGACCGTGAGGCGGTCCTTGCAGCAGTGAAGACCGCTGAGGGCGCCGACTGTCAAGTGATTACCGCGGCGATGCTCGGTCACAAATGCGACGTCGCATTCATGGCGTTGTGCGCTGACTGGCGCACGCTTCGGGCGCTCCAGACCAGTCTCACCAACGCGGGTCTCGACATCGTCGACAGCTATGTGTCGATCACCGAGGTCTCGGAGTACGCCAAGGGCATGCCCGAAGAGATGCTGCGGGCGCGGCTCACGCCGACCATTCCGCCCGAGGGGTTGAATGCGTTTTGCTTCTATCCGATGAGCAAGAAGCGCGAGGCCGCCGCCAACTGGTTCGCTACTCCGTACGACCGTCGTCAGGAAATGATGATGGAGCACGGCAAGAGCGGGCGAACGTTTGCTGGCAAAGTGGCCCAGGTCATTTCCGGGTCCACCGGTCTCGACGACTTCGAGTGGGGTGTCACGCTGTTTGCCAAGAGCCCCGACGTGATCAAGGACGTTGTCTACACGATGCGCTTTGACGAGGGATCCGCCTTGTACGGCGAGTTCGGCGCCTTCTATGTCGGCTACCTCGAATACCTCGACAACATCCTCTGACAATACGCTTCGAGAGCAGCCTGGGCAATCAGCTTGGCGGCGCTCGGTGCACTCCGTCGATGATCGCGTTCTCGGAGTCAGCGACGTGCGGCAATTAGTGCTTGGGTGAACTCGGCGCGACCGGTGTCGTCGAAGCGAAACACGTCGAATCGGGCTCGCGCGGTGTCGCCGATCACCAGAAGTTCTGTGATGCCATCAGGCCCGTTGTAGTTGATATCGAGCGGTTCGTCGAGCAGCACCGAACAGGCCTCGAACGAGAGGCAGACTCGACCTCCGACAGTGAGCGCTGGAATTTGCGAGGCAAACTCCGCAGGGTCGTCACTGTCGACTGAGTATGCGGCGAGTGCAATCAGATTGACGCAGTCGAAGGCCTGGGCCGCAAAGAGGCCAGGTGGGTCGAAGGGGCGGTCGGCGTCGCTTGACTGTGCCTGCGGAGCCACGCCCCGGACCAGTGCGCGTAGTGCCGGATCCAAGGCCTCAACCCGCTGTGTAATGCTTGGATCACGCAAAGCATCGTTGACGATGATGTCGCTGATCGAGCCGAAGCTGGTGTCGTCAAGTGCCTCGAGGAAGGCTGCTCCGTCGTCGCTCCCGGCGAGCAGAATTGCCACCCGCGCCCCAGAGTCGGCAACTCGTTGGGCTTTGTCGGCGAGATCGCCGTCTGCGCGGACGAAGCCGTAGGTCTCGACGCGGCTCACCGATCGGGTGCCCACAGCCAGCGCGTCCTCGACGGCGGCTGCGAATGGCCGGCCGTACGCATCGTCGATGTACACGACGGCGACGTCCTGGACGCCAGTTCGTTCAGCAAGATCAGCGGCGGCAACCGCTTGGAGCGAGTCGCTCGGCACCGTGCGGAAGAACAACCGCTCGTCGGGGAAGTCGTCGAGCGCTAGCGCTGTCGCTGTGGGTGAACATGACGGGATGCCTGCAGCGACCAGCGTGTCGAGCTGGCTGAGCGCGACGAGCGATGACGACGGGCCGATCACGGCATCGACGCTGGGTGTCGACTCGATTAGTGCAGCGATGCTTGCCGCAGCGGTGCCGTCGCCCAGTCCTTCGTCCTGCTCGACAACTCGGATATTTCGGCCGAGGACGCCCCCGGCATCGTTGATCCGATCGACAGCAATGTTGGCCGCGTCGATCAAGCCTTGACCCAAGGTCGGGTTGGACGATGGGAGCAGCAGGCCGATGGTGAGGGTCCCATCTGATCGATCTGGCGCTGGAATAGTCGTCGTACCTACAGCCTGTGTTGTCTCGGGCGCCGCATCGCTGCCGGGGCTGCAAGCAGCCGCGACGAGCGCCAGCACAGCAAGGCTGTGGCGACGCACGTGGAAGCGGCGGAATCGAACCATTGGGTTGCACAGTAGAAGGCGCGGCGACACGTCGCTGGGCATGACCTCACTGGACCCCACCGTGATCCGGATCAGAGAAGCCGTGACAACAACTTCGAATCGATCTCGACGCGTATGATCTCGTCATCGACGCACTAACTTACATCCCCCCGATCGCGGCAACTGCCGACAATGACGGCGTCCGCCTCGCTGTCCTTACTCACGACGACGTGACGTGACCGCTGGCCATGCGCTGACTGTCACAGCGGCTGATCGCGCTGCCCACCTCGAGGCCGCTCGTGCGGCCGGTGCGGCTGGCATTGGGCTCCGTGGCGGCGGCCGTGACTACTGCCGCGCGCTCTCAGATGTGACCGATGGATGGGTTCGTCAGCTTTTCGCGCAAGCCGTGGAGACCAACCCGGAGCTCAAGGGGCGTCTCGCCATCCTCGCGGTGGGCGGTTACGGACGCGGGGAGCTTGCGCCCTATAGCGATCTCGATGTGTTGCTCGTCCACGACGTCAAGGGCAAGAAGGCAATGGCGGCAATCGAGCCGATTGCCAGCGCGCTTTGGTACCCGATGTGGGATGCCGGCATCAAACTTGGGCATGCGGTTCGCAGCGTCAAGGAAGCCATGACGCTTGCAGCTGACGATCTGGATTCAGCGACGGCGTTGTTGACTGCGCGCGGGCTTGCCGGCGACGAGTCGCTCGCAAGCGAAGTCATGGCGCGCGGCAGCGCGTCGTGGGGCATGCATGCCGACAGATTTCTCGGGGGGCTCCGTTCGCGAGTGCGGGAACGTCAGAACCAGTCGGGCGACGTGGCGTACCGTCTTGAGCCCGACCTGAAGATCGGGCACGGAGGGCTCCGCGATGTGCAGTCGTTGATTTGGGCGCGCGAGAGCGGCCTGGCTGTTTTGCCGGAAGATCTCGTCGAGCTCGATCGCTGTTACGACACCTTGCTGGGCGTTCGCGTCGCGCTACACCTTTCTACGCAGCGCCCCGGTGACGTGCTGCGGCTCGAGGATCAGGACGCCGCATCAGCCATAGGCGGGTGGGACGACGCCGACGCGCTGATGGCTGACGTTGCTGCGGCCGGACGAACGATCGCATGGCTTGTCGACGAAAACTGGGGGCGATCGGTGGCGAGCGATGATCGCCTGCCGGACCGCGCGATTTCGTCGGGCATCGTGCTGCGTAACGGTGAGATTGAACTCTCTGAAATTGCGAACCCGGCGTCGGATCCAACGCTGGTGTTGCAGGCCGCCGTTGCAGCAGCGCGTCACGACTGCCGTATTGGGCGGTCGACACTTGATCGCCTGCACGAGGAACTCGCGCCGTGGTCGGGAACGTGGCCGGTCGGAGCGAAGGACAAGCTGGTCGCGCTGCTCCTTGAGGGGCACCGGTCGATTCGCGTGCTCGAAGCGCTCGATCAGCGTGAGTTGTTTGCTCGGCTGCTCCCTGAATGGGAGCCGAACCGGTCGAAGCCGCAGCGCAACGCATACCACCGATTCACCGTTGATCGTCATCTGTGGGAGGCGGCGGCTAATGCCGCCGAACTCGTCGAACGAGTATCGCGGCCCGACCTCTTGGTGCTGGGCGCGCTGTTCCACGATCTGGGGAAGGGATACCCGGGCGATCACACGATCGTCGGTATGGACCTGGTTCGCCAGGTCGGTCCAAAGCTCGGCCTCACATCGGCCGACGTCGACACGCTCGTCGCCATGGTCGAGCACCACCTGCTTCTTCCCGACGTCGCGTCGCGCCGCGACTTGACCGATGAGGCGACAATCAGCCAAGTTGCGGACGCTCTCGGCAGCGTCGAGCGGCTCGATCTCCTGCATGCCCTCACCGAGGCTGACTCACTTGCCACTGGGCCCTCGGCATGGGGGTCGTGGAAGGAAGAGTTGGTCAATGAGCTCGCGGCACGGGTGCGCCACGTCCTTGGCGGCGGTGACGTCGCGGAGGTCACGTGGCGTCTGTTCCCTGACGCCGAGACGTTGCTCCTCATGGCTGCTGCTGAGGTTGCGGTCGGCCGGCGCGACGACCTGATCACCGTCGTGAGCCCGGACTCAGCGGGCGTCTTTAGTCAAGTCGCAGGTGTGCTCTCGCTGCACGGCCTTGACGTGCTCACCGCCAGCGCGCATTCCGACGAGCAAGGCATGGCGGCGTCACAGTTCCGCATCGTGCTGCCCGAGACGGGCATGAACTGGCGATCGCTCAAGACTGATCTGTCACGAGCGTTGGCCCACCAACTCGCGATTGAGGCGCGTCTTGTCGAACGAGCCAAGACCTATCGGCGCCGCCGACGCACTCAGGCTGAGCAGCCGGGGCCACCGAAGGTTGTCTTCCACGACGACGCGTCGAGCAACGCGACGGTGATCGAGGTCCGAGCCGTCACCAAGATTGGCATTCTGCACCGCATCACCAAGGCGATCGGCGAGCTTGGCCTCGACATCCGCCACGCCAGCGTGCAGACCATTGGCATGGAAGTGGTCGATACGTTCTATGTCCGCACGTCGGCGGGCGATCTTGTGACGGATAAGTTTCACCGCAAGGAAATTCAGCGGGCACTCCTGCATGCGGTGGCCTGATTGGTTGATATCGATCGGCGGATGACTCCCAGCTCGAATCCATGTCGTAGCGTTCTCGTCTGTGACCACCGCTGACGATGACCCGACGCCCAACTTGGCGAACGACCTGGCGCGATGGAGCGAGGCGCTGGCCGGCATCGCGCGTACCGGGATGGGGTTCACGGAGAACCTCTACGAACGGGAGCGATTCGAAGAGGTCCTGCACGTCGCGGGCGATATCAAGGCGGCTTCGCGAGGCGATGAGCGCAGCGAGAGCGTTCGAGATGAGTTCGTCGGTGAATGGGTCGAGTCGATTGGCGAGGGAGTGCCCGGCTACGTCACTCCAAAGGTGGCGATCGGCGCGATCGTCGGGAACGATGACGATGAAATCCTCCTGGTCCAACGGAAGGATTCAGGGATTTGGCTGTACCCCACTGGCTGGGCTGACGTCGGCTATTCGCCAGCGGAGGTGGCGGTGAAGGAAGTGCACGAGGAGACGGGCATCGAGTGCGAGCCGACACGCCTCCTCGGTGTGGTTGACGGTCAGCGCATGGGGTTCAGTCGCTTTGGCATGTACATGCTGCTCTTTCACTGCCGGGCAACCGGCGGTGCGCTCGAACCGCACCCGCTTGAGACTGCTGATGTCGGCTGGTTCCCGAATGGAGGTCTTCCGGAAGCGACGGCTGGAGCCGGATGGTGGTCGTCGATGGCCTTTGATGCCATCAGCGGTGTTCAGGCCCCGGCCACGTTCGATGACGTGCGGAGTCCGATTTGGCGTCAGGCCGACTGAGTCAACCGACTTGGCAGTTATTCCTGATCGCGCAGGAACTGCTCGACTTCGTTCATCAGTTCTTCGGAGTCGACCGGCTCGGCCGTGTTGATCGATCCGTCGTCGACGTCGTCGACGATCTCTTCGAGCCGTGACAGGTACTCGGCCATGTCGTCGTCGTCACCGATCAGCGCTGCAACGCGTGCGTCGTATTCGGCTGCGCCGGTGGCGAGGGATTGCAGAGGTGCCGGTGTGCCGATCATCGTGCACGCACGCTCGACGAGAGCCATCGCTGCCTTGGGCGAGGATACTTGCGATGCATAGCCGGGAACTGCGGCCCACAGTGATGCGGTGGCCAGACCCGATCGGTGCAGCGCATCATGCAAGACACCAACGATGCCGGTTGGGCCCTCGTACTGAGACCGTTGAAGTTCGAAGCGCTCGATGAGCGTGTCATCGGTTGCTGTGCCGATGAGTTGCACTGGCCGCGAATGTGGAACATCGGCGAGCAGCGCACCGAGTGAGACCGCCATGGTCACCCCGAAGCGGTCACAGATGCCCACGATTTGGTCGGAGAATGCCCGCCACCGCAAGGCTGGTTCGGGTCCAAGCACCAAGATGACGTCCGTGCCGGGGAGCGAGACCGACCACACGCCGACCGTCGGCCAGACGATGCTGCGTTGGCGAACGTCGTCGAGCTTGACCTGCGGCCGGACCGTTGCGAAATCGGTGAACGGCTCAGGATCGATTTCGGCGAGCGCATTGGCGCCCCATGCTTCGATCATCGTGCGCAACGCGACTGACGATGCATCACCTGCGTCGTTCCAACCGGTAAACCCGGCGATCAGCACAGGCCGCGTCAACGTCGGTTCGGACAGCCATCGAACATGCTCGGTCACCACAAGAACCACGCTACCGTCCAGTGACCGTGAGTGAGTCGAGCCAGTCCCCATCCGTTCCGGCACCGTCAGCTGTGCCTGCCGTGCCGCAGAGTGGCGCATCAGTGGCCGTGGCAGCAGTCGTTGACGACGAGTTGGTTGCCGCGTTTGCGCATCTGATTCCTCAGCTGTCGCAATCCTCCCCGCCACCTGACGCCGACCAACTCCGAGTGCTCGTCGATGGCACCGACACCGTGTTGTTCGTCGCGCGTGTCGATGGGGTCATCGTCGGCAGCCTGACGCTTGCGTTTTACCGGATCCCTACGGGTCTGAAGGCATGGATTGAAGACGTTGTCGTCGATGATGCAGCGCGCGGCCATGGCGTCGGGCGACTTCTCAACGAGGCCGCGCTCGCCGAAGCGGAGTCGAGAGGTGCCAAGGACGTGAGCCTCACCAGTCGTCCGTCGCGAGAAGCAGCGAATCGCTTGTATCAACGCATCGGCTTCGAAGCGCGCGACACCAACGTGTACCGCTACAAATTCTGACGACCATTCAGGACTGGGCGCGGCGGAGGTCCTCGGCAGCTTGACGGACTTGCCAGTCGCGGTCCTCGAGGGCGCGGTCAATGGCTGCATCCACGTGGTCGCCTTCGAATGGTGCGAGCGCCAGCACGGCGCGGCGACGGACTGCCGGCTTGTCGGAGGTTGCTGCGATGATCACGTCGATCGCTGCGGGGTCGCCGATCGCGCCCAGCGCAGCGACGGCGGCTTCGCGAACGAGCGGTTCAACGGCATCGGCCGACAGTTCGATCAACCGACGGATCACCTCGGGACGGTTCGATTCATGCTCGCCACACGCCCATGCGGCAGTCTCCACCACGTTCGGGTCGGCATCGGACAGCGTCGGTACGAGATTAACGGCGGGGTGTGTCGCGGCGACCTCTGCGGCTCGGCGGCGGACCCGAACGTCATGGTCGACGAGCGCGGTGAGGATCTGTTCGTCGGTCAATGTTCCGAGCCGTTCGAGCGCTCCGAGGGCGGTTGCCCGAACGGCTGCGTCGCCAGCCAGGCCAGCAGCGGCAATGGCCGCGTCGCCAGTGTGACCAGCAATCGCGACTGCTCGGCGATCGGGAATGGTCACTGCTTGAGCAAATCGGTCAGCGTGATCACCGCGTACGAAACACCGAACGCAATGAGGATGGCAAGCACGGCGCCGAGCACGAGTGCAATGCCGGAACTCGCGACGATTGCCCAGGCTCGGCGGAGCACGTGGGGCCGGCGATACAGCGGCACGGTGGTCTCAGCAACGCTGATCGGCACCCACTTTCTGCGAACAACCGGCTCCCTGCGTGGTGTTTGGGGCGTCGCTCTGGCAGTCTTGCGCCATCCAGCAGCAACCAGCGCCGCGATGGCGAGTGCGACCATCCAACCGGCCTGAGTGGTGAGATCTGTGACTGACACGACAAACGACACGGTACTCAACACTCCGCAACCCGCAAGGACACTGGGTGCCGCAGATGCCATGGTGTCGGGCTCGCGCTGGGCATGGGTCCCAGCCGTTCTGGGTTTGGTCGCTTTGCTCGGGATCTGTGCCGCGGCGCTCATCCCGGCGACGGTGGTTGCCGAAAAAGAGAACCGACGAACGATGGAAATTGAGGAAGCGCCGTATGCCCAGGTCCCGGCATCAGCTGAGTCGGTGAACGATCGCGTCTTGTTTGGCAGCGATCTTCCTGACGACGTCCCACGGTTTGCGCCCGAAGGGGACTTCTTCTTCGTCACGGTCAGCGCACCTGAACAGACTCTCCTCAGCTGGTTCGCAGGACGCGGAGATCCAGCGATCGACTTGCTCACCGAGGAAGACAAGTTCGGCGTACGCACCGCTTCGCAGCGACGCGCTGCGGCGCTGCAGCAGATGCGCACCGCCGCGCAAGAAGCCCAGTTTGTGGCTTTGTCAGCGGCTGGCTACGAGCCGGAGATCAGCCTCGGTGAAGTCGTGGTCCAAGAGGTGCTGTGCCGAACGCTGGGTGACGACGGTCTCTGCGAGGAATTCTTCCCGTCGGACTTGGCCATCGATCCATCCGACACGATTCTCGAGGCTGAGGGTGTGGTGCTCAATTCGGTTGAAGACCTCTCCGCTGTCCTGGAGGGCAAAGCGCCGGGCGACGTGGTTGAGCTGAAGATCCGCCGGCCCGACGAAGGCATCCTCGATGTGACGGTCGAACTCGCAGCATCGCCGGACGACCCAGACCGCACCATCATCGGGTTTCGCCCGTTCGATACTCGTGTGGTCACCTTGCCGTTCGAGGTCAGCATCGACACGGGGCGAATCGGCGGTCCATCGGCCGGACTCGCGTTCACGCTGGCATTGATCGATGAGCTCACTCCTGGTGAACTAACCGGCGGTACGAGCATCGCCGTCACGGGCACCATTTCGCTTGACGGCACGGTCGGTCCCATCGGCGGTCTGTCGCAGAAGTCAAATGCTGTGCTGCAACACGGCGTTGAGGTGTTCCTCGTCCCGGCGACGCAGCGAGAGCTGGCCGAGGGGCAGGACGAGCTCCGCCAGAAGCTTGACGACGCGGGTCATGGCCGCGTCGAAATCGTGCCGGTGGCGAATCTGGATGAGGCGCTCGCGGCGCTCGAAGCTCTCGGTGGCGACCCGCTCGTGCCGATAGGCGCCATCGACGCAACTTGAACACCTTGTCGTTCATGCCGGAGCGCTTCGGACCATTGCCACCACCTCGGTTGCTGGGGCGCGTACCGTCGTGATATGGCTATGTCGTTTTCCCGCCCTGACCCGTCGTCGCCGACGTCGATCGCTGACGCTTCCTTCGGCACCAGCCGTCGCGGTTACGACCAGGCCGAGGTCCGCGACTTTCTTCGCATGGTGGCCGCCGAGTTCGGCAGATTGAGTGAACGCGAGCGTTTCCTCGAACGCGAGCTGCACGCAGCGCAGGCTGAAGCCGGCGGCGGTACCGTTGACGAGGCGACGATGACGCAGATGCTCGGCGAGGAAGCGGTTCGGGTGTTGACGACTGCCCGCGAGAGCGCCAACGAGATCCGCGACAAAGCTGAACAGGCGGCCGCGCAGCTGCTCCACGAGGCAAGTGACGAAGCTTCGAGGGTCCGTGAGGAAGCTGATATTGAAGCGTCGCGCCGCCGGGCAGATGCGGGCGCCGATGCCGAGTCAGAGTTGTCGATGGCCAAGCAGCAAGGTCGTGAAATGGTCAACGAGGCGCGTGCGTATCGCGAGCGGGTGCTCAGTGAGCTCGCTCGTCGGCGTGAACTTGCACGCGAGCAGATCGAGCAGCTCATCCACGGGCGCGATCGTTTGACGCAGGCGTTCGAGCGCGCTCGGCTCGTTGCTGTTGACGTCGTCGCCGAGATGCAGCCGCTCGGTGAGCCCGACGAGTACGTCAATCTCACGCCGACGACGGGCCCGCTCCCGGTGATGATCGCCAACTCGCCGCGCCCCGATGGCGCCGAGACGCCCGATTCCGGCACACGCGCCGTCGAGGCTCCGGCAGAGGAATCAGTCGACACGGCGGACGAGCCGACCGTCGAGGCCACCACAAGGCTGCGGATCATCGAGATCAACGATGTCGACCGCGTTGATGCCGTCGACCTCAGTACTGAAGTGGCCGACATCGACGACGTTGCGACGGTCGATGTCGATGACAGCACAGAAGCTGTCGGTGGCGATTCCTCCGACGACGTCAATGCCGAGACAGAGACCATCGAAGCCGAAGCCGAAGCCGAAGCCGAAGCCGAAGCAGAGACGATCGAACCCGAAGCTGACGAACCGGCCGACGACGTGGTCGTTGATCTCTTTGCCCGCCTCCGTGCCGACACCACAGACGTGGACGATGCCGGGGTCGATAGTGCGGTCTCGCCAGCCGACGTGGCGGTCGATGTGCCCGATGATCAGACGGCTGTCGCCGAGGTGGTCGCGGCCGACAATGCGACTGAAGATTCGGCTGGAGATGATGATGCTGCTGCTGAGGGTGAGCAAACGCCGTTCGAGCACCGCGACGAAGTGATCACGCCCTTGATCGTGTCGAGCGCGAAGAAGCTCAAGCGGGCACTTGCCGACGAGCAGAACGATGTCCTCGATGCGCTTCGCCGCAGCGACGCCGTTCACATGATCGACGCGCTGCTGCCGGAACTGGACGAGCACGCCGCCCACTACACCGGTGCGATTGGGGAGGATCTGCTGGAGGCAGTCCACCGAGGCAGCGCCACGTCCCGCACGGTCGACCGCAAGATCCGTCAGGCGTTGGCGGCCGACGCCGTCGGTGTCGCCAACGATGCCCTGATCCAGTGGCTTGTGATGCCGCTGCGCGACCGCCTGGCCCGATGCATCACCGAAGGCGAGGGCGACAACGCCGTCGTCACCAAAAAAGTTCGTGCGGTGTACCGCGAATGGAAGACCCAATACATCGACGAAACACTCGATGATGTGATGCGATGTGCGCACGGGCGGGGCGTGTTGGCTGGTTTTGACCCCGGTACGCCCATCGTCTGGGAAGTGGATACACGGTTCGCTGCATGCCCCGACTGCGACGACAATGCGCTGGAAGGAGCCGTCGCGGCGGGTGGAGAGTTCCCGACGGGTGACTCATTCGCTCCCGCGCATCCGGGCTGCCGCTGCCTGTTGGTCGCTGCGGACCGGTAATCTCAGCGTCAATGCGGCGCTCACAAGACCTTCCGGTCGATCGTCCACGGAGACGCATCAGCGGCCGTGGCGTCCTCATCGCTCTTGGCGGACTGTTCATGTTCGTCCTGATTTTCGGACGCGCCATCGCGCGGTTCTACGTTGACTATCTCTGGCACGATGCCCTCGACCGTGGCGATGTCTTCTGGGGCGTGATCGGCGCCAAGTTCACGCTGTTCGCCGTGTTCTTCCTCGCTTTCCTCTTGCTGGCGTTCGCCAACCTATTCATCGCTGATCGAGCCGCACCGACGTCGTTCCCAGCCAACGTCCACCCGTACGTGGAGCGCTTCCACGAGGTGTTCGGTCAGCGGCTGCGACTCGTGCGCTATACGTCCGCATTCGTGATGGCAATCGTGGTTGCGCTTCCCGCAGTCGCGCAGTGGCAATCATGGCTGCTGTTCCGGAACTCGAAATCGTTCGGCGTCGCAGACCCGCAGTTCGGTGCCGATGTCGGGTTTTACGTTTTCCAACTGCCGTTTCTGACGTTCCTGCTCGACTGGATGTTCGTCGCAGTCATTCTCGTGTTGCTGTTCACCGCAGCAGCACACATTCTCAATGGTGGCGTCGTGTTCGTGTCGCCCGTGCCGGCGATACGCCATGCCACCAAGGCACACATCGCGGTGTTGCTTGCCGTGCTTGCCGTGCTCAAGGCAGGCGACTACTGGCTGGACCGCTACGAGCTGACCAACAGCACCAGGGGCATCGTCGACGGAGCCACGTACTCCGTCGTCAACGCGCAGATCCCGGCGATCATGCTGCTCATTCTCATTGCGTTGCTCACTGCTGGGCTGTACCTGTCGGTGATCAAGACCGACTCGTGGCGCCTGCCGCTGCTCGCCTCGGCCCTGTGGCTCATCGTCTCCATCGTGGGCGGGGTGATTTACCCCGCCGTGGTCCAATCGCTCATCGTCAACCCGAATCAGGAGTCGCGCGAGCAGGTCTATATCGAACGCAACGTCGAAGCCACGCGCGAGGCGCTGGGGCTGACCGGCGTGGAAATTCGCGACGTGCAGTTCGGCACGCTCACCGCAGGTGAGGTTGAAGCCGATCTCGAACCGCTCGGCAACGTCCGCTTGCTCAACCCGACCGAGATGGAAACTCGATTCCTTGTCGATCGCGGCGAAGTCGCCGGCCTGAGCATTGACGACCTCGACGTCGACCGCTACACCCTCGACGGAGAGACCGAGCAAGTGCTGGTTGCAGCGCGCGAGCTTGACCTTGCCGGCATCAGCAACATCGGTTGGCAGGGTCGGCACTTAATCAATACCCGCGGGTGCGGGCTCGTGGCAGCGCCCACGAGCAAGGTGCAGTCCAATCAACGCCCGGACTATCGCACCATCGAACTCGATCGCCCCGAGCTGTACTTCAGCCCGGAGCTCAGTGGCTACGGCATTGCCAACACCGGCTCGACCGAACGCGAGTGCGACGAGCCCCACACCTACGAAGGCGACCAGGGCGTGCGGATGAACTCCTTCGCCCGTCGTGGAGCCTTTGCCTTGGCGTTCCTCGACTACAACATCATCGGCTCCGGAGCGATCGAGGATGACTCGCAGATGCTCTGGGTGCGCGGTGTCAACGATCGCCTCAACAAGCTCGCACCCTTCCTGTCCTACGACGCCGACCCGTACCCGGTCGGCGTCGACGGCAATGCCGTCTGGGTGGTTGACGGGTACACGACCACGAGTCGCTATCCGTACGGCCAGTCGGTCGGCGACGTGCAGCGTTCGTCCCAGTCCGGCCTGTCGAATAGCGACAACTACGTCCGCAACAGCGTCAAGGCCGTGGTCGACGCATATACGGGTCAGGTCACCTTCTACGTCGTCGACGACGAAGACCCCATTCTCCGGGCGTGGCGCAGTGCGTTCCCTGATCTGTTCACGCCGTTCAGTGAGATGCCCGACGAATTGGCGGATCACCTGCGGTATCCCGAAGATCTGTTCCGTGTCCAGACCGACGTGTACTCGAAGTACCGGATTGATCCGGCGCTGTTCTTCCAGCGCGATGGCAACGCATGGTCGGTCGCTCAAGCACCGGGGTCGTCGCCGACTTCCAACACCGGCAATAGCGTGAACTCCACGAGCGATGCGTCGGCACCCTCGGCGGCCACGTCGACGTTTGCGACGGAATCTGATGCGGCTCGGTTTGTGCCGTACTACACGATGTTTGACACGAGCCTGCCAGGCGAACAGCGAAGCGAAGAGTTCGTGATTCTGCGCCCGTTCGTGCCGTTCTCGACCGGTGACACGCGCACGCAGCTGCAGGCGTATATGACTGCGTCGAGTGATCCTGACAACTACGGCATGCTCACGAGCTACGAGGTGCAGGAACGCAATGGCCAGTTGCCTGATGGCCCGCTACGCGTGGCTGGCAACGCCGAGTCGCAATCCGAAATCTCGGAGCGCATCTCACTTGACAACCAGGATGCCGGCGGCTCAAAGGTGCGCTTCGGTGATCTCCAGCTCGTTCCTGTCGGCGATGGTCTGATTTACGTGCGGCCGTACTACGTGGCAGTGCCTCAGGAAACCGGGACGGTCAACTCGGTCACCGAGTTCCGTTTCGTGATCGTGTCCTACAACGACAACTCGGTGCTGACGGAAACCATCAGCGAGGGCCTCGCCCGATTGTTCCCCGGTTTCGAAGGTGATGTCGGTGACAGCATCGGCTCGCCGACCGAGCCGACGCCGGATGATCCCGAAACGCCGGTCGATGCGGATGCTCCGGTTGTGTCGACTGATGCAGCCGAGCTGCTGCAGATTGCCGACGATCTGTTCCGGCAGGCCGACGAAGCACTGGCGGACGGCAACCTCGGTGAATATCAGACCAAGGTCGACGAAGGCCGCCGGCGGCTTGATGAAGCCATCGTGATCCTCGAGGCCGACCTCCAGAACTGATACCGAGTCGGGCGCTCGTGGGCGCAGTCCTGATGGTTAGCGTGCGGGGCGGCGAAGACGTTCGGCGAGTTCGGCAAGGTCTTCGCGAAATTGAATCTGATAGCGGGCTTGCTCGCTGGCGAGCCGCTCGGTGCTCTGCTGGACCGCTTCGATGGCGAGGCTGACAACTGCGGCCTCGTCGCCATCATCGGCTTCGTCGTCGTTTGCTGCGTCGAGCAAGACCTCAAGGTCGTTACTCAGTTCGGTCAGCTGGTTGGCAAGCTCCATCGAAACGTTGGTCATCCGTCGATCGAGAGTGGCCATGCGTTCGGCCATCTGTGCCATCTCGGTGCGCATGACCGCCACGTCTTCAGGATCCACGGTGACCGCAGCGGGCGTGCTGTCGGCTTGAGCGACTGCTTCGTCGACCCGTCCTGTCTGGGCGGAGAGGTCGGCCGAAAGAGCGTCGAGCCGTTGCGCGAGCGCATTGATGTCTGCAAGGTCGACGACAGGAGTCTGGCTCTGGGCGGTGACGGTGTCGGACAGCGCCGCGACCTGGCGGCGGAGTTCTTCGATGCGTCCATCAGGTGCGGGCAGCGCGGCCTGGAGAGGAGGCAGGGCGGGCGTCGCGTTGAGCCGCTCGGTCAGTGACTGAACTTCGGCGCCCAGGGTGCTGACGCTGCTGACCTGTTGGTTGACCGCTGCAACGTCGTTGCGCACGCGGATGACTTCGCCGTTGACCGAGCCGACGCGATGGGCCAGCTCTGTCGCGTTGGCATCGAGTGTTCCGAGCCGTTCGGTGATCTGGATTCGAGCCGAGTCGAGGGTGCCGACGTGCTGGCCGAGTTGGGCACTGGTGGAGTCAAGCGAGTCAACGCGCTGATACAACGCGGCATTGGTTTGGTCGACTGTTTCGACACGGCTGTACAACGCGGTGTTGGTTTCGTCGACGGTCTCGATTCTCGCGAGAAGTTCAGCCTTCTGCTGATCGGCGGCATCGAGCCGCTCGCGCAGCGAGACGATTTCTGAACGCAAGACGTCGAGCTGGTCTGGGGTGTCAGTCTTTTTTCGGAAGAGTCCCATGGAACACACGTGAATCTAGCTGACTACGGTCTGGTCATGGCCGGAAAAGTGACTCCCAAGAAGATCCTCCTCGACGAATCCGAGATGCCGACGCAGTGGTACAACATCGCTGCTGACCTCCCGACGCCGCCGCCGCCCGCACTGCACCCAGGTACCCACCAGCCCGCGGGCCCTGAGGACTTTGCTCCGCTGTTCCCGATGGCGCTCATCGAACAAGAGGTGTCGACCGAGCGCTACATCGACATTCCTGGCGAGGTGCTCGACGTCTACAAGATCTGGCGGCCGAGCCCGTTGTTCCGGGCCAAGCGGCTCGAGGAGATGCTGGATACTCCGGCACGGATTTACTACAAGTACGAAGGTGGTAGCCCGGCTGGCTCGCACAAGCCCAACACGTCGGTGCCGCAGGCGTACTACAACCATATGGAGGGCATCACAAAGCTCACCACCGAGACTGGTGCGGGCCAGTGGGGGAGTGCCTTGGCATTCGCCACGGCCCAGTACGGCATGGAGTGTGAGGTCTGGCAGGTGGCTGCCTCCTACAAGGCCAAGCCAGGGCGCAAGACGATGATGGAGATCTGGGGTGCCACGCTGCATTCCAGCCCGTCCGAGCTGACCGAGTTTGGCCGCCAGTTGCTTGCTGAGAACCCCGACCACAACGGATCGTTGGGCATCGCGATTTCTGAGGCGGTGGCGATGTGCGTCGAGGATCCGAACGCGCGATACGCCCTCGGGTCGGTGCTCAACCACGTGCTGATGCACCAGACGATCATCGGCGAGGAAGCGCTGCTGCAGCTCGCCAAGGTCGACGAGGTGCCCGACGTGCTTGTCGGCTGCACGGGCGGTGGCTCAAACTTCGGCGGGCTGTCGTTCCCATTCCTGCGCGAGAAGCTCGCCGGCAACATGAACCCAACTATCCGCTGTGTCGAACCGGCTGCGTGCCCGACACTGACCAAGGGTGAGTACCGCTACGACTTCGGTGACTCGGCGGGGATGACGCCCCTGATGAAGATGCACACGCTGGGCCATAGCTTCGTTCCCGAGCCGATTCACGCTGGTGGCCTCCGCTATCACGGCATGGCCCCGCTCGTCTCGCACCTCTACAACGAGGGCTTGGTCGAGGCGATCTCGATTCCGCAGACCGAGTGCTTCGCGGCGGCGATTGAGTTCGCGCGGACCGAGGGCATAGTGCCCGCCCCCGAGCCGACGCACGCCATTGCGGCAGCGATTCGCGAGGCTCTGGAATGCAAGGAGACCGGCGAGGAGAAAGTCATCCTGACGGCGCTCTGTGGCCACGGCCATCTCGATCTGACGAGCTACGACAAGTATCTGTCGGGCGAAATGGTCGACTACGACCTCCCAGACGCCGACATCGCCGAAGCGATGAAATCGGTCCCCGTCATGGGTTGATCCGCCCAAAGTGCAAGTAAGTCACCAATTGGGTCGGGTCACTGCTGTGGATTCTTGACCCGGAGCGGCGGCAGTGTTGTTGTGTGTCTCGCCGTGTTGCCTGTCAGAGCCGGAGGACGAGCTCGTCGCTCTGATCGTCGCTCTGTCCGGTCCGGTGCGGTGCGGGTGGTGCGAAACCCATCCGGACGAGATAGCGGTCGTGAGAATCGGTGGTGGCCGCAGCGCGCAATTCGTTGATGCCGAGTGAGCGGAACACTTTCGACTTGTCGCTGAAGAGCCAGTCGCCGAGACGACTGTCACGATAGGCGCTGAGGACGTAGTCAAGGTCAACGTCCAATGTGGTGCCGTGCTGGGTGCCGATCAGTGCTCCGGCGGGAAGACCGTCTCGGGTCAGGAGCAGTGCTACAACGTCAGGGCCAACGGGCATCGCGAAGTCAGGCTGGAATTTTCCGATGTCGCTGGCGTGAAAGCTGATGAAGTCCAGCAGGAATGGCGAGTCTGCGCGGATCTTGGACACACCGAGGTCAATGCCTCCGGCGCGGAACTCCTTGCTGAGGAACCAGATGTTGATCCCTGCGATGGCGACATTGGTCAACATGATCGGTGCTGACTCGATCAGGAGGCCGTAGAAAAAGAAGGTGGTTGAACCGCAGAGTGACAGCATCCGGAGGCGCACCACGGAGCTCATTGTGAGCGACGTGACGACGATGGCCGAGGCGAGGTATCCCAGGGTTTCGGTGCTGGCGATCGCGATCACTGCTGCAGGCTACGGGTCAGGACGAGGTCGACTGTTTGGTGGGGAGCGCGGTGGTCTTTGGACTCGACTGGCCATGCACGATCACGGCGAGCGAGCCGAGCACGACGGCCATGGCGACGGCTTGGATGGCGAGGAGTTCTTCGTCAAAGAAGATCCAGGCGAGGAGCGCGGAGAAGACGGGGATGAGGAGTGTGAAGGTTGAGCCGACCCACAGCGGTATGCGGACGAGTGACCAGTTCATCAACGAGTGGCCGATGATGCCGGACACGGCGATCATGACGAGGAGGAGTCCAAGGTTCTTGGGGGACGGTATCGACATGTCCTGGCCGAAGGCGAAGCCGAGCGGTGTGCAGATGATTGCGGTCCAGAGTGACGTGCCCGCGGTGAACTCGGTGGGCGACATGTCCTTCTTCGACTGCTTTGACGCGATGAAGTAGCCGCCCCAGGAGAACATTGCCGCGGCGGCCAGGAGGTCGCCACGGAGACTGGTGACCTCGTTGTCAGCTGACGAAGCCACGATGACGAAGACACCGGCCAAGGCGACCAATGACCACAGAGCGTCCTGTCTGCGGATCTTCTCGCCGAAGAATTTGGCGGCAATGATGCCGACGAGGATCGGCTGCAGCGAGCCGATGATCGTCGCGTTGACGATGCTTGTCTCTTTGACAGCGGTGAAGAACAGCGCGATGTCAGCCCCGAGTGCGAGGCCGCCCCACATCGACTTGCGCATGACCCGCGCGCTGAACGGCATGCCCCAGACCTGCATCCAGATGACCAACCCGATGCCGAAGATCCAGAAGCGATAGGCGCCGATGGCAAGGCCGCCCATCTCGATTCCCTTAGCGAGAATGGTGCCGACGGACCAGGCGCAGACAGCGATACCGGCACCAAGCAGTCCGCGGGCGACATCGTCGTTTCTCGTCGGGCTCGCTGTGTCTGCAGGTGTCACCGGGGCAACGTACCGGCTGGCAGCGTTGGCGATGCGATCAGGATCGATTGTGCGGGGTCGGAGCGGGTCGCCCAGGACGCCACCCCCGTCGGGTTGTCAACCGTCACGTCGAGCCTGGTTGTCATCGCCGTGTCGTCGGCGTATTCTAGAAGAGACGTTCGCCGCGGGGTGGAGCAGTTCGGTAGCTCGTCGGGCTCATAACCCGAAGGTCGTAGGTTCAAATCCTACCCCCGCCACCATTTAGGAAGCCCTGGTAGATCGCAAGATCCGCCAGGGTTTCTTTCGTTCTCAGGCGCCGCGCAGTAGCTGTGCCACTCGGTACGCGACTTTGGCCTCTCTGTCCGTGGTGTCTTCGATGTGATCCGCTCGATTCATGATGTTGCGCCCGCTACGAACACCCAGCCAGCGGAACGGCTCGGGTTCCCAGCGCCTGGGATTGACTCCGACCCACGGCAACGAAGTGCGGTCGGTGTTCCGGCCGGTGACCAGGTCGGCCATCGTGCGCCCGGCCAGATTGCTCGCGGCGACACCCTCGCCGACGTACCCGCCGAGTGTCCCTCGACCGGTCATGGGGTCGAAGCGCAAGCCAGGAACCCAATCACGCGGAATGCCGAGAACACCACCCCAGCGATGTGTGATCTGCATGTCGCCGAGACCCGGGAGCAGATCGATCAGAGTGTTGCGCAGCAGCTCGTGCGAAGCGAGATGCAGCTCGGCAGACCGTTCGATCTTCGAGCCCCATAGGTACGGGACCCCGCGCCCACCGAACGCAAGGCGACCGTCGGCAGTTCGTTGTCCGTAGATCACCATGAAGCGATCATCGGAGAAGGTCGGCCGATCGCTCAATCCGATCTCGGCGAGCACGCCGTCGCTCAACGGCTCCGTTGCGATCATCAGCGAATAGACCGGTAGCAGTGCTCGGCGCTCGCCGGCGAGATCGCGGGTGTAGGCCTCGGTCGCCCGGATCACGACATCGGCACGGACGTTCCCGTGGTCGGTGTGGACCCCGCTGGGGTCGATGGCGCTGACCGTCGTGGATTCAGCGATCTCGACTCCGTTGGCGTCGAGATGGTCGGCCAGCCCGAATGCCAGCTTCGCGGGATGGAGTGCCGCACAGTGGGAGAAGAAGATGCCGCTGCTGACCCGACTTGCGGACATGTGGTCTCGCGCCTCGTCGGGCTCGAGCAGGCGGAGATCGTCGTCGGTCAGGCCGAGTGCGTGGTCGTGAGCAATTTCCTCGCGTTGCCGGCGCGCTTGAGCGGTGTTGCGGGCCGCTCGAATCCACCCGCCCTTGTGATAGTCACAATCGATTCCGGCCGCGTCCGTGACCCGCCCGATTTCGTCGACGGCGTCGAACACGGCCCGGCTCTGACGGAGCACCTCCTGGTGCGAGGAGCGCTGCGCGTAGCTCTCGAAGGAGCCGGCCAACTCACCGACGGCCCAGCCGCCGTTCCGACCTGATGCGCCGAAACCGCAGTAGTGCTTCTCGATGATCTGGATGCGCAGTGTCGGATCGATCTGGCGCAGGTAGTACGCAGTCCACAACCCGCTGTAGCCGCCGCCGACGATGGCGACATCGACATCGACATCACCCTGGATCGGCGAGCGAGTCGGTGTCCGCTCCGCCTGTTCGATCCAGAGCGGAGTGGTGACAGCGTCGGCGACAGTCATGGCTCGACATTAGCGTCAGAAACGAGTGTTCGTAGTCAATTGGTATCGCCGACTGAGCGATACAGCTCTGGATCCGAGGTATTCAGACGAATAGAGTTCGATATTAGTGGTATTGTGTGCAGTCGTAGGTGGCAATTTCGAAGGGGAGTCCAGTCATGAGCAGTCTGTTGTATCCGTTCGGCAAACCCGAGGTGTCGGGTGCTCGCCGACTGGTCAAGGCCGACGGTGTCCGGATCTGGGACGACCAGGGCAACGAGTACATCGATGCAATGGCGAGTCTCTGGTATTGCCAGGTGGGTCATGGCCGGCGCGAAATGATCGACGCGATCACCGATCAGTTGAACACTCTGGACAGCTACAACATCTTCCCGCCCTGGAGCAACGAACCTGCCGAGCACGCTGCAGACGAAATCGCTCGGGTGTCTCCCTTCGACCATCCGCGAGTCTTTCTGTGCTGTTCGGGTTCCGAATCGATCGACACTGCGTTCAAGCTCGCCCGGACAATTGCGCAGCTCCGTGGCGAACCCGAACGTCAGATTCTGATCCGCCGAACTCGTGGCTACCACGGCGTCAACGTTGGTGGCACCTCCCTCCAGGGAATCGAGGCCTACCGGGAGGGGTGGGGAGATCTTCTCCCACACGTGATCGAGGTCGATCCGGATGACATCGAATCGGCCGCTCGGATCTTCAGTGAACATGGCGACCGGGTCGCAGCTGTCGTGACCGAGCCGGTGCAGGGCGCGGGCGGTGTCTTTCCGCCCATGGACGGCTACCTCGAGGGCCTCCGGAAGCTCTGCGACGAATCGGGTGCGCTCTTGATCTTCGACGAGGTGATCACCGGGTTCGGGCGTACAGGTGAGTGGTTCGCGGCGCAGACCTATGGAGTGCAGCCCGATCTCATCAGCTTCGCGAAGGGTGTCACCAGTGGCTACCAGCCGCTTGGCGGCGTCATCGTCGACCGTCATGTCTGCGCCGTGATGGAGGCCGACCCCGACTACATGTTCCGCCACGGATACACGTACAGCGGCCATCCGGCAGCGGCCGCGGCGGCCGTGGCAAACATCCAGATCCTCGAATCCGAAGATCTGGCTAGGCGGGCCACCCGAATCGGCCAACGGTTTCAAGCCGGGCTCGAAGCTCTGCGCACCGATGGCGAGATTGCCGAGGTCCGCGGGGTGGGGGCGGTCTGGGCAGCCCGCTTGCCGGACGGTACCGACGTGTCGAGGACCGTCGCGATCCGCGACAAGATGCTCGACCTCGGCGTGGTCGCCCGGCCGGTGAATGATGCCATCGTGTACTGCCCGCCGCTCGTGATCGAGGACGCGGACATCGACGTCTGCATCGACGCGTTCGCCGAGGCGATCACCCTGGTGCCGGCCTCATGAGCCGACCACCGATTCGAGTGCTCGACGCCGGCGGCTCACCCGAGAGCATCGGCCACACGCACGGCTCAACCTACGCCGAGGAGATCCGCGCCTACGCGCATGACCGTGTCGAACTGGTTGCTTCGGGCCTCTGGAGCGGCGGGCCGATCGCCAAGCCAGACGTCCTGGCGATCGCAGAGTCCATGCTCGGCGCGCACGAGGCGTTCGACGCAGACCTGTACGCCGAGATGTGCGCCATGGCAGCGGCAGCCGGTATCTCGCCCGCCGAGGCCGTGGTCGTCGGCGGCTTCACCGACTTCGTCGACACCGTCCGAGCAGCGGTGGGTGGCGACACGCCGGTCAGCGTGATCGAAGACGATTGCACCGCGACGATCGTTCCCGATCACCGCGCCGGCGGACAAGGATTCCTTGCCCAGACCTGGGACATGCACGACACTGCGACCGACCACGTTCTGTTGCTGCGGCTCAGGCCCGACGATGCTCCGCCCGCCATCGTGTTCACGACCACCGGTTGTGTCGGCCAGATCGGCATGAACGCCGCTGGCGTGTGTGTTGGCATCAACAACCTTGTCGGCCTCGATGGCACTCCCGGAGTCGCCTGGACCTCAGTGGTGCGCGCCATGCTCAAGACCGAGTCAGCGGATGCAGCGCTTCACGTGCTGTCGCGCGCGGACCTCGCAGGGGCGCACAACTTCTTGATCTTCGACCGACACGGAGTCGGCCACAACGTCGAGGCCATGCCGTCGGTGCGGGCGGTTGAGACGCTGGCTGGGGAACCAATCGTCCACACCAACCACACCCTTGACCCGACCACGACGGCAGTCCAGGCAGCGAAGGAGTCAGGGTTGATGGACAGCTCCGCATCGCGCCTGGCAACCGCCCAGCACTGGCTTGCCGATGGCGACGTCGATGCCGAGCGCCTCTTCGCAATGACCCGCGAACCCACAGTCATTTGCCAGGTGGCTCGCGAGCCCTACCACATCGAGTCCAGCGGAGCCGCCGTCATGCGGCCCGCAACCGGCGACTTCTGGGCATGCTGGGGCCGCCCCGCGGACAACGAGTATCAGCACATTTCCTTCGGGGCAGCATCATGACGGTCGGCCAGGACCAGCACGATGTTGTCGCGGTCGGTGAGACGTCGGGGCTGCAGTACGTCCCGATCACCGAGGATATGGCCAAGCAACTCGAGCAACTCGAATTGGCATCGTTCCCCACCGCCGACGCCGCCGACCTCTACAGCGAGGCGGACTTCGTTGTTCTTGCCCGGGAGTTCCCGCAGGGTTCGGTCGTCGGCTTCGACGGTCCCGATCGACACTCGCCGGTGGCGGCCGGGCTCGGTGTCCGGACACACTTCGACTTCGAGAATCCGCAGCACACCATTCACGAGATCTTCGATGCTGCGCCCACTGACTCCGGCGACGACCCGACCGGCCCATGGTACTACGGCACCGACATCGTCGTCAGCCCCGAGTACCGGCGACGCGGCATCGGTCGCGAGCTGTACGACCTGCGCAAACAGATCTGCGTCAGGCTCGGCCTCGCGGGGATCGTGGCCGGCGGGGTCATCCCCGGCTACGCCGACCACAAGGGACAGATGAGCGCCGATGACTACATCGCCGAAGTTCGGGCCGGCCGCCTGCACGACCCGACCCTGACCTTTCAACTCGAGAACGGGTTCGAGGCGCGGTGTGCGCTGGCCAACTACATCGCCGATCCTGCGGTCGATTCGTGGGCAGCGCTGATCGTCTGGCACAACCCGAGCTTCGAGCAGCCAGAATTGATCTGACATGGATGACCGCACCGTTCCACACCTCGACGACATCGACTCCGAGCTGATCCGCCATCTGCAGACCGATGGACGAACCTCGTTCTCCCAACTCGGGCGCCTCGTCGGACTCTCCGACGCAACAGTCAGGCAACGCGTCAACCGCCTCACCGCTGAGGGTGTCATCAACATCGTCGCGGTGACGGACCCGGCCAAACTGGGGCTTGGATTCCAGGCGCAGCTGGGAATCAACGTCAGCGAGGACGTGCGCAAGGTCGCCGCCGAGATCGGCAGCCAGGACGACGCCGTCTACGTCGTGATGACCGCGGGCCGCTATGACCTGATCGTCGAAGTTGTCTGCCGCGACACAGCGGCCTTCATTGATCTGTCGAACGCGTTTCGCACGCTGCCCGGCGTCGCCAGCATCGACCTCCTTCCCTATCTGGAAACCACCAAGCAGACCTACGACTGGGGCGTCGGTTGACACAGGGCGAGCGTCCGATCCCCGAGACCGATCGAGGGCCAGTTTGGGGGCTGCACGAACACGGCCTTTGCGTGTTCAAGGCCATTCCGTACGCAGCGCCACCAACCGGTCGTCGACGTTGGCAACCGCCCCAACCGCCAGATCTGTGGACTGGACCACTCGATGCCTCAGAGTTCGCCCGGCGGCACCGTGAACTCCGGACGAACTCGAACTCGACGCTCTCCAGAGCGAAGATTGCCTGACCTTCAACGTGTGGAAACCAGCGGTCGACGATGCGCGTCGACCCGTGATGGTCTGGATCCACGGCGGCGCATTCTCGTGGGGGAGCGCGCAACGACCTCTACAGCGGCCATCGATACGCGCAACGAGGCGACATCGTGGTGGTGACGCTCCAGTACCGACTTAGCGCTCTCGGTTGGCTCGACCTCCGGCCGCTTGGCCACCCGAGCTCGCCGAACAACGGACTCCTCGATCAGATCGCCGCGCTGCGCTGGGTGCGGAACAACATCGCTGCCTTCGGAGGCGATCCTGACAGTGTCACGGTCGCAGGTGAGTCGGCGGGCGGTATCTCGATCGGCGCGCTGACCGGCAGTCCGGTGGCCGATGGCCTGTTTCACCCCGCTATGCCGCTATGAGCTACCTCCGCCGTATTGATGGCACCGCGGCTATGAGCGGCCTCAGAACAACGACGTTGAGGGTTGGAGTCCCGGTGCGCCCACTCGTTGTGATTCCGACAACGTTCCCGTCGCTACGAAGAGGTGATTTCGGTGGCGGCTCGTTCGCCTGACTCGAGCGCACCTTCGACTGACGAGACGTATGTCCCCTCGGCGCAGGCGTCTCCGGCGAAAAGAAGTCGGCCACCGTGGGTCGATTGCCCGAGGGTGGCATAGTCGCCGCGACGCGTTTCGCTGGTCGGGTAGGAGTACACGCCGAGGGAAAACGGGCTGGCGCTCCAGTTCGACGTCGCCGTCGCGAGTGGTGGTTCGTACGACTGGGGGAACATGCGCTCCAACGCGGCGAGGGTGCTGCGAACAGCTCCCTCCGGGTCCTCGGCCGTCTGGCGGGCGGTATCTGTCGCGCAGATCGACACGAGGCTGGGTGCTCCGACAGCTCCGGGGCCGGCTCCTGCCGTCTCGGTGACGTCGATGAACGCGAAGTTGGGTGCGATCGGGTCGGGGATGTTGAAGAAATGGCGCGGGCGGTCAGCTTTTGTGCGCCAGAACGCGTGCTCGAAACACAACGCCACCTTCTCGACATGGCCGACACCGACCCGGTTGATGGCGCCCTGCTTGGCCGCCGGCAGGGGAGGTTCGAACGAAATCGACCCAGCCTTCAAGACGCCGATCGGAACGGTGACGATGACATGGGAACCATCGAACGTCGTGCCGTCGGTGGTCTCCACAACGACCTGCGGGGTGTCGCCCTGCCTATCGTCGACGCGAACCCGAGCGACCTCGTGGTCGAGGAAGATCGAGTCGCCCGCCAGCGGCGCGACCAGGAGGTCGACGAGGTGGCGGTAGCCGCCGGTGATCATCACCGACGTCTTCTCCTTGTACTGCAGGAATTCCCAGTCGGCGCTGAACCCGTTGGCGTGGGCGTGCTCAGCTGGCCCGCCGTTCAGTAGCTCGGTCGTGGTCTTGAGCAGGTACTCGTCGGCCCGTTTCGGGTTGCGGCCCAGCAGACGGTCGATGCGGTCCCCGAGGTTGGCGAAGCCGGTCGCGGTTGACTTCAAGCGGTGAGTGCGCCACGCGAGCTTTGCCATTGTCGCGACCGTTTGCACGCGGCCCAGCCAACGTGAATCACGCTCGTCGTACACCCGCGTGTTCGTCAGGCCGGGCATGATCGGCTCGACATCGGTACCGGCTGCGGCGAGCAACCGGTACACCTTGTTGGTCTTGTGGTCGTCGATCCAGGCTGCCCCCATGTCGACCCACGCCGCGTCCGAGCCGTCAACATCCAAGGTGTGGATCCGGCCACCGAGGCGCGATCGGCCTTCGACGATCACGGCGTCGAATCCTGCTCGCTGCAAGTGGACGGCTGCCGATAGCCCGGCGACTCCACCGCCGATGATGACGACGCTCTTGTCGCGGTCATCTGCCATGTCAGCCCCACAACCCGATCGCGAGTGCCGCCGCACCCAAACCGGTGCCGGCGGCAAGGATCCCCTTGTAGACCTCCTGGCGGGGCGGGAGGAACGACGGCCATGCCGCCGTGGAACCAAACAACAGCACCGCTGGTACGGCGATGGCGGCGCCGGACGCTCCGCCCCCGGCGATCCCAGCCAGTCCCACGGCACCGGTGATGGTCAGTGCGGCAATGCCGAAACGTCCCCATCGTGGGGGTCTCGGGTAGATGATCTCGTCAACCTCTGAGACCACGTGGGTGCTGCCGAGTGCCCGCGCTGCGCGGAAGGCGCTGTGCGCGGCGCCGGCCAAGAACGACGTCCGGTGGGTGTAGTCGCCGCAGAGATAAATGTTTCCGATCGGTTTCTCGAGATGAGGTAGGACTTCTAGGTAGTACTCAGGCGAGAGCTCGAGCTCGCCGTCCATGTAGCGCGTCACCATCGTGTCTCGCACGAACTTGTCCACATCGTGGCCGTCGAGCACTCGGCGCAGGTCTGTGAGAACCGCCTCAGCGAGTTCTTCGTCGGTCTTGGCTCCTAGCTCGGCGATGAGCGCAGTCTCATCGGGCGGGACCGACACGAAGCAGTTGTAGATCACCGATTCGTCGGGACCTAGTTCCTGGTCGTAGGTGGCATCGATGAGTCCGGGGAAGATGGCGTCATCGCACAGGATGCCAACCCAGTTCGGCCAGGTGAATCCCGGGTCGAGGAAGACACTCACGACGATGATTGGCCCCCAGTTCACCGACTCGAGCGCGTGGCGGGTAGCTGCGGGAAGGTCGACCACGGTCTCGACAACGGCGGCGGGAGGCGCGGCCATGACGACAGCCTTTGAAGTGACCGTGAACTCATCCCCATCGTGGCGATACCGCGTCGAGACGGTGTCGCCGTGGTCGATGACCTCGAGTACCTCGGCGCTGGTGACGACACGATCGCCGAGCCGGTGGGCAAGTTCGTCGGTGATGCGTTCCGTGCCGCCTTCGGCGAACGACAGCTCTGCGATGACATCGAAGGTGAGCAAGGCCCCTACCCCTCCGGCGGTGCGGACCGGCTTCGCGACGCACGCCCCGCGCATGTAGGTGTTCACCACGCTGAGCACCTCAGGCGGATACCCCTGTTGGAGCTCGGCAAGGTTGGTGTTCATCAACTCGCGCCAACGAGGGTCGTCCGACGGAAGCTCGAACGTCTTCGCCGCCCGGTACATGGCCGAGAACATGCGGATCAAGTGGAAGAGGTTCTTCGGTCGGAGGAGGAAACCGAAGTCGTCGAGCAGTTCGCCGTCGAGATGAAGTGCATAAGGCGATGATCCACCCCTGTGGGGTGTGCGTTCGATCCCGAGCTCGTCGATGAGGTGCACGAACGAGGTGTCTTCCTCGTTGAAGAACTGCGTGCCGATGTTCAGCGTGGTGTCGCCAAACGAGACCGTCTCGACCCTTCCGCCGAGACGTTTCGTCCGCTCCAGCAACAACACCTCTTGATCTCGGAGCATGTACGCGGCCGTGAGGCCAGCGATGCCTCCACCGACGATCACGACGTCGTACGTGGACTGCTGCTCTAAGGTCATTTGGCTGGCTCCCTCTGTTCAGTTACCGAAACATATCAGCTATTATGTAACTCCGGCTTTGTCAAGAACATGTGCGGACTCCGTTCGGCTTCGCCGCGAGACGCACGTCCGAAACAAGGGACTGGACCCTCATGACGCAGACATCGAACAACAGTCGAGAACAACGACCGACCATCATCGTCGGCGGCGGGGTCTCGGGCCTCACAGCTGCAAAGACTCTCGAGAATGCGGGCATGCCTGTCGTGTTGCTTGAAGGAAGCGACCGTTTGGGTGGCCGCATCCACACGCTGGACCTTGAGGAAGATGATGCTTCCTGGATCGACATGGGCGCTGGATGGATCCTCGACCACCGGACCAATCCCGTCTTCCACATGTTGAAAGATGCAGGCACTGAGGTTCGTTCGGTCCCGGTGGTTGGTCTTCGCGTGCGCATCTATGACCATGGCTCTGCCACCTGGAAGCGATGGACCGCAGCCATGAAGGCCTACGGCAAGTTTGGGTGGGCGCTCATGAGGCCGCAGCCGATTTCCTCGGAGTTCTCGAGTCTCGGCGAGCGATTCGACGAGCGACTCGGTAACCAGCCGAAGCGCGAGGATGCCTATTTGCTCAAATCGTTTCTTGAGATCCTCATTGGCAGCTCAGTCGACGATATGCACCAGAACATGCTGAGTGAAGTCTGGGAACACGTCGAGCACAAAGGAAAGAGCATGGTGATGATCACGGGCGGCTACCGCCACCTGGTGGAGCTGTTGAGCAACGCACTCTCGACGACCGAAGTCATGTTGAACCAGACCGTCTCAAAAGTCTCGATACCGCAGAACTCCTCGACCGCACCGCTAGTTGCTGTCGAAACGTCCGATGGCCGCACCTACTACGGCGCACGGGTGATCATCACGGTGCCGCTGGGTGTCTTGAAGGCGGGGAGCATCGCCTTCGATCCGCCACTCCCCCCGGCAAAGCAGGATGCGATCGAGCGAATCGGGTTCGGAACGGTTGAGAAGGTGGTGATGACCTTCGAGAATGCCTTCTGGCGAAGGAACCGCAGAAAGCCGATGTCCTTCTTCAGCATCGCCGACCCGGTGGCAGCAGACGGCATGTACGTGGACGTCTCTGCCACATCCGGTTCCGGGCCGGGTGCTCCCACATCTCACTGCCTTGCGTACGTGTGCGGCAACACGAAGGCCGAGTTGGTGGCCGAGAATCCCGAAGCCGCTGTAGAGCAGGTGCTCTCCGATCTCCAGGCGATCTTCCCCGACACGTTCGAGCCTCCTGTTGCGACAGCCACGTCCAGGTGGCGTTCCAGCCCGTTCTCCCAGGGTTCCTACGCGTACCCGAGCGTCTACACAGAACCTGGCGACTTCACCAAGCTCGGAGAGCCAACACACGATGGGATGGTCCTCTTCGCCGGAGACGCTTGCGCTGAGGGGACCGCCTTGGGCTACGTGGAAGGCGCCATCTTCTCCGGTGAGCGGGCCGCGAAGGCCGTGCTTGCTGCGACAGGCCGCAACATTTCTCGTCCGGTAGGTTGATTGGTGAACGCAGTCGATGACTGTGGCGATACTCTGTATCTCGTAACCGTCATTTTGTCAAGGACGTGGAGCCGTGCCCAAGATCGTCGACCGAGCCGAGCGACGAACTGCGATCGCGACGGCAGCCGCAGAAGCCATTGCCGACGAAGGGATCGAGGCGGTCACCATGAAGGGGATCGCAGCGCGTGCCAACGTGACCACCGGCGCGGTGACCCACTACTTCGCCAGCAAGGACGAGGTTGTGCTCGAGGCGCTCCTGCTCGTCGACGCGTCGATGCAACGACGGTTCGAGAAGTCTCTCCAGAACAAGGGCTCCCTCCTGGATGCGCTGCTTGCCGCGCTTCCCCACGATGACGAGTCCCGGCGAGACTGGAAGGTGTGGCGTGTCTTCAGTGACCGAGCGTCGCGCTCTGACGAGCTTCTTGCGCAGTATCGAGCGTCCACCGGTGCATGGCTCGATGCGGCGGTCGACGCGCTTGCCGCCAAGCGTGGCTCCTCTACAGAAGCCCTTCGCCTCGACGCGGAGATCGTCGTCAGTACCGTCGACGCCATCGGCGATGAGGCGAGCGTCGACCCATCGAGCTGGCCGGTGAAGCGCCAGCGCGAGCTTCTCGAACGAACGCTGGAGGTCTTCGGTAGCTGAGAGCCTGTCGTGACCGATCCCGCCGCCCTCACCGCCGCCGCCATGCCAGCCGCCCAATGAGGTGAGATGCGGTTCTCGGCTGGAGCGACGGATGAGTCCGGCACCCAGACGCCGTGTCAACCCCGTGTCAAACGGACCATCTCGCACGGGCCGGATTGGGCGGCATGTAACGTCACGAACCAATGCTCAAGAGCGGACTGACCAGCACGAACGGGACTCCCCGGACCATGTCGTCACGCACGCACTGCGCTCATAACCCGAAGGTCGCAGGTTCAAATCCTGCCCCCGCCACCAACGAAAGCTCTGGTAGATCGCATGATCTGCCAGGGTTTCTTTCGTTCTCAGGCGTCGCGCAGTAGCTGTGCCACTCGGTACGCGACTCTGGCCACTGTGTCCGTGGTGTCTTCGGTGTGATCCGCTCGATTCATGATGGTCTGCGCAAAGCTCTGTGCTTCAGCGTGTTGCCACGCTGGATGAGTCTGCGCCCGGGGACAAGCGGCGAACGGGGCTGATGGACCCACCGAAAGTCGGTGTGGGTTCGGGCCCGTGCAGACGCACTCCAGCGGCGCGATCGTTGCAAACAACCCCGCCGAGCAGAGCAAGCAGGATAGGGGACGCCTGCCGGTCGGTCAGGAGACCGCTTCTACGATCCTGCCCGACAACGATGTGAGTTGCGACAAGGCGCGGTCGCGTTGGGCCTTACCGGCAGGCGTGAGCTCGACGGTCACCGTGCTGGTCGTGGCGGAGCCCGGCGATCGACAACAGCAGCGCTATGGCCGGAAGGAGCATCGACAGCCACAGTGCCGCCCGGTAGCCACCGGTGATCGACTGCACGAGCGCAAAGAACGCTGGTCCGATCGCGCTGCCGATGACCATGGCGCTCATCTGCGCACCGGAGATCGCGCCGAGGTACCGGCGTCCGAACACCTTGGGAATGGCCGCCGACGTGAGGGCCGAGAAGCAGCCTTGTGCGGCGCCCCACGTGATCACTGCCGCAACGGCTCCCCACCGTGTGTCGAGGAGCCCGATTGTCGGGTACATCACCAACTGGGCGAGCGTCATCGCCATCGCGACAAACAGCGGTGTGACGCGGTCGGTTATCCAGCCCGTGAGCAACGTGATGGGGACGCTGACGAAGGCGATGGGGACAAAGATACGCACGATCTCGTCGTCGGTGAGCCCGAGTTCCGCGCCGAGGTCAACAATGTGGAATGTGATGGCAGTGGCGGTCGAGGACAGCGCTGCAACCGGAATCGTCAGGGCCCAGAACCGGACGTCACGGAGGGCTTGTGCTCGTGTGGCGTCGTGCTCGGTCCCGATGATCAGCACCGTCCGCTCTGGTGCTGATGTGCCGGGCTCAGGTTCGTCGGGGATGGCGGTGCGGCCCCGCCCGTCAATCTCGATCCCGGCGGCTTCGGGGCTGACTCGGTAGAACGTGATGATGATGGAGCCGACAACCACGACCAGGGCGAGCGCCATGATTTGCCACGCGGTACGGAAGCCATCGATGTCGATCAGCACGAGGAGGAGCGCGGGGGAAGCGGCCAACGCGAAGCTCGCCACAGCGCTCGACACGGCGGTCACGAGCCCCCTCCGACGGTCGAACCACTGTGCGACCATGTTGCGCGAGGCAAGTGTCAGCAGGCCTTGCCCGCTGAATCGGAGACAGCCAAATCCGATGGACATGACGACGAGACCGACCGGGGTGCTCATGGGCCCGATCACGCTCAAGCCGAGGAGGGTCGCCGCGAGGCCAACCGTTGCGGCGAACGCAACCACCCGCGATCCGTGCCGGTCGATCGCGCGACCGCCGGCTCCGAGGAGGAGGCCGCTCGTGCCGGTGCCGACGAGGTAGGCGATCGCCAACTGCAAGCGGGTCAGTCCGGTCGTCGAGATGAGGTCGTCGGTGAAGACGCTGACTCCGGCGGTCTGGCCGGGGACCGAGGCGATCGCTCCGATCGTGCCCGCGACCACCACAACCCACCCGTAGTAGAACGGCACCCGCCGCGGGTCGAACGGACGGTTGCCGGCCAGTCGCCGCGTCCGCGTTGCCTGAACATCTGGGGGTGTCGGCACGGGTTCATCGATCCGCTTACCACCCATGGCACTGGAGGTTACGGACGCGATCGAGCGTCGGGGGTGGCGGCCGCGGAGAAGTCGCACGGCCCCGGCAACGCGCCTGGGCCGCGGGTGACCAATCTGCGATGCCTGAATCGAAGTCTGTGGCGGTCAAGTACGCCGCGTCGCAGCAGCCGACACGAGACCGACACGAGACCGGTACGGGGGTCCTGTGGAAGGAACGGGAGTAAGGTGCACGCCGATGTCGTTCGTCTTCACCGACGTCGAGGGCAGCACCAGCGAGGTTGACAACGGGTGGTGACGGCTCTTGTTCAGATGTCGCTTGCGTCGCACCGTCGGCGCAGCAGCTCGGCTATTGACGCGGTGCCGATTCTGGCCGACCTGCTTGACTTGCTGTGGCGGGCGGGTCACCGCTCGCACCTGTGGGCGACGCTTGGCCTGTGTGGCCTTGTGTTGGGCGACCTCGGGGAGGATGCGCTGGCCGTTCAGATTCGCAGTTGGGTCAGCAGCGCACAGTTGGCGATGCCGCCGCTGCCAGCCGACGCTGTTGCGATCAAGGCGCAGAGTCAGCAGCTCGTCGAACAACACGACGAGGCCTGGGTCGACCGTCAATCGGCGCTTGCCGCGTCATGGACCACCGAGTCCGCCATCGCGACGGTACGCGGCGCGCTGCAGCGACAGCTTGACTGAGTTCGGCGTGAGCGGTCCGAGGACGAGGAGAAGGACGAGGCCGGCATGTCGTGGGTGTGACGCGTGGGCTGTGACGTTTGCCGGCGAATCGTCGCAGTGCGTGTCCGGCTTGGGTTGGAGTTCTACGATCGTCCCATGACCTCCCGCTTGATCGAACCGTCTTTCTGGACGCAGCCCCTCAACGATCGCATGCAGGAGATGATCGCGATCCGCGCATCCGGACCCTTCAGCGAGGTCGAGTTCGTCAACGACATGACGGGGGAGGAAGAACGATTCTTCGCCGTCACTCGCTTCGACGAGATCGTCCAGATCAGCAAGAACGCCAAGGAGTTCAGTTCTGCCCAGGGTGCGATCTCGATCGTGGACCTACCGCCTGAAGCACTCGAGTTCTTCGGGTCGTTCATCAACATGGACAACCCGCGCCATCAGCGTCAGCGCGCCATCGTCGCCAAGACGTTCACGCCGACTGACCTTGCGACAGTCCTCGATTCGGTTGAGACAATTTCGCGTGAGGTCATCGACGGATTCTGTGAGCAGGGCGAGGTTGACCTGGTGAAGGCGCTCTCGCAACCATTTCCGCTGCTTGTGATTTGCGACATGATGGGGATCCCGCGCAGCGAGTTCGACACCGTGCTCAACGCGACGAATGTGATCCTCAGCGGTGGCGACCCCGAGTTCATCGGTGACGGCGACCCGATGATGGCGATCTTTGGTGCCGGAATCCAGCTGACCGAGCTGATGAACGAACTCGCTGACGAGCGTCGGAAGAATCCCACCGACGATCTCACATCGAAGCTCGTTCACAATGATCTCGATGGCGAGATGCTCGCCCCCGAAGAGGTCGCGCCGTTCTTCATCCTGCTTGCAGTCGCCGGCAACGACACGACTCGGACGGCGATTAGTCACGGCATGAACCTTCTCGCTCAGCACCCAGAACAGCGCGCGATCTGGCAGAACGACATCGACGGTGTGACCCCAACCGCGGTCGAGGAAATCGTCCGCTACGCGTCGCCGGTCACCTTCATGCGCCGCACCGTCACCAACGACCTCACGATGTCGGGCCACGATTTCGTGACCGGCGACAAGGTCGTGATGTTGTACGGCGCCGGCAACCGCGATCCGAAGGTCTTCGATGACCCTGAGCGGTTCGACGTCCTGCGCAGCCCGAACCCCCACCTTGGTTTTGGTGGCCCCGGTCCGCACTTCTGCCTTGGTGCCAACTTGGCGCGACGCGAACTCGCGGTGGTCTTCCGCGACTTGTTCACTCGGCTTCCCGACATCGAAGTGGTGGGTGATGCCGTCCCGCTCGACGTCGCAGGGATTCCTTTGGTCACCGGCGTCAAACATCTCAACGTCCGTTTCACGCCGACGCCTCGCTCAGACGCCTGAGACTGAGTCGCAGCGCGGGCCGCGGCGGCCGCCTACGTTTGTGTGATGGACCTCGGACTCACCGGCAAACGCATTCTCGTCACGGGCGGAAGCAAGGGCATCGGCCGTGGTATCACGCAGGCGCTCCTCGAAGAGGGTGCGGTCGTCACGATCTGTGCCCGCAACGCGGACGGCCTTGCAACAGCTGCAACTGAGTTGTCGGCGTTGGGCACGGTGCATCACCGTGCTACCGACATGGCCGTCGAGGGTGACCCGACCGCGCTCGTCGAATGGGCGGCCGAGCAGATGGGTGGGCTCGACATCGTCGTCTCGAACGTGTCGGCGATGGCGGGACCGGATTGGAGCGCATCGGTCAATGTCGATCTGGTGCGTACCGACGAACTCCTCCGCGCGGCGCTCGGCAAGATGGAAGATCACGCAGGTGCCAACCTCGTCTGTATCGGCTCGCGTGCGGCCAGCACCGGAGCACCGCGGATCGCCGCCTACGCAGCGGTCAAAGCAGCAACGGTCAGCATGGTGAAGTCGCTGGCATTCGAGGTGGCACGGCGAGGCATCCGGGTCAATGTCGTCTCTCCGGGTGACATTCTGTTCCCGGGAGGGGTCTGGGACGATGCTCGCAAAGAAGGCGGCAAACTTTGGGACGCGACCCTCAAGCAGAATCCGTTTCGTCGTTTGGGAACACCCGAAGAGATCGCGAACGTGGTCGCGTTTCTCGTGAGCGACCGAGCCAGCTTTGTGACGGGAGCGAACATGCTCGTCGATGGTGGCGCCACGACAGGTCTCCAGATTTGAGCCTGCGGATTCTTGAAGCAGCCTCAGCTGAACGTGTCGAACAGCTCAGCGAATGCTTTGACCTGGCCTCCCGAGGTCGATGAAGGGACCAGAATCGGCGCAGTGACACCGGCGTCAAACCAGGCCTCGACGCCGTCGCGAACGCGATCGGCTGAACCCGAGAGCGTGCAGTCGTCAAGCCAGGCGTCGCTCATCGCAGCGAGAATGGCGTCCTTGTCGCGTGCGGTCAGAGCGGTGGCGACTGCCTCCATCTCGGCCTCGTATCCGGCGTCAATCCAGTAGTTGCGATAGTTGGGCAGCGCGACATAACCCTGCAACGTCTTGCGGTTTCGGGCGCGGGCGGCTTCGATGTCGTCGTCAATAACGGTCGGAATCATGTTGCCGATCCAAAAGTCTGATGAGCGTCGATCATCGGGGACGAGGTCCAGCGAATGCTCCATCCGACTTCGCGACGCATTGGCCCAGACCGCACCGTCACCGACCTCCACAGAGAGCTCAACCATCTTGTCGCGCAGGGCGGCAAGCACGACGTCGGGCAGTCCGCCCATCTGCTCGGAGGCTTCGCGCATTGTCGTGACGTACTCGCGCATGTCGCTCAGCGGCTTGCCGGTCTCGACGCCGAGGCGTTTAATCACTGGGCCGTGGGTAACGCCGACACCGAGCCTGAATCGCCCGTCAGCGATTTCGTGGAGGTAACTCGCGGACGTCGCAAGTGCCACTGGATGTTGCAGATAGATCGGCTGAATCGACGTGCCGAATTCAATGATGTTGGTTGCGTGAGCGATAGAGAGGCACAGCCCCATCGCATCGCCGAAGCTGGGGCAGTACAGACCAGAGAAGCCGCGCTGTTCGATCTCTGCCGCCAACTCGACGGTCTGGGCGCGGCGCCCCGGGACGGCGGCGAGGGACACGGCAGGCATGCGTTCGGTCATAGGCCGAACCTAGGCAACTCAGTCGTCGTGTGACGATGCGGCCCACGGCGTGTGGTTTCCCCCGGTCCTCCCGGCACTCAGGCTTCGTCGCGGATGACCTGTGCGCCCGCGGGGTCAACAATCATGCCGTGCACTCGCGCGTTGTGGTTGTGTCCCACGTGGTGCAGTGCGAACGCCGACTGGATCGAGGTGTACATCCCCATCTGGTCGAGCGTGTTGTTGACGCTTTGCTTGGCGAGGGTGAGGCCGATCATCGGGCGTTGGGCGATCCGCTCGGCCATTGCCAACGTCGTCGATTCAAGGTCGTCGCGGGCGACGACAGTATTGACCATGCCGCATCGGAGTGCCTCGTCCGCGGTGATCGAGCGCCCGGTGAACAGCATCTCCTTGGCCAGGCGGGCGCCGGCCTCGAAGGGGTGCGTGAAATACTCATGGCCGTTGACGCCAAAAGCGACAACCGGGTCTGAGAAGGTCGCGTCGTCGCTGCACACCACGAGGTCCATCGGCCACACGAGCATCAGTCCGCCGGCAATCACCTTGCCGTGCACCTGGGCGATGGTCGGCTTGGGGATGTTCCGCCACCGCCAGCACAACCCGACATACATCTCGGCCTCTTTGGCCATGTACCCCTCGGCGCCCTCAGCATCGAAACAGCACCAGGTACCGACCGGGTCGATATCAGACATGTCGGTGTCGGCGCGAAGGTCGTGGCCGGCGGAGAAGTGTTTGCCGTCCGCGGCGAGGATGATCACCCGCACCTCGTCCTCGCGTGCAGCTTCGTCAAAGGCCTCATTCAGCTCGCTGAGCATCTGGTAGTTCTGTGCGTTTGCGGCTTCGGGGCGGGCGAGAGTGATCCGCGCGACGCGGTCACTTGGACGCTCGATGCGGATGTGTTCCCAGCTGTTGTCGGCCATGTTGTGTTCAGTCCTTGGTGTAGACGAAGTGGGTGTCCATGTCAGCCTCGATGTCGGCGATGTGGTCGATGTACGCAGGGAAGCCACCGTTGTAGTTGCCGTCCTGGCGTCGGTTTTCCTGGCCTTCGAAGTTGTAGTAACCGGGCGTGCACTCTTGATTGCGTGTCGTCTTTCCGCGGTGCGCAATCACCTCGTGGACCCACCAGTCCTCCGACTCAGACGTGACATCGATGGTGTCGTAGTCGTGCGCGCGGGCGTGCTCGATGCAGTTCGCAATGTGGTCGCCCTGTACTTGCAGCAGGTCGGTGAGGTTGAACTGAAACGATGCCTGGTAGCCGCCCATGATGAACATGTTGGGAAAGCCAGCGGTGTGGATGCCCAGCATGGTGCGGATGCCGCTGTCGTACTTGTCGTTGAGGTCGAGATCGTTGTCGCCGACGATTCGGTTGTAGATGCCGGTCTGTTGCACTTCGAACCCGGTGGCGTAGATGAGGAGGTCGACTGCATACTCGACGCCGTCGAAGATCGGGCCGCGCTCGCCGATCTCGGTGACACCCTGGCCATGGGTGTCGATGAGGTGCACGTTTGGTCGGTTGAACGCAGGGAGGTACTCGTTGTGGAAGCACGGCCGCTTGCACATCAGCATGTACCACGGCTTCAATGACTCTGCGGTGGCAGGGTCCTCGACGGTGTCGTCGATGCGCTTGTGGATGCGCATCATCGCGTCGATGTTGTTGTTCTCCTGACGGCGGATTTTTTCGTCACGAGTGATGCCGCCGCGCAGTTGGCTGCGACGTTCGGCCTGTTCGCGCAGCTTGCTGACGATCTTGGCGCGGCGCCTCGCCTGCCAGCCGTCGCCTTGCTTGGCTGCCCACTCGGCGCTGGTCTCCCAGTCGTCACGGATGTCGATCGAGGACGGGGTGCGCTGGAACACGTGCACGCTCTTCGCCGTCTTGGCGAGGTTGGGGATGATTTGTACGGCGCTTGCACCGGTGCCGATGATGCCGACGCGAACGTCGCTGAGGTTTTCGAGGTCGGCACCGGTGAAGCCGTAGTCCCAACGCGACGTGTGGAAGGAGTGCCCCAGGTACGTCTCCATGCCGTCAATCCGCGCCAAACGCGGCTTGGCCAACGTGCCGTTTGCGCAGACCACGAACTTGGCGCGCATTGTGTCGCCGCGGTCAGTTGTGATGTTCCAACGTTGGGCCTCGCTGTCCCACACCGTCGACGTGACAGTGGTCTGGAACACCGCGAGGTCGTACAGGTCGTACTTCTCGGCGATTGTCTGGCAGTGGGCGAAGATCTCGGGGCCCTGCGCGTAGTGCCGGGTGGGGACGTAGTTCATCTCGTCGAGCAGCGGCAGATAGTCGTAGGCGACCACGTCGCACGCCACTCCCGGATACCGATTCCAGTACCAGGTGCCACCGACGTCGGCGCCGCGCTCGACGATGCGGATGCTCTCGACACCCTTTTCGCGTAGTCGCGCTGATGTGAGCAGTGCGGAGAATCCGCCGCCGATGAACAGCACCTCGACCTCGCCGCCGTTGGCCACATCGTCGATCGGTGCACGCTCGACCCAATCGTCGGCGTACGGGTCGCGTGCGAGGTCGACCATCGCGCCGTCGAGGTCGCGGTAGTTCTCGGTGCCGGGCGGTCGGTATTCGAGGCGGAGGTCGCGCTCCTCGGCAAACTTGGCCTTGATGTCGTCGTAGTACTCCTGCGGTGGACGGTCGGCGCGTTCGGTCACGTCGAAGTCCATCACGAACTTGTCCTGCTTCTCTTCGGCCATGAGGTCATCATCGCGGGGATGTAGCGTCGCAATCGGATCGGGGGATCCGTGACATCAGCGCCGATTCTTAGGCGCGCAAGCGAGATGGGGCCACAGGGTGGGAAAGTCATGAGCGACGACCAGTTGGTATTCGAACCACACGGCAAGGTGGCGGTGATCACCGGCGCGGCCGGTGGCATCGGTCTCGGCATGGCTCGGGCATTCACCGCAGCCGGAATGGCGGTGGTGATGGCGGATATCGACGCTGATCGCGTCGAGGCAGCCGCCGCGGAGCTGCGATCCGCCGGACACGACGCGATCGGCGTGCAGGCCGATGTCTCGAAACTTGACGATGTGCAAGCGATGGCCGACGCGACGATGGACACCCACAAACGCGTCGACGTACTGTGCAACAACGCCGGAGCTGCGGTGTTTGCGAAGCTCTTCAACGTCACGGTGGACGATTGGGAATGGACACTCGGGGTCGACCTGTGGGGGCCGATCTATGGCACGAAGGTCTTTCAACCGCTCATCCAACAGTCCGAGCATGGGGGCCACATCAACACCACCTCGTCGGTCTCGGGCCTCATCGCGGGTGCTGCAGCGGGCCCGTACAACGTTGCCAAGAGTGGCGTCATCGCGCTCATGGCAACGCTTGAGCGTGAGTTTCGAATCGGCAAGTCACCGCACCATGCATCGGTCCTCTGTCCCGGGCCGATCAACACCGAGATCAGCCGCAACAGCGTCCGCAACCGTAAAGCGGCGAAGGGTGAAGTGGCGCAGGCCGGCGAGGCCGGCAAGAAGCTCGGCAGCAAGATCGGCGACTTCCTGTCGAACGGGATGGATCCCGATGAGGTGGGCCGCATCGTGCTCGACGGCATTGTGAACGGGAGGTTCTGGATGTTCACCCATCCTCGACTGCTCAAGCTCTATCGCGAGCAGATCGAGATGATGGATCCCGACGGGATGCTGTCCCAAGGCAGGCTGACCTGATGGCGGGGCCGCGGCCGCTTGATGGGGTGAAGGTGCTCGACCTGTCGCGAGTCTTCGCTGGGCCGATCGCCGGACGCACGCTCTCTGATCTTGGTGCGGACGTCGTGAAGATTGAGCCCCCCGATGGCGATGTCACGCGACTGTGGGGTCGCAAGACCGCCGGTCTCTCGACCTACTTCACGCAGCAGAACTGCGGCAAGCGAAATGTTTGCATCGACTTGCAGGCCGATGGCGGCCCTGAGTTGGTGTTGCAACTCGCCGAGCAGGCCGACGTGTTGATCGAAAACTTTCGCCCGGGCGTGATGGCGAAGTTCGGGCTGGACTGGGCTGCCGTGCATGCTCGTCATCCGGAGCTGATCATGTTGTCAATCAGCGGCTTCGGTCAGGACGGCCCGGAGGCGCAGCGCGCCGCGTACGCCTCGATCATCCATGCCGAATCGGGCATTCTGCCCCACGGGGTCGGTGACGAGATGCCGCTCGACCTCGACCTGAGCGCCGCGGACGTATTGTCCGGGATGCACGGTGTGATTGGCGTGCTCTCGGCGCTTCGGATGCGCGACGCAGGCCACGGGGGGCAGCACATTGACATGGCGATGATCGATGCGATGACCTTCTCGGCGGACGTCATTGTCAATGTGCTCGACGGAGCCCGACGAACTGAGTCGGTCAACGGTGAGGTGTGGCGAACCGTCGACGGACCGAAGATGTTGACCGGGGGCCTCCGCTGGATCTGGCATCAGCTCTCGAAGACCGCGGGGTTGGTCGACCCGACGCCGGCCGACGCCGATATCGCCGACAAGGTTGCGTCGCGTCGCAGGATCATCACGGATTACTTGTGTGGCCTGGCGGGTCGGGCTGAGGTCATCGCAACCTTTGAGGCGGCCAACCTGGCGTGGGCTGACGTCCGGGATTGCAGCGAAGTATTGGAGTCTCCGACTGTCATGCATCGCAACACGGTGGTCGAGGTCGACGACCGGGCCGGTGGCACGCGCAAGGTGGTACGCAACCCGTATCGGATGTCGGCGACTGACTGCTCCGACGTTGGCGTGGCTGCGTTTCGCGGGGAACACAATGCCGAAGTACTCGACGAGTGGCTTGGTATTGCTGCGGCCGATATCGGCGCGTTGAGCATGGACGAATGGGTGCAGTCATGAACGACGAATTGGTGCAACGACTCATCGACGAGTCGGACCTGCGCGACCTCATCCATCGATACGCGTTCGGCCTCGATCACGAAGACTGGGACTTGTGGCGAACGGTGTTCGCTGACGAAGTCACCATGGACATGAGCGATTACCAGCCGGAGCCGCCGCCGCGTCCAGCACCCGCCGACCGGGTGGTCGCCAATGCCCGCGTGCTGTTTGCCGGTCTCGAGCGCTCGCAGCACTTCATCGGTTCGCACCGCTACGCGATCGACGGTGACCGGGCCACGATCACGGCGCACATGCGCGCTGAGCACTGGCTGCATACCGGACAGGGGTCCGACCGCTACACGATGTTTGGTACCTATACCGATGATGCGATCCGCACCGTCGACGGTTGGAAGCTTGAGCGTGTTCGGCTGCGCCTGCTCCGCGAGGAAGGCAACCGGTCACTCATGCGCGAGGCCGTCCGTCGCGGCAGATCCTGAGAGTCGCAAATGGTTTCCGACCGTGTGGGCGATCTCAGTCAGCCCGGCGACGGAGGGTGACCACCCGGTGCTGGACTCGCCAACCTTCACCGGTCTTGATCACGTGGTCGTAGTACGAAGCAGTTCCAGCGAGACCGCCGCGCAGTAAGGCGACGATCCGGAAGTTGAGTCGAACGCCATCGTCATCAGCATCGACGTAAATGTTCGTCATTGTGTGGGTCTTCGGATGCTGGGCGTCTTCGTCCATGAAGCGCCGAATCTCGGTTAGCCCTTCGAGGAGCGGAACGCCAAGGTCGGTCATGTCGAAGGTGGCGTCATCGGTGAAAATTCGGTCGAGCCGTGCCCAGTCTCGATCATCGATGGCGTCGCCGTATCGCCCGGGCAGTTCGTGCAGTTCGAGGCGGTCATCGGTGGAGATGGTCATCGTGTGCTCCGTTTGATCGGGTTCGGCTTGTCTTGTACTCAGTTGCGTGGGAGCTCGGACCACGGTCGTTGGCGTTGTTCGGATTCACCGGGCTCGCGAGGCAGCCCCAGCACACGCTCGCCGATGATGTTTCGGTTGACCTCGTCGCTGCCGCCTGCAATCGACATCGCCGGAGTGAACATGCAGTACGCATGGAACTGTCCGCCAGTCGGTGTGTCGTCTCCCCACAACATGCCCTCAGGCCCCATCGCTTCGAGTCCGAGGTCGCGTGTCCGGCGTGACACCTCCGCGCCGATGACCTTGAGCGTTGAGACTTCGGGCCCCGGTTGACCACCCGCTTTGACTGCCGCCATTGATCGCGCTGTTGACCAACGTGATGTCCGGCGGAGTTCGGCGAGCTGCATCATTCGTTGTCGTCGAACCGGATCCGCCGAACCATCGAACTCACTGAGGATGTCGTCGAGGAGTCGGTTTGCCCCGCCGCTCATTGCCAATCCAAAACCGTCGACGTCTCCGTCGACCGCTGCTGCATGCTCGCCAGCAGTGCGCGTCAGGTCGGCGCCAGCGAAATCGAATCCGCTACCGGACCCGGAGTTGTCGGGATCGCGTTCATGGGACAGCGTCGTCATGCCGACCCGCCAGCCTTCGCCCTGCCCGCCGAGCAGGTCGTCGTTGGCAACACGAGCCTCAGAGAGGAACACCTCGTTGAAGGCGATGTCGCCGGTCATTTCGCGCAGTGGCCGAACATCGACGGCCTCTTGGGCCATGTCGATCAGGAAGAAGGAGATGCCTTTGTGCTTGGGAAGATCCGGATCGGTCCGTGCCATCAGAATGCCGAAAGCGGCGTTCTGCGCACCCGAGTTCCATACCTTTTGGCCGGTGATGATCCACTCGTCGCCATCGCGAACGGCACGTGTCGACAGGCCAGCCAGATCGCTGCCGGCTCCTGGTTCGGAGAACAACTGGCACCAGGTGTCGGTGCCGCGCACAATGCCGGGCATGAATCGATCGAGTTGTTCGGAGGTGGCGTAGGTCAGCAGCGTCGGGGCCACGAGAAACGTCGACAAACCCTTGGGAGGCCCGTACGCGCCAGCGTCCAGTCGAGCCTGCTCGGCCTGCTTGGCGGCACGCGGGTTGAGCCCGCGACCGCCTCGCCCCTCGGGCCACGAAGGAAAGGACCAACCTGCTTTGGCGAGGAGCGCCCACCACTCGCCGACCGGGCGATCTGGATCCCAGTTCTCGGAGTACCACTCGAACGCCTCGTCGTAGACCGAAGTCGACATGGTCATGCCAGCCACGAGATGAGGGCAGCCGCGATCTCTTCGCCGCAGTCGTCTTGGATGAAGTGGCCGCCGGGAGCAAACTCCTGATGGGGTTGGCCCGAAGCGCCGGGCACGCGCTCAATGAACTCGTGGTGTAACTGCCCCAACACTGGATCGCCCGGACATACAAGCGTCAGGAACGGCTTGTCCCATTGCTCGAGAATTTGCCAGGCCGCGTTGTTCTCAGAGACGCCACCGTGCTCTGGCGTGATCGGGACCAGCGTCGGAAACTCCCGAGCCCCCGCCATGTGTGCTTCGTCGGGGAAGGGCGCACGGTATGCCTCCACCTCGGCGTCGGTGAGCTCGCGAGCAGCAGTTGCCCGCTGCATCAGTGCGCCGCAATCCATGAACGCCATGTTCTGCGACGCTGCCAACCACATGTCGAAGCCGGGGCCGAGGGAGGCTCCGACTGGAAGCGCAGTGTTGCCGATGGCAACGCGATCAAAGCGGTCAGGGTCCTCGGCAACAACACGGAGGCCGATGAGCCCACCCCAGTCCTGCGCGAACAATGTCGCGGTCGTGAGTTCAATTGCGGCGATGAATTGGTGGACCCAGGCCACGTGACCGTTGTAGGTGTAGGCCGATCGTTCGACAGGCTTGTCTGATCGGCCGAACCCGATCAGGTCGGGTGCCACACACCGGAATCCGGCCTCGACCAAGGCTGGGATCATCCGTCGATACAGGTAGCTCCAGGTCGGCTCGCCGTGCATGAGGAGCAGAACGGGTCCGTCAGCTGGGCCCTCGTCGATGTACGCCATGCGGAGTCCATTGATGTGGACGTACTCGGGTTCGTATGGGAAGTCTGGAAGATGCTCGAAGCGTTCGTCCGGAGTGCGCAGGAACTCGGTGCCGGTCGGTGTTTGGGTGGCGGCCATCCGCAAAACGTATCGCTCGTGCCGGTGGTCCTGAGAGCCGGGGTGGTCGGGTCGAGTGCCGTTGGGCCGGCCGTCGTGTCGTTCGGTCGTGAGAACTCAAGCTGCCTGGTCAGCGGCTCTGCATCGTGACCGTGACGCAGAGTGGGGCTGGCGGCACGGATGGCGGTGGTGCCCTCTTGGACCTAAAAGTAAGCAGATCTTAACGTAAGAAGTTGCTAACGCAAAGGTGCACTCGTCGATACAATCAGGTGACCGGATCGGACACGATGCTCGACCGGCCCCACCGCATGCCGCATCCCGCGGCACCGAGCAACGGAGCGCCAATGGATGCAGCAGCACGAGCCGTCGCCGAGCCGACTCGACGAGAGATCCTGCACCTCATCAGGCATGACGAACGCACGGTCAGCGACATCGCCAAGCACTTCGACATCACTCGACCTGCAATTAGCCAACACCTGCGCGTGCTTGCCGATGCAGAATTGGCGACGGTGCGCAACGAAGGCACCCGGCGCTACTACCGGGCCCGCCCAGAGGGGCTCGCTGAGCTGACGGAATGGATGGCGGGGTTTTGGACGTCGTCGCTGCGGTCGTTGGCCCTTGAAGTCGAACGTGAACAGTGGAACGCCTGTAAGCAGCAACAGAGGAAGTCGAGGAAGTGACGGGGTGAGAGCCGGCGAGCCGACTCAGGGCCCGTCGATATCCGCTGGCACCTGATGTCCGGCGAGCCGGGCCGCAGCAGCACAACACGCGCGGTACAGGCGCCGATCGTCATCAGACGGGAGCGATGCAAGATGTGCTCGAATCGTCACCCAGTCGGCACGCGCTGCTGGTCCGGTCAGGGCGTCGGCCGCACCGCCCGCCGCAACGTTGTCGAGCGTGTTGGACATCATCGACCAGTAGGCCTCAACGGGAACGCCGACTTCTTCGGCGAGGCGCTCGATCTGCGCGCACAGTGCAGTGAGGTGGTTCGCCGCAATGGTGGCAGCAGCGTGATACGCGGCGCGTTGAGATGGAGCCACTTCCACAGCTTGGCCACCGAGCGACTCAACAATGTCGCGGAGCAACGGATCGCCATCGATCGCAAACGTGCAGTGGTCGAGCAGCCTGCGGGCACCGGTCTCGGCGTCGGGCAGCGACATCAACGGGTGTAAGGAGCCGACGCGCTGGTGCGGCGCAAGGAGGTCGAGGCCGGACGCGCCGGACGCGTGGATGTAGAGGGCCGACGATTCTGGGAGTGCAGCGGCGACAGTTCCGAGTGCAGCATCGGAGACGGCGATGAACACGACGTCCGCGCGCGCGACCTGTTCCGCCAACTCGGTCAACTCCTGCTCGCTCGCAGTGTTCGCAGTAATCGGTCGGGCAGGAACCGACGTGACGACCCACCCAGCCGCAGCAAGCGCGCGGCTGAATGCCCCGCCGGCTCGGCTAGTGCCGACAACGACGCACCGCCCATGCGACTCGTTCACGGGTTGAGGAACCTGGAAAGGCCCTGTTGCGGGACGGCTGCAACGCGGGAAAAGAGCGAGTCGAGGTCGTCGTCGGTCATTGGTGGTGGCGAACCGAGAAGTTCGAGCTGCGCGTCGTAGTGCAGCTCGCAACCCTTGTCGTTCGACGTGAAGGTCAGAACGTCGTAGGCGCGGAAGGTGTCGTTGACTCCCTCCATCACGAATCGATGGGGAGCTTCCACTTCGAGCAACTCGTACACCACGGTCGCTGGCTGACCGTCAAAACCGGTGACGGTGACTTCATAGGTCGAGCCGACTGCCTGGCCCTCACCGCTGAGGCGGCGCGGATGAGTGACGCCTCGGTCCCACTCGTTGACACGCCGGAGGTCGATACATCGGTCGAATGCCTCGCGCACCGAGAGGGCAGATCGAACGCTGAACACCTGCTGAGCCATGCCGATGAGACTCGCACACTTTCTCCTCAACTGTCAGAGCTTGGCGGTCGATACATCTGCATGACACCTGTTGATGTTGCAACGGCGCCGAGCACGGTGGAGCCCGACCTGCAGTGTGGAACGATCCTCGTGAACGGCCTCGGAAACTTACGCGTGCTGAGATCCCGGACTCGTGAGGATGACGGTTGGAACTGCGCAGACGGTGCAGCCATCTCCGATCAAGACGCAACCAACCGCGAGAAGTGGCGGGCTTACGAGCCCAGCGCACTGGCTGCTGACCTCGAGCTGGCCCGCGAACTCCACGGGATAGCGGGAGCACGTGAGCTCAGCGGTGGTCTCGCCACGTGGGATGCGTGCTCCGGCCGCCGGTGTTTTCTCCCGAAGCTCGCCAAGATCGTTCGCTGAACCGAACACTGACCATGTCAGGCCACGGGCACGTGCTGTCGTGCCCACTCGTACATGGCAATGCCAGACGCCACTCCGGCATTGAGTGATCTGGTCGACCCGAACTGTGTGATCGCGCACGTCATGCTCGCCGCAGCGCTTGCGTCGGGCGACAAACCGGGACCCTCCTGGCCGAACAGCAGCACACACTCGCGTGGCAGCGATGTGCGCTCAATCGGAACCGACCCCTCGATGTTGTCAATGGCAACGATCGGGACCGACTGCTCAGCAGCCCAGGCTGCGAAGGCGCCGATGGTTGCATGGTGGTGGAGGTGCTGGTATCGGTGCGTTGACATCGCTCCACGGCGGTCCCAGCGGTGTGGTCCGATGATGTGCACGGCGGTGGCAAGGAACGCGTTTGCGTTCCGCACGACGGTGCCGATGTTGAAGTCGTGTTCCCAGTTCTCGATCGCGACGTGCAGGCCGTGGCGGCGCAGGTCGAGGTCATCGACGATTGCTTCGACCGTCCAGTAGCGATATCGGTCCACCACGTTGCGACGATCGCCGCCAGCGAGCAGCTCTGGATCGAAGTGCGGTTCGGTTGGCCAAGGCTGAGGATGGGGTCCGAGCCCCACCGTGTCGGAGTGTGCAGACGACGCGGAGCGCTGATCGTCGTTCACGTCGGCCAGGTGTCGGCGACGCGATAGCCGAGGGGCCAGGGGTCAGTTACGTCGGTCTCGTACGCGAAGCGGCCGTACCGCCACGCTCTGCCGGTCACCAGCGGCACGATGGCATCGAGGTCGCCGACCTTGGTGTCGCTCTCGATCTGACCGACGAACTCCGAACCGATGACCGATTGCATCCGCAAACGATCCCCGACGGCCATGGTCC
>Ga0209603_1000305_pt1 | contig 60947 bp, 52 predicted proteins | sample COGITO_mtgs_1206_FD_184812 | JGI IMG/M metagenome (GOLD analysis project Ga0209603, IMG submission 184812) | Pelagic marine microbial communities from North Sea - COGITO_mtgs_120607 (SPAdes) (version 2) | ecosystem: Environmental > Aquatic > Marine > Epipelagic ...
TAGTACCCATAGCCAAACCCATTCTTTTCTCTAACACGGCAATTAACATTCCGAGTCTTTTAAAATCAAAACCATTAACGTTACGTTGAGGGTTTCCATAGTTAGCATTTGTTACTAATGCTTGGACTTCAACAAGGATTGGCCTTGTCCCTTCCAGTGATGGATAAATAGTCGTACCTGCAATATTAACACTTCTTTCAGCTAGAAACATTTCGCTTGGATTGGTGACTTCTTTTAGTCCAGCTTCATCCATTTGAAAAATTCCGACTTCATGAGTTGCTCCGAATCGATTTTTTGCTGCTCTCAAAATACGATGATCATAACGATCATCACCTTCCATGTATAAAACAGTATCAACCATGTGCTCTAGCATTTTAGGACCTGCGATCGTTCCTTCTTTCGTAACATGACCAACTATTAATATGGTTACATTTTTGTATTTAGAAATCTCTAATAATCGTTGTCCGCAGTCTCTAATTTGACTTGGTGAACCCGGCAATGAATCTAATCCTGTATTCATAATAGTTTGAATAGAATCAATAACAACTAGATCGGGTTCTACTCGATCAATATGGTTTATTATTCCATCTAATTCATTTTCACTTGAAAGAAATAATTTATCATGGTCCACTTTTATTCTTCGGGCTCTTAAAGCGACTTGCTCTTCACTTTCCTCTGCTGAAACATATAAAACTTTTTTTTGGCTACCCGAACAAACATGCAATGCTAGAGTAGACTTTCCAACGCCAGGGTTACCACCCAAAAGAATCAAACTCCCCGGTAACAACCCTCCACCAAGCACTCTATCTGCTTCTTTTAATCCAGATGGTATTCTAGCCTCGGGCTCCTTGCTTAAAATATCTTTTAATGATTTTGTATCACGTGGTTGGAAAGTTCGACTGTTTTTACTTTTAGAGACTTTGAATTCAGCAAGAGTTCCCCACTCTTTGCACGAGAAACACTGCCCATTCCATTTAGGAAAATCATTCCCACATGCACTACATAAATAAGCTGTTTTTGATTTTTTACTAGGCATTATAAATAGCTATAAAATAAAAAGATTTTCTACCAGTCTGGTCCAAGTGAAAAGTACCATTGTGGTTTAGAATACCCATTTTTATTTTTATCCCATGCAGTCTCAATTTTTAATAAAAAATAGCCGAGATTAATCTTAGTTCCCAGCCCAGCAGTAGTAATCCATGGGGAGTATGCGTTGTTTATATCGGGACCATAACGTTCAGGCCAATCACTAGATTTGAATTCACTTTTATTATCCCATGCGGCACCAATATCCACAAATGCATGACCTCTTATGTTACCAAAAATCATTTTCAAAGGAAATCCAAGTGCTAAATAATTAATGAATGGGAATCTAATTTCTATGTTTAATAAAGTAGTGTTATTTCCAAATCTTTCTGCAAAACGAGCCCCGCGCAGAGGCCAGGCATATTCCGTAAAATAAAGATCATGAATTAAAGTTTTGTTTGTTGTATCTAAGAGTACCTCTCTAAAATTACTAACATCTTCTACACCGTTTGTTTCTCCACCGCCTGAAAGTAAATAAGGTACTCCTCCTAAAAAGAATTTTTGTTTATTTTTCCCAATACTTGATCCAAAGAAACCTCTGATAGCAAATGTATAGTCTCTGCCTAATCTCCAATATTTTCTAACATCGGACTTCAATGTTTGAAATTTTAGTTTATTAGAACCATAGCCAGGGCTTATTGTTATTGTCGTGTTTTTCCTTAAACCATCGACTGGTCCTGTAAAACCAAAAACAGAATTATCATAAATCCAACTCACGCTTGGTAATACAGTAGAATATTTTCTATTTGTCGTTGTAATGTACTCCGTTTGTCCAAAACTATTAAGACGTTGCTCTAATATCGAATAATTTATATTATGCCATGAAAGACCATAATCAATTCTTTGAAATCGACTAAAAGGTTGAGATGCATACGCTTGCACACCGTAATGTCTAAGTCTACCTAAAGTCCAATAATCTATTTGAAAAAAGTTTGCATTTTGAAACGCAGCAAAATAATAATCTGTTTTATTTTTTAAATAACCATATTGGAAAAAATAATCACTATTCTCAAGTGTTAAAACCATCTCTGTACCAAATGAAATTTGATGATCACCTAATATATCACTGAATGAAAAGTAGGTCATGCCGCTTGTTCCAAAAACATTACTTATTTGCAAATTTCCACTCACTATATCTAAGGTAAACCTCGTTTTGTATGCTTTTGAAATATAGCTTCCATCAACCTTTACTGAATCGATTGAAACTGATTTTTCTGGCTTTTTATCACTATAAAGTGATGAATTTTGATATTCATATCCCTTTGCAAAAATCCAATCACTATATTGCCCTATCTTATTTTTTGGTTGGAGATTAGACTTATGCTTTCTTAAATCACTGATTTCAGATTCTTCTGAATTAATTCCCAGAATAAATTGAGTTGGCTCAACTGTCCTTTTCTTTAAATTCAGAGGGTTTGAGAGACTGTAGAGATCCCAACCTATATTTGCATAACCAGCAAAGATAATCATGTTATTATCTTTAGAAATTGTTGGCTGTTGTATTCCGGTTAATACATTTGTAACTGGATATGCTTTTCCCAAAGAGGAATTTATAGGGTGTAAAAAAAGATTCCATACGCCATTAAAATCTGCTGTATAAAAAAGTGTATCTGTTTGGTTTGCCCATACAGGGTGAGATTCATTATAAGTTGTTTCCGTTATTCTTTGAATGTTCCCATCACTAATATTTACTGTATATATATCTGTCTGTTTGTAGTCATGATCATACATAAATCCTTCATATTCACCTGAAATGTGTTCACCTCGATCAGAGACAAAAACAATTTTAGTTCCTTCAGAATTCCATGATGGATATGAATCGGTAAAAATATCATCTGTTATTTTTCTTTCTTTTTTTGTCTCAAGGTCAAATAAGTATAAATCACTTGAATTTCCGACCTGCCCAACAAAAGCTATTTCATTACCCTTAGGGCTCCATGAAGCTGAGAAAACACCGTCAATATCTAACTCAAACTTTTCAGATTTTGTTGTCTCAACATCTATTATATGTAAAACATCGCTTTTACCCGCTTTTGCAGCAACAACTATTTTTTTATTATCGGGAGACCAGGAAAGACCTGGTTGTAGCCATTTTAGTTCTTCAAAGTTTACGGATCTATTGCCTTTAACAAGTTTTTTGATTTTTTTTCCTGTTATTGCATCAAGGATCTGAATATCAAAATAACCATTCTCATCTGAAAGAACAGCGACCATACTTCCATCCGGTGAGATAGCAGGACTAACGTTATAAAAATTTCTTTCCTTTTTATGGTCTGTTAGTCTTTCTGACATATCTTCAATTGGGTCTCGATTTTTAACATCTGGCCAGTATTCTTTTTTTAAATATTTATGCCATTGCTTTGTTAAATCTTCGTAATTCATCCCCAATGCAGCTTCGTAACCTTTTTCATCATTTTGAGTTTTTTTCATTGAACGAAAAATATCACCAACTTTTTCTCTACCATATTTCCCTGCAATAAATCGCCATAATGATTGACCCCCTTTATACGCCATAAAATAATTTAGCTCTTTGACAGAAGGCATTCTCTCATGGATAGAGACGTCTCGCATCACCATATCTGCTTTTGTATCCCAATTTGAACTCAAGTATTCCGCTAGTCCCTCATTAGACCATATAGGAACTCTTATTCGGGTTCTACTTGATACGACATTTTGCATACGGCCACCATAAACCATATCATTAATCATTGCATGAACTAATTCATGATGTATGACATGCCGGAATTGCTCATAGTTACCTTCAAAAGGAAATACAACCCTATTTTTAAACAGTTCAGTTACACCACCAATCCCCTCTCTCATATATGTACCTACCACATTGGTTTGCTGGAATTCATTGTGTGAATTATATACCATTATTGAAACACGGCGTTTCAAATCCCACCTGAGGTGAATTGAAATCTGTTCATAGGATTCTTCAGCAACTTCTGCTGTAAAATCAGCTAGATCTTTCTCTCCTCCATAGTAATAAATATCAAAATGAGGAGTTTGTATAAAACTCCAATCAAAGTCTCGATATTGTAATTTATTCTGACCAAATGATTGTGCATTAATCATCGATATTATAAAGAATGTTATTGAGAAAAGTTGTTTCATAGCTTTGTAAATTATAAACAATATTGAGTATATATGGCCAATAATAATTCATTTTACCTTGAGAAGTCAACCATTGCAAATTAAGAGTTTTACATTTCAATGCCCTTGATCATTATTACTACAACAAGTAATTTATAACGTTTATGAACACACCCGTCTACTTTATTTCAGACATACATCTTAAGCTTAAACTTGATAATCAAGAAAAGCAGAGAAGAAAAAAGCTATTTCGTCTTTTAGATCATATTTTAGAAACTGGAGGAACTTGCTTTTTTGTTGGAGATTTATTCGATTTCTATTTTGAATACCCTGATCTAATACCAAAAGCATTCAATGACTTTTACCAGAAAGCACTCGAATTAAAATCTAAGAAAATAGATTTGCATTTTTTAGCTGGTAATCATGATTATTGGGTTGGAGACTTTATCAAGGAAGAGATTATGGATGAGGTTTATCTTGATGATATTGAAATTGAAATAAATAATAAGAGGATATTTATTACTCATGGAGATGGCTTATTAAGTTGGGACCACGGGTATCGAGTCTTGAAAAAGACTATCCGTTCTAAGACTTTCACTCGGTTGTTTACATGGCTGCATCCATCTATTGCATATAAGTTGGCAAGATTCATTTCAAGAAGTGGGAAACATAATACACATGATGAAAGTTTTAATAAAGATGTACGACGCGAACTAAAAGAGAATGCCAGTAAACGTTTTGATGAAGGTTTTGATTTTATGATAACAGGCCATTATCACCTCGGCGAACTTTTTAATTTGGATAAAGGTAAACTTGTCGTTTTAGGAGATTGGTTTTTTCGACCATCTTATGCCATATTTGATGGTGAAGAACTTGTACTTAAAAATTGGGAAACTCTTGAATAAAAACATTTTAATCTTATTTTCCAGTTTATTCCTTTTTCAAGGCTGTTCAACCATTATGGGCTTATTGGGGAAAAAATCAATAAGCGATCCCAACGATCCTGATTTTTTGAATAGAGTCCAAGAATTAAAAAGTGAATATCGAGAAGGAAATTTAAAAGCCTTGGATGAATTAATTGAAGTTTATGAAGATTCAGACCTTCATCCCAACTTACGAGTTGCTGCGGGAAAGACCCTGGCTAATACACAGCACCCACGAGCTTTACATGCAATATCAGAAATGGTTGCAAGTACAACAGCTCTAGATTATACTCTTTTAAATGAATCGATTAATATGCTCGGAATGTTTAGTGAAAATCCAAAAGCGGCCGATGCTCTTGTACGATCCATGCATAAAATGGAAGAAAAAACTAATGAGACGCATATAACACTAGTGAAAAATCTGAATCGAGTAAGAACAAAAGATCAGATACTTGCTTTGCTTGATTTATACGAAGTTGCAAAAAGCAATATGTCGAGGACTGAAAAACTTCTCACTGAAACATTAGGAGCTATTGGTAGTGACCAAGTAGTACCTGTTTTGACAGCAATAGCGAAAGATCCTAAAATTAATATTGGGATTCGAAATAAAGCAGTCGAAATACTTGGCAAAAAGGATCCGGATGAAGTTGCTATCGCATTTGCTGAATTACTAGGCGATCCAAATACAAATCTTGAAGTAAGAGAATTTGCAATCAATACAATGAAAGGAGTAAAAGAAGAAAACCTAGTTCTTGCACTTCTGAACACCTATAATTCAGGAAAGACACAATACTATAGCTTACTAAATACTATGCTCGCAGCATTGGGAGAGTTCGATGACCCCGAAGTAAAGATGGCGGTACTTGAAATCGCAAAAAGTGGTGACTATCCGGTTGAAATTAGAAGAAAAGCAATTGATAACCTCTCTGCTTTTAATGATCCTTCCGTAGTTATCGGCCTTTTACCACTACTTGAAAAGAAGGATAACTATATATATTATGAAAATATAATTGATATGATTTATGAGCTTGGTGAGGAAAAAAAGAATGCTGAACTAGTAAGACGGATGGCTTTTAAAGCACACTTTTCAAGAAGAGAACATGAATAAAATTTTAACATATATATTAATGTTCAACACAATTTTTGCAGTAGATATGAAAGCAAAAAAGAAGAAAGAATTTACTGTCACTGGTATTGTAATAAATGCAGAAGGGAATGGTATTAAAAAAGCTCGATTAGTTATTCTTGATAGTGATGGTGAAAAATTAAAAGAAGAGAAGTCAAAAAAAGGTGGAAAATTCATTTTTAAAAAACTAAAAGCAGGTTCCTACACTTTATTGGCTGAGCATAAATCAGAAGGTGATAGTGAATCAAAGTTTAATTTAATTGGCAAGGATCTAGATTTAAGAATTAAACTTAAATCGGATCAGCCAATACAAAAAGTACCTAAAAATGGCCTAGATTTGAATAAGTTTACAGAACAAGAGAAGCTTCCCCAGCAGAGAAAAGAACAAACTAATCAAAAGTTGAAATTTGAAGATCTTTTTTTTGATTATGAAACAAATTTAAAAGCTCTAAAAACTGAGGTTGATTCTCTTAAGAGTGTTGTCAAAGGCTACCAGAAAGGCCAAACAATGCCTAATGTTAGCAAGGATTTATTGAATGTGATTAAAGTTCCCACATTTCAGCATCGAGTAGAGCTACAAAATGGAACAGTTGTTTCAGGTGATTTAATTGAAGAATCTGATTCTACATTAGTGCTAGAGACTCAGATTGGCACTTTGGTCTTAAAAAAAGAAATGGTTATCCGAATGGAAGAACTAAAAAAGCCTGGTCCAAAAGTTATATTCGTTGGAGACCCATTTGTTGATATTTATCCAGATAGACAAATATTTTCAGGTAAAGTAAAAAATGTGGGTGATTTACGAGCCGACTTTGTTCGAGTACATGGGAACCTTTTTGATCAAACAACAAAAGTAACAGGATCAGACTCTATTTTTGTTAAAGGTAAAAGAATAACATATAGAACAAATGTTGTTTCAGACACGGCTTTGGAACCTGGACAATTAGCGCCTTTTACTTTAACAGTAAAAGTAAAAAAGGGACGGAAAGCTGAATACCATACCATGGATATAAATTGGGAACAAACACGATAATTCACTTGTTAAAGAGTACGCTTTCTAAATGAATTACGAAGTAAATTTTATATCAACATTTATCACTATCCAGAAAATATTATAATAAACATTAAACTGCTGTTCAAGGAAAATTCAAATATGAAATATTGTAAGACTTTTTTATGCTATATACTTATCTATTTTACTTCTTCTTTTTTATTTGCTCATAAAGATCATAAAGATAAGCCAAAAATGCCAGCAATTGGAGTTTTACAAGGTGTTGTTATTGATTCTTCAACATCAAAACCCATTGAGTATGCTTCGATATCTTTAGTAAGCTTAGAAAATAATGAACTAATTACAGGTGGTCTAACTAATAAAGATGGGATTCTATTTATAGAAGAAATACCTCTAGGTAAATATGCTGCCGTGATAGAATATATTGGTTATGAAAAAAAAGAAATAAGCCCCATAAATTTATTCCCAGGAACTAATGGAAGTGTCCGCCAAAACTTTGGTACAGTAAAACTAAATATTTCAGCGGTAAATATGGATGTAGTCCAAGTAGTTGGAGATGAAAGTACCTTTATACAAACTATTGATAAAAAAATATTCAATGTTGGCAGAGACATTTCTAGCTCAGGTGGTAATGGATCAGATGTTTTAAGAAAAGTACCCTCTGTTGATGTCGATATTGATGGGGTTGTTTCAATTGCAGGTGATGCAAATGTTACTATTTTAGTCGATGGAAAGCGAAGTGGTAAAACAGGAAGTGGAAGACGTGGTGAAGTTGATAATATTGCTGCTTCCATGATTGAGAAGATTGAAGTTATAACAAATCCTTCTGCTAAATACGATCCAGATGGAGTTGGAGGAATAATAAATATTGTTTTGAAACGAGGTTCTTTTGATGGTTTTAATGGTACTGTTTCAAGTTTGCAAGGTGAATATAATAAACAGAACTATAATGGAAACTTAAACTATAGAACTGATAATATTAACCTTTTTACCAATCTTAATTATAGTACTGGAGATCGAGTTGGTGATGGGCGTAGAGAATTTGCTTATAAATATCTTACAGCTGATGAAGCTATCTCAAATACAGATTATGTTTACACCAATACCAAACGTGTAAAGACACCTAAGGATTTTGGTTTAAGGCTCGGTGGAGATTACTACCCCTCAAAATCTAGTACGTTTGGATATACATTTGATATTTCTCAACATAGAGAGACTGAACGGAATGAATTTGATTATGAAATCAATACGATTAATCCAAATTTAGAAGGAGTCTTAATAACCAATGAAACTGATGATGGGACACATATGGATCATGTTTTATCATATGAAAATAAATATGACTCTAGAGCACAATTATTAAAAGCCTTTGTTAGCTATTCCTATGAGACAGATGATATACTTGAATCGGGTGAAATGAACTCTGAATATGGTGCAAATGCTTTTGGACGTTTAACTGAAGCATTTGAAGATAATAACAATTTAACAGCTGCGATTGATTATGAAAATGTTTACGGAGAAAAACTTGGATATGAAATTGGAGCGAAAGCTACCATTCGAGATTTTAAGAAAGACATGGATTACTTAGGAAGGACCTATGGAAATGATTATGAAGAGGATATCTTCGCAGCATACCTCGTAACTAGATATAATTTTACCGATCGATTTGGTTTTAAATTTGGGGCTCGTACCGAACAAGTTGAAACTATCGCAAAATTAGATAAAAAAGTAGTTCAGGATATAGATACGAGTAATGTCCTTACCCAACTTTTTGATGATGGAATTCTAGAATCTCCATTCAATAAAAATTATTTCAAAATCTATCCTAGTGCATTTCTACTTTATAAGCTTACTGAAAGACAAACTATTCAATTTGGGTACTCAAAAAAAGTTAATCGACCTACAAGAAGAACCATTAGTCCTTACCCCAACAATACGCAAGATATTACACGACTAAGAAATGGAAATCCTTTTCTTAAACCGGAATATAGTGATGTAATGGAGTTGTCATTTTCTAGCAACACTAGAAAACTAAATTTGAACTTATCCACTTCATACAAAAATACAGAAGATGTAATCATGTACTGGGATAGAAAATATATTACTTTTGACTCAAGGTCCTATGAAGTAATGAGTGCAGGTAATGCGGATAACTCGGTAAGCCAAAATTTCAGTGCGAATATTATGTATCGTCCTATGCCTCTTGCAAGTATGATGGTTTGGGGATGGGGTTGGAATGCTGAACAGAAGGGAGTTAATGTAGATGGAGATGGTAAATCTAGAGGTGCAGGTTTTGGAGGAAGGATAACATTGAATATTCCAACTATTGCAAAAGTTGAACTTTCAGGAAACGGAAGAGCAAAAATGAGAATATCAACTGGGACAATACCAGGAAACTTTAGAGTAAATCTTGGATTACAAAAATCCTTTTTACAGAACAAATTATCTGCAACGTTCAAGATAGATGATATCTTTGATACTGGTCGATTTATTGTTGATACGGAAAATAGAATTTTCAACTCGGAGACCGAACAATATTACATCCAGAATATGTATGCTGAACGTCAGAGACAAAAAAGGTTCAGTTCTATTGTTCTCAACTATAATTTTGGAAAACAACAAAAGAAAAAATGGAATAAAGGAAGCTATTCTGGTCGATCAGGTGGAATGGGTGGAGGCGGAATGGATATGGATTTTTAATTATGGCTTTCTGATTTTTAAAACCATTTTGACAACATTTTCTGGAGGTGCAGGAAATTTCTTACTAACAAAATAAGCAGTTATGAAATTAAATATGGCACCAATAGCACCAAACGCATTTGGCTCAATACCAAAAAACCAATTTGGTTCCATTCCATTTAAAAATGATGTTGATTGTACAAACATTATTCCTTTATGCTGAAATACATAGATCAGTGTAACACTTATACCCGCTAACATCCCAGCGATAGCGCCCTCTTTATTCATCGACTTTGAAAATATACCCATCATTAAGGCGGGGAAAAGTGAAGAAGCAGCTAGACCAAAAGCCAAGGCAACTGTTCCAGCAGCAAAGTCCGGAGGGTTAAAACCAAAATATCCTGCAACAACTATAGAAGCAGCCATCGCTACTCTACTTGCTCTTAGCTCATTTTTTTCAGAAATATTTGGCCTAAAAACGCCTTTTAATAAATCGTGGGAGATTGAAGATGCTATCGCCAAAAGAAGCCCAGCCGCTGTGGACAATGCAGCTGCAATACCTCCTGCTGCAACTAATGCAATGACCCAACTTGGAAGGTTTGCAATCTCAGGGTTAGCTAGAACCATAATATCTCTATCCACCTTGATCATTTCATTTGATTCAAAATTGTTATATTGAATCAGACCATCTGAATTTTTATCATTAAATTTTAATAGTCCTGTTTTCTCCCAATTTTTGAACCAAGATGGTCTTTCGGTATATGGTAAGTTTGAAGAATCATTGGGACGTTCAATCGTTGTTAATAAATTATATCTCGCCATTGCAGCTACCGCAGGTGCGGTCGTATAAAGTACGGCAATAAAAACAAGTGCCCATCCCGCAGAAGCTCTTGCCGCTTTTACAGATGGAACTGTAAAGAACCTCATAATTACATGAGGTAGTCCAGCTGTTCCAATCATTAGAGATAAAGTATAAAAAAACATATTTAATAAACTTAACCTTGGACTGGTTGTGTATTCATTAAACCCTAAGTCAGAGACTATTTTATCCAGCTTATCTAATAGATATGTTCCATCTGATAATTGACTTCCTAGTCCAATTTGAGGTATAGGATTACCTGTTAGCATGAAAGAAATAAATATCGCTGGAATGGTATAAGCAATAATCATAATAACATATTGCGCAATTTGGGTATAGGTTATCCCTTTCATTCCTCCCATTACAGCGTATATAAAAACAATCACCATTCCTACCATTAATCCTTGATCATAGTCGACTTCAAGAAAACGAGAAAAAGCAACGCCAATTCCTTTCATTTGTCCAATAACATAAGTTACAGAGGCAATGATCAAACACAATACAGCTACTACTCTAGCTGTTTTTGAATAATATCTGTCACTTATAAATTCAGGTACGGTAAAAGTTCCATGCTTTCTAAGATATGGGGCTAATAGAAGTGCTAGAAGTACATATCCTCCAGTCCATCCCATCAAAAAAACGGATCCCCCATAACCAAAAAATGAAATTAACCCAGCCATAGAAATAAAAGAAGCCGCGGACATCCAATCAGCAGCAGTAGCCATTCCATTTGCTACAGGATGAATATCACCGCCAGCTACATAAAACTCATTTGTACTTTTTGCTCTAGCCCAGAAAGCGATAACTATGTAAACTGCAAAAGTTAAACCAACAATTAGTAATGTTAAGCTTTGTAATTCCATATCAATTAATACTTGTATAATTCTTAATTATCGTATTTGTCATCCAGTTCACTTATTTTGTTTGAATAATAAAAAATAAGAAGTACAAAAGTGAAAATTGAACCTTGCTGAGCAAACCAAAACCCTAGTTTGTAACCACCAAGTCTGATCAGGTTTAATTCTTCCACAATCACAATTCCAAATACATAAGATACTGTGAACCAAACTAATAGACATTTTATAATAAGTTGAATATTCTCATGCCAATACCTATCACTCTTTTTCATCTTTAACTTGGACGGCGAGGGCTTAATTACCAACTTTAATTTTTGGCTGACAAATGATAACAATATGGCAACTGCAACATCAGCAATCGGGGGCACATCTGGGAATCTATAATTCCATACTACAACAAGTGATAACCAGATAAAGTAAATATACATATAATGTATATTACATATAAAAAATTATTAATTAATGATTTTTTTAAATGCTCTAGGCTTGGTGGGTGTGTTTGAGGTTTTTGTTCACAGGATTTTTTAAAATATTTTTAAAAATTTGATGAATAAAACGTAGTCTTTCTGACTCAATATCAAGGTCGATTAATGCTTTTTTCAATTCAATTGGTAACTGAATACCACTCAAAAAATCATAGGAGATTTCTTTATTCATGTAATGATTTAGATTATTGTCAATCCCATACCTTATTAAAACTTTTAAATATGAATCTTGAATCTTATTAATCAGAGATAAATCTGGATGTTGATTGTCTTCATGAAACTCTACTTCACCCATTACAGTGTCTCCATCTAAATCTGTTTCGAGAACATCAAATCTCTCGCAACCTTGGACTAATATATCGTACTCCCCGTTCTCATATTTTTTATAAATTTTAGTTATTTTTACTTTACACCCCCTGGAGTAAAGCCCGTTGTCTTCATTCAGAATTATTCCAAATGGAGTATTATTCTCAATGGAATTCTTAACCATTTTTTTATATCTTTCTTCAAAAATATGTAGTGGTAGCGATTCAAAAGGTAGCAAGATAAGATTTAAGGGGAATAATGGAATTCTTGACATGATTTTTTAATCTATTTTTTTTTTACTAAGGTTAAGATGATATTAAATATTACCACAGAAATAAGAATAATAAACTTATAAGTTTCAAAATGAGTACCATATCCTAAAGAAAATGAGAAAAACTCTATAATTAATATACATATGATAAAAATTTGTATTAGTTTTAACATATAAAAACCGCTCATATCGCTCAGATTTATTGATAAAATATACACTTTAAATATCAGAAACTCAAAACTAAAATAATAACAACTCAATTGATCAAAAACATCCTTTCACTTAACAGCAAGCATAAAGTTTTAGAATACCTAGATGATTTTTCTAAAAAAAAACTGCTTCTTTATGGTAAGATGAGAAATTTTGATCTTGAAGATAAATCTAAAAATAATGTCAGCTATCTTTCGCCATTGGTAGCAAGAGGAATTATTACAGAACAAGAAATCGTGACACGTGTTCTGAAAAGACACAAATTTAAAGATATTGAAAAATTTATTTATGAGGTATACTGGAGATCTTATTGGAGAGGGTTTCTTGAGTCTCATCCGAAAATTTATTCTGACTATAAAATAGATTTAAATAACCTAATTGAATATACTAATTCAAAAAATTATACCAGTGCAATAAATGGAAATACAGGAATTGAATGTTTTGACTTTTGGGTTCAAGAGTTATCTATTTCAGGATATTTGCACAATCATGTGCGCATGTGGTTTGCTAGTATTTGGATATTTACTTTAAAAATACCATGGCAATTGGGTGCTGATTTTTTTATCAGAAATTTATTAGATGCCGATTCCGCCTCTAATACATTATCTTGGCGCTGGGTTGCAGGATTACATACCAAGGGAAAACATTATATTGCATTTCCTGAAAATATAAAAAAATACACCCATAATAACTTTTATCCAGTCGATGAGCTAAACATCAATCCTGCTTCTATATCCAAAAAAGACGATTATGATATTGAACCATTTAAATTTATTGAACTAAAGTCGACAGAAAAATTATCTTGTTTATTAATTCATGAAAATGATCTTTCTTTCGATTTAGAATCCAATTTTGATTTTATAATTATTCAAGGTTCAATTCATCCAAACAATAATAGATCTGACGTTGTTAATAACTATGTTTCATCCTGTCTAAATAATACCCTATCGGATGCTAAGAAGAAATATTCAGATAAAGTCTATAGTTTTGATTGGAATAACTCTAAAAAGTTAAATCTATTCTTGGATAAAAATAATATTCAAAAAATCTCCTCATCCTATCCAATGATTAGTGATTTGAAATGTCAAATTGATAGATTTTTCAAAGCTATTGATACTGAACTAGTCTATTATAATAATGATTGGGATATCAGTGTATGGCCCCATTGCACAAAAGGTTTTTTTAAACTTAAAAAACAAATTCCATGTCTGATTTCCAACTTTTCAAATCCATCACTAGAACTATGATTAACATCCAAATTAGAGGATTTAAAGTAATATCTAATTTTGGATCTCTCAGTGAAGAGGATGTTAATAAAATGCTAGATGAAGTAGCTCTCCAAAAGACTTCTTTGGCAGAGCTCATCTTGAACTCTCATTTTACAAAGGAATGGTTTGAATTTAATAATCTTGGAAACCACCAACATCCGCTTATCAATAATGATCTAGAATTAATTGTCACGGGGTTCGATGATAAAGATTATTATGGTGATGGGTATTCTTTTTACAGAGAAAAAGTTGGAAACTTAATCCAAACGCCTGTTTTTAGAAATTTTGATATGAAAAATAGTGATTTTATTATTTCAAACTCCGCCACGTACTATGGGTGTGTTTTTGAAACAGAACTAAATCAAATAAGTTATAAATACTTTAATTCAGACCATTTTTCAATAACATCTATCAACACACCTTTTACAGCAAACCCACTAATAAATGAGTTATTTTTTAACAGACTTCCACTTGAGGATCTGAACAGATCAAAAGTACAAATGGTGAAATTTAAGACTTCAATATTAAAAAATAATGATAACTACAAAAATAATATCATTGATGAAGAAAATTCTCAATATTTAAAATATTTCATTAACTCAGAAAAGCTATTTAAAAAATGAAAAAAAATAAGATATTATTTATATTAAAGTATTTTTTATTAACTTTTTTGAAATGGTCTTTTGCTATTTTAATCATCACCCTTTTTACAATTTTTTTTATTTACCTTCTTAAACTTTTTTTATAATTATGTTAGAACTTCTAAAGAACCGTACTTTTTTATTATTTTTTTTGGGAAATATGATTTCTCTTATTGGTTTTGGTTTTAATCTCATATCTATTAGTTGGCTAGTCCTTGAAAAAACTAATTCTGAATTTATTTTAGGGAAGATTTTAGCTACAGCAACAGTACCCGGTTTATTTTTATCATTTTTTGCTGGTGTTATAATTGATAAAGTTAATCGAAAATGGCTTCTTGTTATCCTTGATTTATTTCGAATGGTTGTTGTCTTTACTTTCATATTTACGATGAATCTTTATGGGTTTGAAACCTGGTTAGTATATCCAGTTTCAATTTTTATGGGTATCGGGAATTCATTGTTTTGGCCAACTGCTCAAGCTTTTGTGCAAGAATTAGTTTCTGAAAAAGATTATTTTAATGCAAATAAATTATTATCTGCAAGTTACCAAGTTGGGTCAATAATTGGTGCAGGTATTGGCGGTTTTATTGTACATCTTTATAATCCAACTATTGCTCTTTGGATAAATGCTTTTACCTATATCATATCCGGAATTTTAATAGGCCTTGCTCCTTTTAATTATCAACGAAGTAGTCATAAAAAAGAAAGTCTGACTGTCGCACTAAAACAAGGTATACATTTTTTAAAAAATCGGTATGATATATTAACAATTGGTTTAACAACTATTTTATCTGATGTTGCTATTTGGGGCTCTCTTTCTGTTGTTACTATCACTATTTCAAAAGAAATATTTAATAAAGGTAGTTGGGGATATGGTTTGTTGGATGGTCTCTATGGTATTGGAGCATTAATCAGTACTGTTTTAGTTGGACTAATGATAAAAAAAACAAGTCGGAGTAGCGTACTTCTATTCTGCTATACTTCTGCAGGTTTGATGTGTCTTTTAGTACCTTTTTTGCCAACAATTTATTTAGCAAGTATTGCATATTTTTTTATGGGATTAAATAATAATTCAGCTAGAATAATAGTAAGAACTATATTTATGGAAAATATTCCAAACAAAATAATGGGAAGAGTTCAAACTATTTTTGGTATTTATTCAAGGTTAATGGTTGTGCTCAGTACTTTGGCTGCAGGATGGATAATTGAGCATATAAATATTCCAACCGCAGTTAACTTTACAGCTTTACATTATTTTTGTGCACTCTGTGGAACTTTTTTAGTGGTATTAACTTGGAAGAATTCTAACAATATCCTTTCAGTGAAAAGTTAAGTATGCCAGAACTTCCTGAAGTACAAACTGTTGTTAATTCACTAGTTAAACCCCTGTCTGGACGAAAAATCACAAACATAAGTGCCCATTGGCCCAAAGTTTTTGATAATTTTAATCCAGATACATTATTCAAAAAACAGTCCCAATTAAAAATTATAACAGTTTTTAGAAGAGCAAAGTTTATTATTATTCAATTGGAAGATTCTATTTTAGCAGTACACCTTAGAATGACTGGTAAATTATATATCTCTGAGGAGTCTACACTGCCAAAGCATACATCTGCTTTAATAAAGCTTGATAAAAAAATGAATCTTATTTTCGAAGATGTTCGAAAATTTGGTAGAATATATTTTTTTAAAAATTTAGATATTATAAATACAAGACACGGTATAGAGCCATTAAGTGATATGTTTCAAATTAAAATATTTCAAAAAATCTTACTTTCAAAAAAAAGAAATATAAAAGCGTTATTACTTGATCAGAGTATAGTTGTTGGGTTAGGAAATATCTATGTTGATGAGAGTCTGTGGATGAGTGGTATACATCCAAATTCATTATCTTACTTAATTCCAAAACTGAAAATAAAAAGATTACATCAATCAATTATAATAATCTTAACCGAAGCCATAGAATCAAAAGGAACAACAATAATTGATTTTTCAGTGAATGGTCAATCTGGAAAATACTCCTCAAAACTTTCCGTATACGGTCGTAAAAATGACCAATGTCTTAATTGTAAATCTAGAATAATTAAATTACGTATTTGTGGTAGAGGAACGTATGTCTGTAACATTTGTCAACAAAAATATCTAAAAAAATAAGACTTCATGGATAAAAAACTTCAAATTATTAAAGAAGAGTTTATAGAGCTGAATGCTGGAATAAAAACAGCCAAACATGAGTATCATTCTTTTGTATTATCAACTTTAAGAAATAATGTCCCTGACTCTAGAACTGTGATATTAAGATCCTTTGATAAAAAATTAAATTCAATATCTTTCCACTCAGATATTCGAAGTTCAAAAATAAAAGATATTGAAACAAGCAACCATGTATCAGCATTATTTTACAGTAAATTAAGAAAGACACAGTTAAGAATTTCTGGTATAGCAGCTATTGAGAAAAACGATGATGGAATAGAAAAAATATGGAAAACCATGACACCCGAAAGTAAAATTTGTTATATGGGTCCATATTCACCATCAGAAAAAATTACTTCTTACAAACCAAACTTGCCGAGCATTACACCTTACGAAATCAATGAGGAATATGAGAAATTAGGTTATAAAAACTTTTGCCGAATTACCGTTACATTTAAATATTTAGACATCTTGAAACTTAGCTATAAAGGACATGAAAGAGTTTCTTATGCCTTTAAAGAAAAAATAGAATCTGACTGGATTGCACCTTAACTAGACATCATTTATGAATAAACTTATTTTTACAATTATTATATTTCTAAACTTTTCTTGCATGAGGCTTTACACAGGATCATACTCACAGGTTGACTTTACTTTAAGTCAACCAGATGAGCTCGGACCGATCGTCAGTAAATGGGAAGATGGATTGAGAACTACAGGTAAGAGAGGAGAGTTGGAATGGTGGTATTTTGATACAAAATTTGATGATGGAGCTCTGTTCGTCTGTTATTTTTGGAAAGTTCATCCCTTAAAAGATATTTATTTTATTGGAATGAATTATAACACACCTGATGGAAAAGATTTATTTCTAATGAAATTTTTTAATGAGAAGGACGTCTCTTTTGCAAATGACAGCTGTGATGTCGTTATGGGTAATAATTATTTTAAAGGAAATCTAAACAAATATAATATTTTCTTATCAGCCGATGACTTTGAAGGATTTGGTATAGAGATCAAATTAAATTCAACTTTAAAGCCTTATCGACCGCAAGATGGAATAATAAGAGCTGGATCCGATTATTTTGCTTGGCTTGCAGCGGTCCCAAATGGAACTGTTGAAGCAAAAATAGTCCAAAATGGAAAAGAGTTCACCAAAAGTGGAAATGGTTATCATGATCATAATTGGGGGAATACTCCTCTCCAGAAACTATTTGATAGTTGGTCCTGGTTTAGAGGAACTTCTGGTGATTATACAGTTATAGCCGCGGATTTGAATACTTCGGCTAAGAGGGGAGGATATAAAATACCCATACTTTATATGGCGAATGAAAGTGAAGTTATAGTGAATCGATTTGGTAAAAATGGTTTGTTTACCAAGTATTCTGATAAGATAAAGGACCTCTACAATAAGAGTAATGAACCTCTTTTCTCAACGTTAGAAATGATGACTATAAATGGTGAAAAAATTACTATTAAAGGGGATCAGGTCATTGATAATGCAAATATGTTTAAAAGAGCTCCGATACCGCCCTATTTAAAATGGATATTACCGATACTAAAAATCAGCTCGACATTTTCATCTATCGATCCGCATTACACACGATTTTCAAGTGAATTAAATATTTCAATAGAAGACTCTATTTATAAAGGAAACGGAGTACTTGAAATAATGGACTTAAAATGAGAAAGGACTTCATCTTAAATTTTGAAAACGTAAAGAAAAACTTTGGACAAATTAAAGCGTTAGATAACATTTCTTTCAATGTTAATAAAAACTCTATCCATGGAATTTTAGGACCCAATGGAAGTGGTAAATCTACACTTATGAGAATTTTATCCGGCTTAATAAAATCTTGGAGTGGGAATATATTTCTACATGAAAAAAGAATTGAAAAAAAATCTAATAAATACTTGAAGTCTTTTGGATTCATGATCGAAGAACCTTCATTTTATGAATATCTCTCAGCAGAAGAAAATTTGAAAATATTTTGCCGCCTTCTCAATTATAACTTTAATGTGGTCTTTGAGTCTTTAAAGAGAGTTGATCTTTATGATTGGAGAAAAATAAAAGTTAAAAACTTTTCTTATGGTATGAAACAAAGACTTGGTATTGCTCAAGCAATATTGCATGATCCAGATATATTAATATTAGATGAACCAAATAATGGACTCGACCCTAAGGGGATAGCCGACATGAATAGATTAATAGAGGGTTTACAAGAAGAAGGAAAAACAATCTGCATTAGTACACACATTTTAAAAGATGTTGAACGCCTGTGCGATTCAGTAACTGTATTAAAAAAAGGTAAACTTATACTTAATTCTTCAATAAAAGATTTAATGATTAAAAATAAGCTAATAAATATTAGTTCTACCAAAATTCCACAACTTGAAGATTATCTTAAAAATAATATTAAATCTAAGATAATTCGAAGTTCTAACAAATCTTTGACCCTCAAAAGTAATTTCAATATCCAAGAGCTCACTGCAAAAATCCCAAAAGACATTCCAATAATTTCTATTGCTCGAGATTCCGGTTTGACAGAACTGTTCATATAATGACTAACCTACTGAAAAATGAACTAATAAAAATGATTTACAAGAAAAGGAGCTATATCAGCTTTTCTTTGATCATTGTTCTTATTCCTTTTATTGTGGGTGCGATTGATCATGGAGGTAATTCATTAGAAAAAAGTCTTTATGGTCAATTATCCGATTCATTTCTTTTTGTTGGTTCTTTAATCAATGGATATTTAGCAACCTATATTATTATTGCAATTTTGATAAGCCATATGCCCTTTTTATCTACAATTGTTGCCTCTGAAATCGTATCAGGGGAATACTCTAAATCCACTTTTAGATTATATTTAGCCAGGCCAATATCAAGAAGAAAAATACTGCTAAGCAAACTTATTGTTGTTTTCATTTATACCACCCTACTCATGTTCTTTTTTATATTTTACTCTTTGTTTGTTAGTTTATTATGGCTTGGAAAAGGTGACTTAGCTGTTTTTCATAGAGGACTCTTATTCTTATCAGATGGTGATGTAATGTGGCGATTCTGGCTTTCCTTTTGCGTTTCAAATATTGTCATGATTACAGTATCCAGCCTCTGCTTTTTTATCTCAACAATTTCAAGTAACAGCGTAACACCAATAATTATTACTATAAGTATTGTTTTTGTAGGTACTGCAATTTCATTAATACCAATTGATTTATTTCAATTAATTAATCCATACTTATTCACCGGTTATGTAAATATATTCCTAACCGCTTTCTATGATCCGATACCTTGGAGTCAAATTTCATATATGGCGATGATTTGTGGATTATGGACAATAACTTTTATTTTCCTATCGTTTTATAAATTTGAAAACAGAGATATTACAGAATGACAAAACATTTTTTATTTTTTATTTTTTTTAGCTTATTATTTTCTAACAGTTCATCTCAGATTAATCGAATTATTAAAAAGACTAATAAGCAGTATATGCTAGTCAATAATTTTGAAACAACCATGAATGTTAGTTTAAATGTTCCTGGCTTTCGAATGCCTAAAAAGTCTTACAAAGTTTATTATAAACTTCCTAATAAAATAAAAATTAACACTAAAGGTTTTGGTGTTTTACCTAAAACAGGTTTATTCACATCCCCAGCAGATAATTTTGATAACCTTAAAAATTTAAGTTTAGATATTAACAGAAATAGTAATAATTGTATTTTAATATCTGGAACCGTTATCTCCGACAGCTTGAAAGCTCAATTTCCCAATGAATATGCAAAACTAACCTTTATTCCTATTGTCGATGTGGTCGTAGATACTACTAAATGGATAATAAAATCCGTTACAACCCGAATAGATACAGTTAAATTATTTGAGATAAAAAATAGTTTTCAAAAGTTCGAAAATAAGTATTATATGCCTGTTAAATCTCAGATAGAGTATTACATAAAAGATGCAAAACTTGCAAACTGGTTAAATAATGATTTAGGAGGTATAATGAAAATGGGGAATAATCCTGACACTGCAAGTGATGTTGTCCAAGGTACTATTAAAATAACTTATGATAAATATAAAATAAATAAGGGTATTCCTGATAAAATTTTTACCAAGAGACCCGATAAAGATATTTAATTATTTTTCAAATAGACCATTATCGCATTTTGAGCATGCATTCTATTTTCTGCTTCATCAAAAACAATTGAAAACTCTGATTCCATCACGCTATCTGTTACTTCCCTACCTCTTTCTGCGGGTAAACAATGCATGAATAAAGTTTCTTTCCCTGTCTTATCCATCAGAGAGTCATTGACTTGATAGTCTGAAAATACTTTCTGCCTCTCTGCCGCTTCATCTTTTTGTCCCATTGAAGCCCAAACGTCCGTATATATCACATCAGCCCCTTCTACAGCATCAGTTGGGTTATGAGATAATTCATATGTAGAAATGCCCGAATCTTCAATCATCTTTACCGTTTTTTGATCAGGTTCAAAACCAGAGGGAGAACAGCATACAAAGTGCATTGGGATTCTTGTTGCCATTTGTAGCCAAGAATGAACAATATTATTTCCATCTCCCATATATGTTATTTTAAGATTATCTAAATTTTTACGATGTTCCCAAATAGTCATGACATCAGCCATTATCTGACAAGGATGATTGTAATCAGTTAATCCATTAATTACAGGAATATCTGAATACTTCGCTAATTCAAGAATATGGTCGTGGTCAAAAAGCCTTGCCATAACAACGTCATTATATCTAGAGAAAAGTCTCGATATATCTTTTATCGCCTCGCGTTTTCCAATACCTATATCATTGGGACCTAAAAAAAGAGCATGACCACCCATCCATTCAAAACCTGTTTCAAAAGAGACTCTTGTTCGAGCTGAGGGTTTAGCAAAAATCATTGCCAGAGATTGGTCTTTGAATGGCTTATATGATTCTTTCTTATGAAACTTAGCTTTTAATTCCTTAGCTAAGTGTAATATTTCCCATATTTGCTCATTCGTATAATCTGATAAATGTAAAAAATGCTTTGGCATAATTCTCCTAAAGTATGTATCTACTTAGATCCGGATCTTCGATAATTCCCTCTAACGATTCTTTTACGATCTTAGCTGTAATTTTAATTTTTTTCTCTCCGCGCTTTGGATGTTCAAAAAGCGGCTTTTCTAATAATGTAGTCATAATTGTATGTAGTCTTCTTGCTCCAATATTTTCCATTTTCCCATTAACATCTGATGCCAACTGTGCTATAGCTTTTATTGATGCTTTATTGAACTCTAATTCAACGCCTTCAACATCAAGCAAAGCTGTGTATTGTTTTATAAGAGCAGACTTAGGATGTGTAAGAATTTTAATAAAATCTTCTGTCGTCAGTCTATCTAACTCAACTCTTATTGGGAAGCGGCCTTGTAATTCAGGTATCATATCTGAAGGTGTGCTAACATGAAATGCACCGGCAGAAATAAATAAAATATGGTCAGTCGCGATCACACCATATTTAGTGTTTACGTTGCTTCCCTCAATAATAGGTAATAAATCTCGCTGAACACCTTCTCTACTAACATCAGGACCACTCCCTCCGTTACCTCCAACAACTTTATCAATTTCATCTAGAAAAACAATCCCACTTTCCTCAACTCTTTCTTTTGCAAGTCTTATAACCTCTTCTTGATCAATCAGCTTTGCGGCCTCACTTTCCAATAGAATCTCACGAGCCTCCCGAACTTTTACTTTTTTTGTCCGTTTTGACTTTGGTAAAGACCCTGAAATCATATCTTTAATATTCATACCAATGTCTTCCATTCCCATCGGTCCGAACACCTGCATCCCTATTGTTGGTTCATCTGAAATTTCAATTTCAATTATTTTATCTTCAAATTCACCTTTATTTAATTTATTACGTATTTTTTCTCTTGTTCTTTTATGTCTTTCTTTTAACTCTTTTGATAATTTAGGGTCATCTTTTTGATCATCAGGAAATAGAATATCTATAATTTTTTCATTTGCCAAAAGTTCAGCTAGCTCAATCACTTCTTCTTCTTTTTCGCTTTCTACCATAGAGATTGATGTTTCCATTAAGTCTCTTATCATAGACTCTACATCTCTTCCAACATAGCCAACTTCTGTGAACTTACTTGCTTCAACTTTTATAAATGGAGCATTTGCAAGTCCTGCTAACCTTCTCGCAATTTCTGTTTTTCCAACACCCGTTGACCCGATCATTATAATGTTATTTGGCATTATTTCATTTTTTAAATTCCCTTCAACCATCTTCCTACGCCATCTATTTCTTAACGCTATTGCTACCGCTTTCTTAGCATTTTGTTGCCCCACAATATATCTATCTAGCTCTTTAACTATCTGCTTTGGAGTTAGCTGTTTCACTTTATCTCCAAAACGGTAATTGAATCATTCGTATAAATACATAATTCGGCAGCTATCTCTAAAGATTTTTGGGCAATCTCTTTTGCTGAAAGCTTTGTCCCTTTTATGTATGCAGTTGCAGCAGCCTGTGCAAATCCTCCACCTGATCCAATCGCGAGGATTGGTCCATCAGGTTCTATCACATTCCCGTCTCCTGAAATTATAAAACTATGCTTTATATCCATCACAATTAACATTGCATCCAAATGGCGAAGGACTCTATCTGTTCTCCAATCTTTTGCGAGTTCAATTATAGATCTTTTAAGATCTCCTTCATATTGTTCTAGTTTCTGTTCAAACTTTTCAAAAAGCGTAAGTGCATCTGCTGCTGCACCAGCAAAACCACCTAATACTGTATTTTTTAAGGTTACAAACTCTCTTACTTTAACCGCTTTTTGCTTAAATGCCATATCTCCAAATGTAACCTGACCATCTCCAGCCAGAGCAACTTTCCGATTATGTCGAACACCTATAATGGTAGTTGATCTAATATCTATTTTATTCACCCTATTGTGCTAAAGTTTTAAAAAGTTTTGAATCTGCAGGCAAGACTAGAGTTGTTTTTTGATCTATGATTTTTTCATAAGTTTCTAAAGTCTTCTGAAATTCATAAAAAGAAGGGTCTTTAGAAAAAGCAGTTGCATAAATATCTAATGCTACGGCTTCCCCTTCACCACGGATTTTTTGAGCTTGCTTGTACGCTTCAGCTAAAATAACTGTTTTATCTCTATCCGTTGCAGCTCTAATTTTTTGAGCTTCCTCCTCCCCTTCAGACCTAAATTTATTAGCTTGTCTTTTTCTCTCAGCTTCCATCCTAGCATAAATAGAAGATTCATTCTCTTGGGGTAAATCAACCCGACGAATTCGAACATCTATAATTTCAATTCCAAATTTGCTTGTTTCTTCATTACTTGCGATGGTTACTTTATTCATGATTAATTCTCGATTTTCTGTTATAATCTCAACCATATCATGATTCCCAAGCTCTTGTCTGAGTTCAGAATATACTATATCATCTAACCTTGTTTTTGCTGTTGGTACTGCTTTAACGGTCTTAAGAAATAAAAGTGGATCTGTGATTTTCCATCTAACATAATTATCAATTATTAAAGACTTTTTATCTCTACTTAATATTTCTTCAGGTGGTACGTCATATTCTAACAACCTTTTTTCAAAAGTATCTGAAGTCTGAAAAGGTGCTGGGAACTTCCAATTTAGACCAGGCTCTGTAATTGTTCTAATTGGTTTACCAAATTGTAAAATTACAATTTGTTCAGTTTCATCTACTATTATAATAGTAGAAAAAGCAAAAAGTATTAAAAGTCCAAGAATTAATGCTGTTATATTTTTAATCATTTTGAGACTCCTTTTCCGGCGCTTGGATTTAAGTTTAATAGATTTAATAAACCTCCACTTTCTTTATCTGGTACGATAAATTTTTCTACTCCAGGCAGAACTTTTTGCATCGTCTCAAGATATAAACGCTTTTCAGTAATACTCTTAGCTTTACGATATTCCTTTAAAACAGTTGTAAACTTGGCTGCATCTCCTTCTGAGCGTTTAATTCTAGATTGCTTAAAACCCTCAGCATCTCTAATCATTGACTCAGCCTCACCCCTTGCCTTTGGGATAACATCATTCCTATAGCCTTCAGCCTGATTCACCATTCTGTTTTTATCCTCTTTTGCTGAGGCAACATCCTTAAACGCGCCCATAACTTCTTTAGGAGGAGAGACATCTTGAAGCTGCACAGCGACAACATGAATCCCAGATTCATATTTATCTAAGATTGCGGACAACTGTTCTTTTGTCTCTTCTTGAATAGTGAACTTACCTGTAGTGAGAGTTTCATCTATCTTATTACGACCAACAATCGTTCTTAGACTTGCTTCTGCAGCCTCACGGACTGTTAACTCAGGACCTACTATATTAAACAAGTATGCAACAGGGTCTTTTATTTTGTATTGAACTATCATTTGCGCATCAACAATATTTTCATCACCAGTGAGCATAAGACTTTCTTTTTCAACTCGTCTATATTGTCCATTTTTAAGTGTTCTAAAGCCCATTTCTATTCTTTTTACTTGAGTTACTTTTGGAGTGTTTACAGTTTCAATAGGTAATGGGAAATGCCAATTTAACCCAGACTGTGCAACTCTCGAAAATTTACCAAATGTTCTTACCACTCCTACCTCATCTGGGCCAACACTGTAGATACCCGTAAAGAGCCAAAGAACTAGAATAACAAATAGAACTGGTACTATTTTAAAATTGAAATCAGGAATTTCCACTTCTTGATCTCCTATTATGATTTTTCTTACGGCCATAAATGCTCCTTTATATTTCTTTTCTTAATCTTGCAACAGGAAATCCCATTTGATCCCTGTACTTTGCTATAGTTCTTCTAGCTAATGTATATCCAACACTCTCGAGTTTTTTTACGAGTAGATCATCACTCAATGGGTTCTTCTTGTCTTCATGTTCTATTATCTTCTCTAATGATTTTTTTATAACAAAAGTTCCTAAGATTTTTCCGTTTTTTAATTCAATTGAATCAGTAAAATAATGCTTTAGCTCAAATACACCATATGGTGTCTCAACATACTTACCACGAGTAGACCTACTGATAGTTGAAATATCCATATTTATCCTATCAGCAATATCTTGCAATTTGAGAGGTCTTAAAAAATTCATATCTCCAGCAAACCACTCTGGCTGCAAATCAATAATAGTTTTTGTTACATTTACCATTGTAACTCTTCTTTCATTAATTGCTTCAATAAACCAATTAGCAGCATCTACTTTTTCTTTGATGAATTTTTGAGCATCCTTTTCAAATTTTCCGATTTTTAATTGTTCTTCATAAACTTTTGATATTCTTAACTCTGGAACACCTCCATCATTTGTAGTAATCAACCATTCGTCACCATCTTCGGTGATAATTATATCGGGAATAACTACTTGAAACTTATCTCTAAAACCTTCACCCGGCCTAGGATTTAGATTCGATATCTGCTGGATTGCGCTTTGGAGACTTTTCTCATCGCAAACTAGCTTATCTAATATTTTTGAGTATCGCTTATGCATGAAGTCATCAAAACAATCACTCACAATTTGATATGCCAATGAACTTTTATCTTCCTCAAGCTGTATAGATAAACATTCCTGTACATCTCTAGAAGCTATACCTTTTGGACTTAGTCTTTGGATCTTTTTTAAAATAGGTTCAACTTCTTCTTCAAGTAAATCATATCTATCTGCAATTAATACTAAATCTGTATCTAAGTAGCCTCTTTCATTAGTATTCCATAAAATTTCTTCTCCTATTTCAAACTGGAGATCATCTAACTGGATATCAGATAATTGATTTATTAAATTTTCTATTAAAGTATGCTTTTCAGGGAGTGGAATCTCTTTTTTTTCTTCTGATAAGTAATATAAAGATTCATCGCTATACATATCTTCAAGAGAAGCATCTATTTCACGATCATCTAACTCTTCCCCAATCTCTTCAAGTTCAGGGTTTTCATCAGCTTCTATTTGTTCTAATAGAGGATTTTGTTCAAGTTCTTTTAAAACTGCTTGTTCTAAATTAATCGTGCTTAACTGTAAAAGCTTTGCTTGTAAAACTTGCTTGGGGGCTAGTTTTTGCTTTTGAGTTTGTAGTTGTTTTAAACTAGTCGCCATTAGTCTAGCCTAAACTTTTCTCCAAGGTATAACCTTTTTGCTTCATCATCATTCGCTAAAACTGTAGATGTGCCTGATTTAAGAATTTTCCCACCGAATAACAAGTAAGACCTATCAGTAATGGACAGCGTTTCTCTAACATTATGATCTGTTATTAAAACTCCTATATCTTTTTCTTTTAAAGAAAAAACAATGCCTTGAATCTCTTCAACGGCTATAGGATCAACTCCAGCGAAAGGTTCATCTAATAATATAAAATCTGGATCCATACACAAACATCTTGCAATTTCAACCCTTCTACGTTCTCCTCCAGAAAGTGTGTGCCCTTTACTCTTCATTAGGTGCGAAACAGATAAATCATGTAATAATGTTTCCATTTTTTCTTTTTGCTCAGTCCTATTTAAGTCATTCCGCATTTCTAAAACTAATTTTAAATTGTCTTCAACGGATAACTTCCCAAAAATTGAAGGCTCTTGTGCTAGATAGCCAACCCCTCTTTTAGCTCTTTTATACATAGCATCATTTGTTACTTTATAGTCATCTAAGAACACATTACCGCTTGTTGGTTTTACCATACCTGTAATCATATAAAATGAAGTTGTTTTCCCCGCGCCATTCGGACCTAAAAGCCCAACAATCTCACCACGTTTTACGGATATATCAATTCCATTAACAACCGTTTTATTTCCATATTTTTTCGATAAATTTTTAGCACTTAACTCATCATGCCTTAATCTCATTTAACACCCCGATTTGTTACTCCTGAGGGATCTAAAATATGCCAGTTCTTTAGGTCTGAATCCGATTCAAAACCTACTCCATAAAGCGTATCTGAATCATAAGTCGTTATCATGATACTTTCTTTCGTGTATAGTTTTTCTTTCTTAGAATTATAAGTTAGTGTTTTTGAATACAAAGTTATGCCACTGTCTGCAATAGCAACTACATTTCCTATCGCTTTCATATCATTTGATACTTGGTCTACTTCAGCTTTATCCGAAGTAATAACAGATGAGTGATTTTCGTTATTATCAAAAAAGTCCACTTTTACATCATTCTCTAGCAGAATAAACTCTTTTTCATTATACTTTTCTAAGTGCCCTGATACGATTTGAGCTCTGAGGTCACCTTCTTTAGTTAATAATATTTTGACACCCCAACTTTCTTGGTCTGGTAAACTTAACCGAGACTCTAACAACTCCTCTTCATTCGCTCCACAAGAAAATAGTATTAAAGAAAAACCAAGCATATACTTAATCATTTTTTTAGAGAGAGAGTATTCTATCTTGCATTTTTTTAAGGACAATTTCTTTTATACCTTTTTCAGAAATAATCCAATCAATGGCATCTCTAAAAGCTCCTTCTCCTCCCGCCTTTGTAGTATAGATTGCGATCTCTTTAACTTTCTGTATTGCATTTGAAACAGCAATTGGACATCCAACTAAATTCATAACAGGAATATCAATTAGATCATCACCTAAATAAGCTATCTCTGAATCAGACAATTGATACTTTTTTTTTAATTCTTCATAGGCTGGGATTTTATTTAATTGCCCGTTATAGACGTCCTCAATCTTTAACTCTTCTGCACGAAATTTAGTCGCATCAGAATACCTTCCAGAAATTAAAGCTACTTTTAAGTCTGCAGCTCTTGCCATAGCCATCCCAACTCCATCAAATACCGAGAATTTTTTAAATTCAAATCCATCTGTTCCTTTATAAAAAGAGCCATCTGTCCAAACTCCATCAACATCAGATATTACCATTTTAATATCCATTATTATTTTTTTCATATTAAAGCCTTATTAATTGCTTTTAGTTGTCTTAATAAACTCTCTAATTTTTCTAAAGGCCATTGAGTAGTTGCATCTGATTTTGCTTTTTCGACATTATCATGAACTTCCATAAAAATACCATTGCAACCTGATGCAACAGCAGCTTTTGCTAACGTAGGTATCATATCTCTCATCCCAGCAGTTGTTTCACCATTACCGCCGGGGAGTTGTGCACTATGAGTAGCATCAAAAATGATTGGTTTACCAAATTTTTTCATTATGGGAATTGACCTCATATCAGCTACTAAATTATTGTAACCAAATTGAGTCCCTCTATCAGTTAAAAGTATCTTTTTACATCCTGCTTCTTCTAATTTTTTTACAACATTCTCCATATCCCAAGGTGCTAAAAATTGTCCTTTTTTTACATTAACAATTTTTCCTGTTTCTGCAGCCGCAACTAATAAATCTGTTTGCCTGCATAAAAAAGCCGGTATTTGTAATATATCAGCAACTTCAGAAACCAGTTTTACATGTGAGGGAACATGTATATCCGTTAGAATCGGAAGTTTTACTTTTGCCTTTACTTCTGCTAATATATCAAGGCCTTCTTCTATACCTGGTCCTCGATATGAAGCAATCGACGTTCTATTAGCTTTGTCGAATGAACTTTTATAAACTGCTGAGATACCTACTTTCTCAGAAATATCTTTAATACTTTTTGCCATTTTAATAGCATGGGAACGACTTTCAATAACACACGGTCCCGCAATAAGAGACAACTCCTCACTTCCAAAATGAACATTCTCTATCGTTATCTTTTTCATGATTTATTCTTTATTGTTGCTTTGATAAAATCTCTAAATAAAGGATGAGCTTTGTTAACACGACTTTTCAATTCCGGATGAAATTGACTAGCCACGTACCACGGATGGTCTGATATTTCTATAGCTTCTACAACCCCTAAATCAGAATTAACTCCTGAGAAAGTGAGACCATTTTTTTCTAGTATTTTTTTATATTTGTTATTTACTTCAAAACGGTGTCTGTGTCTTTCAGAAATTTTATTTTTTCTATAGGCTTTAAATATTTTTGTTTCTGGTAAAATATCGCAATCATAAGCACCTAACCTCATTGTCCCGCCTTTAATTTTAATTGCTTTTTGTGATTCCATAAGATCAATAACAGCATGTTTTGTTTTTTTATTAAACTCTGTTGAATTTGCATCTGTCAATCCACAAACATTCCGCGCATAATCAATTACCGCACACTGAAGTCCCAAACAAATACCTAAAAATGGCGTATTGGTGTCTCTTGCATATTTTGAAGATCTTACTTTCCCTTCTACGCCTCTAGATCCAAATCCAGGCAGTAAGAGTATACCATCAACACCCTCAAATTCTTTTTCTGCTGAAACATTACTTTTAATTTTTTCAGTTTTCACCCACTTAATATTCACTCTTGCATTATTTTCCACACCTGCATGAACAAAGGATTCCATAACACTTTTATATGAATCAATTAATTCAGTATACTTACCACACATTGCAATTGTAACTTGATTTTTAGGGTTTTTATAATTTTCAATGAAGCTTCGCAATTTTTTTAATTTAGGTGTCTTCTTAATCTTCAATCTTTCTTTAATTAAATGCCCCGCATTTTGTTCATGCATAACTAGCGGAACTTCATAAATACTAGGCACATCTCGCCCTTCAATAACGTGATCTGATCTTACGTTGCAGAACAATGCAATCTTATCTCTTACTGATTGTTCAATTGCATGTTCAGAGCGACATAAAATCATGTCCGGAGATAGCCCAATTTCTCTTAATTTCATTACTGAATGCTGCGTTGGTTTAGACTTTAGTTCACCACTTGCTTTGATGAAAGGGAGTAGAGTGACATGGACAAGCATATGATTATGATAACCTACTTCGAGTGATAGTTGCCTTATGGCTTCCATAAAAGGTAGACTCTCAATATCTCCAACTGTACCGCCAACCTCGCATATTACAACCTCGTAATTTCCATCATTATTTAATTTTCTTATGCGGTTTTTAATTTCATCTGTAACATGAGGAATAACTTGTACAGTGTCACCAAGATACTCACCTTTTCTTTCTTTCTCTAAAACTGTACTATAGATCTGACCTGATGTAGCATTATTGTTCTTGGTCATGTTAACATCAATAAATCTTTCATAATGCCCGAGATCTAAATCTGTTTCAGACCCATCATCTAAAACAAAAACCTCTCCGTGTTGATATGGATTCATTGTACCAGGGTCAACATTTAAATAAGGGTCTAACTTCATTATGGTTACCTTAACGCCAGCTTGTTTTAACAAGTAACCAATTGATGCGGCAGCAATCCCCTTGCCAAGCCCTGACATAACACCACCCAATACAAAAATATATTTAGTTTGCTTCTTATCCACTATTTATTCCCAAGGTTATCACTTTTTATATTTTTAAGAATATTTTCAACTTTTTTAAAGTCTTCTTGGGTATCGATTGAAAGAGTTTCGTAGGAAGTGATCATGGCTCTAATCTGTATATCATTATCCAAGGCACGCATTTGCTCCAACTTCCTCTCTGACTCTCTTTTCGAAATTTCTAAGGAAGTAAACTTTGAAAGTGTATTTCTTTTAAATCCATACATACCAATATGCCTGTAAACACCTCCAATCTCTAGATCGAAAACATTTCGCTTAAATTCAACAGCATTATGATCTTCATCCATTATTGCTTTTACAACATTTGGATTAAGCAGGTCACTAACTGTCAACTTTTTACTCAGAATTGTTGCCATTTCAACATCGGGTTCTTCCATAAGACAAACCAAGTCGTCAATCATTTTTGAGTCTAATAATGGCTCATCACCCTGAATATTAATTACTATTTTAGCTTCAGGAAATTTGTTTGCGACTTCTTCCACTCTATCCGTTCCTGAATTATGATCTTCTGAAGTCATTACTATTTCATAATCATAACCAGATAATTTTTCTATTGTTTCTTTAGAGTCCACCGCTAAAATGACTTTATCAAGCTTTTTCGATTGCATTGCTTTTTCCATTACATGTGCAATCATTGGTTTATCGCAAAGGTCCATTAATATTTTTTTTGGTAAACGTGTTGAATTAAGCCGCGCAGGAACAATGCCTATATTCATATAAACATCTCCATATTTTTTCTTATATTAAAGAATATCTTAAAATATTTCATTTATAAAATTTTCATATTTATATACTTTAAATTTACTTCCGGCAGGATATAAAGAACATAAGAAACCTCCAAAAGAAACTATTCAAATCTCAATGATTCAATAGGATCTAATTGAGCCGCTCTCCATGCAGGATAAATTCCAAAGACTATACCAATAACTGAACAAACACCAAGTGCAATCAAGGCCCAGTCTAATGGAATTATTGCTGGAATATTAAAAATAATAGCTACAATATTCCCCCCACCCACACCCATTATAATTCCAACAATTCCACCAAATTGACTCAAAAAGATTGCTTCAAATAAAAATTGCATTAAAATATCTTTTTTAGTTGCTCCGATAGCTTTCCTTATGCCTATTTCTTTAATTCTTTCTGCTACTGAAACTAACATAATATTCATTATACCTATACCTGCAACAATTAGAGCAATAAGGCTTACTGAAAAAGCAAATATTTTTATTCCTCCAGTAAACCCCGAAAACTGTTCTATCATTTTTGCATTTGTTACTATTTCAAAATCATTCTCTTGATCAGGTATTACTTTCCTAATTGATCTTAGTAGCCCTATTACTTCATCCATTGTTTTTTGATAAGTGCTTTCATTTTCAGATTCAACATGTATTCTAATACTAGTATTTTTACTCGAAAATCTTTCTAAGAAAGTTGATATTGGGACTGCTATATAGTTATCCTGACTGCCTCCAAAAGCTTCACCTTTTCTTTCTGCAATTCCAATAACATTATAATTAAGTCCGTCTATCTTTATTTTTTTTAATATTGGATCTTCAAAAGGAAATAATTTATCAACTACATCCATTCCTAGAATACAAACTTTTTTTGATCGATGAAGGTCCTCTTCAATAAAATTTCGACCATCAGAAAGATAAGTGTTATAGATTCTAAGAGTTCCTTTGTCTCCACCATAAATCTCAGTTGATTTTTTAATTTTTTTATCTTTATAGCTTATATTTCTAACTGAGGTACCATCTGCTGCGCTTATTAAAACTGGAAGCAAAGAACGTTTTTTTAATTTTTCATACTGCTGGAAAGTTATATTTTTTCGGTTACGATATTTTTTTCTTTTCCCACCATTAATTTGTATTTCTGGATATTTTTGTATAACAAATGTATTTGTAGCAAAAACATTAAGACCTGACTCTACTGAAGATTCCAGCGTTTTAATTGCGGTCATTACCCCAACAACTGAAAAAACTCCAACGCTTATTCCCAGTAAGGTCAGGATAGACCTCAATTTATTTTGTTTTATCGCGAGGATAGCCATAAAAAAACTTTCTTTTGTAAGAGTCTTAAAACTTCTATTAATCAAAGCTATTCATATCTCAATGAGTCTATTGGCTCTAGATTAGCTGCTTTATATGCGGGTATTAGACCTGAAATAACTCCGATTACTATACTTAGTAGTATAGATATTATTGAAAGACTTAGTGGCAATGATGAAGGAAAAAAATTTCCTATAAGAAGGCTCAAGATATATGCCAATGTTAGTCCAATTATACCAGCGACAAAACAAATAGTAACTGCTTCCATTAAAAACTGAACCATAATCATTGATTTTGTGGCTCCTATTGCTTTCCTAACCCCAATTTCTCTTGTACGTTCTTTTACGGAGACAAACATAACATTCATAATTCCAATTCCACCAACGACTAAAGATAAAAGTGTTATAAAAAGACCAGTCCCCCCTATAGCAATTTTTAATAAACTATATTGTTTTTCAAAAACCTCTGTTTGATTAATTGCAAAATCATTCTTTTGACTTGGTTTCAAACCCCTTAAATGTCTCATAATGGAAAAAATTTCATCGTAACCTAAATTAATATATTTTTCAGGAACTTTTACACTTATCCGCATCCAGCCTCGTTTAGAAAACAGTCTAGTATATGCGCCAAATGGTAAAATAGCTTGATTATCTACACTAAATAGGCCTAGAAATTTTCCTTGCTCTTCAAGTACACCTATAACTTTAAATTTTATCTTATCAATTTTAATAAATTTCCCAATCGGATTTTGGTCATCAAAAAAAGCTTTTCTTAATCCATCTCCGATTACTACAACTCTTGAACCTGAATGGTCTTCATTTATGGTAAAAAAACGCCCATTTGAAATATCCGTTTCTATTGTTTCCATATAATCTTGATTTGTTCCAAAAATTTCTGTTCTAGTCTCTTCATCTTCGAATTGAAGTGATGCTGATCTTTGCATAACAGGTGCAACAGCTAATGCGAACCTAGACCGTTCCTTAATTTTTTTTACATATTCAGGTTTTATTTTGGGTCTATTTCTTACTTCCCACCACTCCATATCACTAAACCATTCATATCTACTTATATGTAGTATATCCTTACCAAGCCATGACATGCTTTTTTCAAAAGATTTATCTAAGCCAGAAATCAATGTTCCCATCAAAGTGACGGACAAAATTCCAATTATTATTCCTAGGGCAGTTAAGATTGATCTTCCTTTATTTTCATAGACTGAAGTGACTGAAATTCTTAAGTTTTCTACAAACAGGTTAAACATCAATTTTTATGTAGATTATCTTCTATTATTTTCCCGTCAAATAACTTAATTGTTCGTTTTGCATAATTAGCTATCTCTTCTTCATGAGTAACTAAAATAATTGTGTTCCCTTGGCTATGAAGATCATTGAATATTTTCATAATCTCTTTTCCACTTCTAGAGTCCAAATTTCCAGTTGGTTCATCAGCAAGAATAATTGAAGGATTGTTTACAAGAGCTCTTGCGATTGCAACTCGCTGTCTTTGCCCCCCTGATAATTCATTCGGTTTGTGACTCATTCGATCTGATAAGCCTACACTTTTTAGAGCCTCTTGAGCCATTATAATCCGCTTTTTTTGTAAAATATTAGCATAGATCAATGGAATTTCTACATTATATAGTGCTGTTGATTTTGGCAACAAATTAAACGTTTGAAAAACAAAACCAATTTTTCTATTTCTAATTGAAGCAAGCTGTATATCATTCATTCCATGGACTAGCTCCTCTTCAAATGAATATACTCCGGAGGAAGGTGTATCAAGACACCCTATCATATTCATCAAGGTTGATTTTCCAGATCCTGATGCGCCCATTATTGCTAAATATTCATTTTCTTCTATAGATAGATCAATACCGTCTAAAGCTTTAACAACTTCTCCACCCACTTCGTAAACTTTTTTAATATTACGTAAAGAGATTAAACTCAAAAAACACTCGCTACTTATTTTTTAATTATTATCATTCTTCAAAGAAACAATATCACCGTGATATAAATCTTTACTCAAAAGACGATATCCCCCTGTAACTATAGCATCATTTAAATTAATACCTGAAAGAACAGAGTAATAGTTTTCGCTTGAAATTCCAACTTTTATAGGCTTTATAACGGCAAATTTTTTACCATCGGGTGCTTTTACATCATTAAAAGTATTCACTAAAACAAACACAATGTCTATAGGATCTGCTCTCTTTAGATATTGTTCTGAACCCTCATCTATCTCAGAATTCTTTTTTAGTTCTTCATAATTTTCGGGACGTGAGGTTAAAGACTGTATGGGTATTGAAATTGCACTCTTCACGGTCTCAGTGATAATATTTACCGTACTACTCATACCAGGTCTTATTTTATCTGGCACAGAAGACATTCTAATTTTTACTTTAAAATTAGTAACCTGTTGTTGCATCCCCATATTCGAAGATAATGCAAGGTGGGCTATTTCACTTACAAAACCATAAAAGACCGTATCAGGGTATGCATCAATTTCAATTTCAGATCTATCTCCAACTTCAATTTTTACAACATCATTCTCATTTACGTCTACTTCAACTTCCATTTTACTTAAGTCTGCTATTGTCATAAGAACCCCAGGATTAAACATTCCACCAACTGCCATTTCCCCTTCTTCTTTTGTTATACTGGTTACGATACCTGATTTAGGCGCGGTAAGTTTAGTTTTTGCGAGTTCATCTTCAGCAGATAGGACGTTTGCATTTGCTTGCTCAGATTGGCTAAGTGTTATCCTGAATGATGCTTCAACCTGTTCTAATTCTTGTTTAGAAATCAAGCTTTGGGAATAAAGAGATCTTGTCCTCTCTAATTGAGATTGAACTCTCCTTAGGCTCGCGTCTGAAGACTTTACTTGAGACTTAGCATTATTATAACGCTGACGTATTTGCTTTTCATCAATACTAATGAGGTGTTGCCCCGGCGTAACTTCTTCACCTTCCTTTACTGTTATTTCTGTAATCCAACCTGTTATTGTAGACGTTATTTGGACTTCTTCCTCTGGTTGAATTTTCCCACTAGCATTAACTTTGTGAATAATATCCCTTAAAACTACATTTTCAGAATCCACAAATATTTCTTCATTATTTGATGTTAAGAAAAAGTATACGATGGGGATTGTAATTATTGTGAAAAGTATCCATACTTTTTTATTTTTAAATATCTTAGGCATAATTAATTATCTCTACTTACATATTTAGTATCCAGCAGTCCTATTAAAGCATCAAGACTAAACTCTTTGATTCGAGCATCGTAAATAACATTTATCAAGGATGAATTTGAACGGGTTAATGAGACTTGTGCATCAAGCACTTCAAGAATGGTCGCTGATCCTAATGCATATCTTTTAGTTACTAGTTTTAAATCTTCTTTTGATGATTCTACGACAGACTCATTCAAGGGGATTATTTCCGCATAATTATTTAATAATTCTTTAATTAATTCGGCTTGGACTCTTAAATCATTAATGAGTGTTATGTAATTATTCTCTGCTTGTCTAATAGATAGTTTTATTTTTTGCTCATTCAAAGATAATGTGTTTCCTGAATAGATTGGAAGAGTCAATGAAAAATCTATAGCAAATCGCCAATCCTCTTTAAAGGCTTTTACAAAATCATTTCTTTTCTCTCCACCTGCAGAAAAGCTTAGACCTGAATTTAAGATAGGTAATCGTAAACCTCTAGCTAGCTTGTAATTAGTTGAAGATAATTTAATTTGTGAATCTGCTATTAATACTCTTGGGTTTTTTGTTTTTATGTATTTTAAGATCTCTGAACTAGTGAGGACATTTGGCATGACCCATTCTTCCGTATTAATACTCACTTCTTGTCCAAAGTCCTGAATTCCAATTGAATTGAATAGGACTCTTCTATAGTTCGATAAATTCGTTTTACTATTTAAAAGATCAACTTTAGCTTGTCCCAATGAGACCTCAGCTTTTAATAAATCTGATTTTTTAATAACACCTAGGTCAAATTGCTTCTTAATTAGATTTACGCGTTGATTTGACATCTCTAAACTTTTTTCAGACACAGAAAATAATTCCTGTCCTTTTAATAAACTATAATAGGATTCAATTACATTTTGGATGACTTGAGTTACTAATATTCTTTTACTTAATAAAGCTATATTTAGATTATCTTTTGCTAAACTCACTTGATGAGTCGAACGACCTCCATTGAAGATTTTTTGATTTAATGAAAGTCCTGCTGACAAGTTCTCCGTTGAACTTGTTACAATTGTATCATTAAAAAATGGAATTATCTCGACTCTATCAGGGATATTAATATAATTTTTGTTAGAAAACAGTTGTATTGACGGTTTAAAATTGCTGTATGCACCATCAACATCTTTTCTTGCAATTTCTACGTTTAGTTTTTGAGAGATTACAGTTTTCTTATTTTCTAAAGCCCACAAAATGCAGTCTGTGAGCGTAAAAGACTCGGCATTTATCAAAGAGAAAGAGAAAAGAATAGTTATTCCATAAGCGAAGAATGATGTTATATATTTATTAGCAGCCATTAAAACTTACTCATTTTCAATTCTCTTATAGATTTCCGGGATAACAAAGTAGCCCGGTTTCACAGGCTCTGCATATAGTTCTGGTATTTCGAAACCGATAGTTGTTCTTGGATTTCCAGGTTCTTCGAAAACTAAAAAGTTTATTTTTATGGAAGAGCCCGATATAGGCTTTAATATTATAAGAAAATTCATTTTTTGTATTAAAATATTGGATGAAAAATCAAATATTTAAAAATTCATCTTTTTTATTTAACAAATATTGATATGAATCATCATAAGTATTTTCGATAATCCCTTCTAAGATAGCTTCTTCGATCGCTTTTTTTATTACTCCAACTTGCTTTCCTTCTTTTAACTTAAAAAGAGACATTATTTCATTTCCTCTAATAGGTGACTGAAATTTTTTCATATTATCTTTTTCACTTACTTTTGAAATTTTCATTTCAACTTTATCAAAATTATTTAAATATTTTTTTATTTTGTTTGAGTTTTTAGTTGTTATGTCTGCTCTGCACAGAACCATTAAGTCATCTAAGTCATCACCCGCTGCTATCATCAATCTCCTTACAGCTGAGTCTGTCACTATTTCTTTTACAAGTGAAATTGGCCTTAAATGAAGAAGAGTTAATTTTTCTAAATAACTCTTAATCTTTTTTGATAAGCGTAACCTGAAAGCGACACGGCTTATCATTCTTTCACCCACCGCATCATGCCCATGAAAGGTATACCCTTTTTTCTTATTAATGCGTCGAGTATTTGGTTTTGCAATATCATGGACAAGAGCTGCAAATCTAATTTCCATTTTATCAGTTAATTTTGCTGCATTATCAACAACTTGAAGAGTATGATCGAAGATATCTTTATGATTCCATTCTGCTGTTTGTTCTATGCCATACATATCATCAATCTCAGGAAAAACTATTTTCATTAATCCAGTTTCTTGCAAAATTCTTAGTCCAATAGATGGCTTTTTTGTCTTTAAAATTTTAAATAACTCATCACGAATTCTTTCCCAAGACACAATTTTAATTCTTTCAGATTGACGTTTCATGGAATCGATACATTTATCTTCTATTATAAATCCTAATTTTGAGGCAAAGTATGCTGCTCGCATCATTCTCAAAGGATCTTCAGAAAATGTTTCATCTGGGTCTAATGGTGTTTTTAAAATTTTATTTTCAATATCAGCTAAACCATTATACGGGTCTGTCAACAAGCCAAAATTCTCACTACTAATATGCATTGCCATAGCATTAATGGTGAAGTCTCTTCGAACTAGGTCGCCATGTAAATCTGTATAACTAATTTTACTCGGTTTGCGTGATTCAGAATTGTATTTTTCTTCTCTCGCACTTGCAATTTCAACTTGAATATTTTCATTAGGAATCAAGGCAGTACCAAATTTTTCAAAAGGAACAATCTTCTTCACTCCAATTCCAAATGCAATTTTTTTTGCAAAATCAATTCCATCTCCAACTACCATGATATCTATATCATTAAGCTCTTTGTCCATGATTAAATCTCTAACAAACCCTCCTACTATATAAGCAGATTTATCTTCTTCTTCTGATACTTTTGTGACAACTTTTAAAATTTCGTGTATATACTTATTCTGTACTTTTTTTAAGATATCTTGAATGTTTAACATATAATAAATTAGCTAGTTTGATTGCATCATGCTAGGCAACTCAGTTAAAATATTAAATTTCTTGAATTCATTTTTTTATAAACAACTTGTAAACAAAAATGATCTTATTCAATTTCTAGTTATGGTTATAAGAAACTCATCCTTATTTGCAGTTTTTTTATTTTTCAATTTGCTTAATGCCCAATTTGAGTCGGTTAGGGTTACAATTGATGATCGGTTACTCCGGAGTGAAGAAAAACAAGACATAATAAATTTATCAAATGATGTGAAAAGGTTTGTCCAGACAACATCATGGGATGATAATTATTCTGATTTAAATATTAGTCTCTATATCCAAATTATATTTGAGAGCATCACAGTCAAAGGAAACGAGACAGTATATAATTGTCAAGCCATGTTTTCAAATGGAAAAGATTTAAGGTACTTTGATAAAAGTACCCAATTTTATTATAGCTCCAGTACTAGTCTTTATTATGATCCTGTTCTTTTTGAGCCTCTAACAGGTTTTCTGGCCTTTTATGTTCACCTAATTTTAGCAGGTGAAATTGATACCTATGAATTTAATGGTGGTAATAGCTCCTATGAATTAGCTAGAGATATTGCAATCCGTGGCTCTGCCTCTGATTATAAAAAAGGCTGGAGTTCAAGATTAAGTGAAGTTGATGACCTAAGCCGTAATATTGGTTTAAGAAAAGCTCGACTAGCATTTTATATTGCTTCTGAATTATTTGAGCAGGGAGATGTTGAGGGAGCATTACAAGAGCTTGAAATTATGCTTAATGGCCTTGAAGAATCGTACCGTGATGTAGGTCGAGAAAATAGTACTCAATATTTTTTAAAAGTAAAATCAGATAAAATTGCAGAAATACTAACATTCCTCAATAAAAAAGAACTTTTGAAAGATATGAAAGAATTAGATCCAGACAGGCGTGATTTATATCAGTCTTTTTTAGAGACTATATCTGAATAAGTTTTTTTTCTAAATAAATAATGCTGCATGACAATCGAGTTTTTAGTCATATTTTCTATTATTTTTTTATCATTAACCCTTCTAATTTTTTTAAAATTAATTCTTTTCTTTATTATTGTAACTGGATTTATAACCAGCCATAACCCTGATTTTAATATTCCAATCATATGATTATAATCCAATTTTTTAATAGCATATAGAAAAGCAATAAATTCAAATATCAAACGCAGGCTTCCTAGATATAGTGAAAGAGGAATTGAATAATTACTTAGAATCATTATCAGAGAATTCCTATGATTTAAATAATACTTCTTTTGTGAATTCATTGGTAACGAAACAGCATTTTTATGAAAAACTTTTGACTTAGGCTCCACCCAAATTTCATATCCCATAGCTTGAAAACGCCAACAGAGATCAATTTCCTCCATATGGGCAAAAAATACTTCTTCGAATTTTCCCGCTTCAATGAACAGTTTTTTTCTGACAATAATTGCAGTTCCTGAAGCCCAAAAACATTTTTGAGGATTATCATATTGTCCTTTATCTACTTCTTGATCTAAAAATAAGCGGCCTCTTGCAAAGGGAAAACAAAAAAGATCCATATAGCCACCAGAACCACCAGCATAATCAAATACATTTTTTTTATAATAGTTTAATATTTTTGGTTGTGCTGCACCAATTAGGATATTTGAGTCCATACGATTAACTAGATGAAGAATCCAATCAGGATCTTGGATAGTGTCATTGTTTAAAAATATTAAATATTGACCTCTTGCCTTTTCAGAACCAATATTGCATCCACCAGCATATCCAAAATTTTTTTTATTTTCAATCAAAATTACATCTGGATGATTATCTTTTATCCATTGTTGACTACCATCCGTAGAGGAATTATCTGATATAATTATTTCAAATGAATTAAAGTTAGATTTTTTTAAAGAAATCAGACATTCAGACAAGACATTAATACCATTCCAATGTGGAATTATAATTGAAACTTTCGGTAACTGACTATCGATATCTATTAAACCTTTTATCCGCCAGAGCGAACTTCATCTAATATTTTCTTTGCATTATTGTCAGAAGGGTTTCTCGAAACCCACTCTGTTAGAATCAACTCCGCATCTTGATTTTTATTATTCTCTCTATACATGAACACTAATGATGAAACTATCTCAGGATAGGCCTCTTGCCATTTTTTCCATTGAGATTGTTGAAGAGTCTTCTTATTAAATCCTTGTGTTTTTAACATGGATTCTATTCCAAGGTAATCTATTCTCATTTCTTCTAAAATTGAAGTCGCCTCATTAAAATCATCCAGTTCTTTATAAATGGTATTTGCGTATTCAATTCGATTAAGAACTCTTCCATCAGTTCGAGAAATTAATTGATCAAGGATTTTACGCATTGATTCCTTTTCACCCAGATCACCGTAGATGCGAGCAACCTGATAATGTAGGTCTTCTGATTGAATTGGTATCGTTTCTTCCGGAATATTTTGACTCATTCTATTTAAAGTACTTATTATCTTCAGCTTCAAATTTGCTAGTTCTTCTACAGGAATATTTTTCTTTTGCTGCTTTCTCTGAAAATCCATGTAATAGGTAACAGCTAGCTGCATATAAGCACTTCGGTAATTTTGCAGTAATCTCTGAGTCTGTTGATTAAAGAAGATTTTTGAGTTTCCAAGATTTCTAAAAATATAACCAGGTTGATAATCTCTTGACCAGTTCAAATCTGTTTTGTTATTCATTGGCTCATAAAAAGTACTGCGGTCAAAACCTGTCGACCAATCACTTGTGCCAACTTTTGTCATTAAATTTTCATACATTTTTTCAGAATCAACAGGTTTTGTTTTATGACTTTTTAGTTGGAAGGTTAGCCCTTGCATATCTAGATACTGGTCCAGACCAATTCTGTTTTGCTGCGAAACAGTAACAGCAAAATAAATAGGAACACGCCATTTTCCATCATTTATAATTCTCATTATCATCATATCCTGAACTCGTATAGCTTGCCCTCCATAAGTAGGCTTCATTTCCCATTCAATAAACCCTTGGTTATTCAAACTATCTTCATAAACGGGAATTTTAACATTTTGTTTTTCCCATCTCTGTAAAGTCGAGGTTAGCTGATCAATTCTTTTATCCGTAAGATTAATAAAACTAGTCTCCTTTGACCTTTTATCTCTCCATTGTTTTATATACCACGGAGTGTTAAGTAAGCTCAAATTCACAACCGCTACATCGGTTCTTACTTTCTCTACCTCTTGCAGATACCATAGAGGGAAAGTATCGTTATCTCCATTTGTAAACAAAACTCCATTTGGACCACATGATTGAAGAAGATTATAACTATAGTCCCATGCAACAAAGTTACCGGACCTATCATGCGAATGATAATTCGCTTTTGCCATTGCCATCGGAACAAAAATAGTCAGTAATATAATCGATCCTGCAATCAATCTTTTACTTAAATCTTTGTTTTTTATATTGATTGAAATCCAATCGCTAATTGCGGCAACACCCAATCCAATCCATATCGAGAATGCAAAAAAACTACCAACATATGAATAATCTCTTTCTCTAGGCTGTGGGTTATCTTGGTTTAAATAAATAATAATTGCATAACCAGTCATCGCGAATAAAGAGAGAATAGAAAAAGCCATCCGCTCATCTTTATAAGCATGGTAGAACATACCAATTAGACCTAATATAAAAGCCAATGGAAGTCCAAATTGAGTAAGGTCAACACCATCTTCTCTTGAATTAGCTCCCATGCTAATGACATTAGATTCGGATGCTGGACCACGTCCAGCGAACTGCCATAAAAAGTATCTGTTATACATTTTTCGAATTTGATAATTCCAAAAATAATCCCATTGTTTATCAACTTTATAATTTCTGTATTTTTTATTTTGAGCTCCTGAGAATTCTCTTTTAGGTCCTTCAGGATAGCCGACTACCTCGTGAATTGGCTCGATACCTTTAAATCTTCTGGGAAGCAACCCAACGCTGCCATATTGTTCTCTTTCTAAATAAGAAATAAATGCTTCAACCGTTTCGGGGTCATTTTCATCAATCCCGGGGTCTTGATTTGATCGTATGAAAATTAAAGCATATGTTGAATATCCAATTAGCACTAGCACCATTGAAGTCGTTATTACAGAAACTAGCTTTTTTTGATTTATAATAGCCCAAATCATAATCATGAATATTGCTAAAATTAAAAGTGCAGTTGGATAAGGGCCAATTGTCGCTATAATCTTTGGCATTCCCTTAACAATGATGTTATGGATTATAAAAAAAGTAATAGCTGTAAATAGCATTGTAAGCCCAAAAGTCATCCATTCAAATTTGTACTTACGAAAATAAATCACTAGAGCTACAAATGGTAATGTTAATAGATTTAATAAATGAAGACCTGTAGCAAGACCAATCATATAAGCAATAATAAGAATATACCTTTCATGCCCCTCTTCATCTGCTTTTTCGCTCCAGTGCAATATTAACCAAACAACTATTGCTGTGAAAAATGTACTAAAAGCATACACTTCAGCTTCTACAGCATTAAACCAGTGACTGTCTGTAAAGGCAAAAACAAGCGCTCCTACAAAACCACCACCAAAAGCAATTAATGCATCGGTTGAGTTTTGTATTTTACCACGCCAATGTCTCACACATTGTACCACAATTAAGTATAAAAACATCACGGCAAAAGAACTAGTCAGGGGAGATAATAAATTGACTCTGAATGCTATATCAGTACCTATAGGCAATATCGATGCAATTCGTCCTATAAGTAAAAAAAATGGACTCCCAGGAGGGTGAGGAACGCCTAATGTGTTAGCAACGGCAATAAATTCTCCACAATCCCAATATGAAACTGTTGGAGCCATGGTATCATAGTAGATAATAAAAGATATAAAAAAAGAAAAAAAAGCTAATACTTTATTCAGGAGGCTATAGTTCGTTTGCATTTAAAATTCCTTTTAACTTTTTTTTGATCTATTTTTGAGAGCTTTCTGTTCGATTAGTTTTATTCTTAAATCGCTTAGGGTATTTAATAACATTTGCTTTTCATATTCAGAAACATTTCCTTTCGTTTTATGTTCCAACATTTCTAATAACTTAATATAGTAAGAAGCTTGATCTAAATTTTGGGCTACTTTATTACTCATAGGATTTTTAACGACACCCAAGGAAATTAAAGCACTTGTTTGGAATGTTCCTACGAGGTATGCGTATAGCTTTTCTTGCTCTTTAGGATCTTTATTCATTTTAATTACTTGTTTATTTTTATGTTTTATCAGAAGCGGAACTTAAAACTCTAATTATTGATAGAAAATATGTAAAACTAACTAAGAGTTAAGATTATTTAATTTAGAAGAGTATGTTTCTAATAACATTTGTTTTATTATTTTATTGTTTTTTGAGATCAATAAAGGATCTTTTTTAATTATGTTTATAGCGGTTTCTCTAGCTAACTGAATGATTTTATCGTCCGTAACTAAATTTGCAATCTTGAATTTTAAAAAGCCTGATTGTTTTAATCCAAAAAATTCTCCTGGCCCTCTTAATCTCAAATCTTCATCTGCAACTTTAAAGCCATCGTTTGTTTCTTCTAAAACCTTTAACCGTTTTATAGATGTATCCGTGATATTTCGCCTCACTAAAATGCAATAACTTTGGTGAGCACCCCTTCCAACTCTTCCTCTTAATTGGTGTAATTGAGTCAGACCAAACCTTTCTGCATTTTCAATCAACATAACTGTCGCATTGGGGATATCAATACCAACTTCAATTACTGTAGTCGAAACAAGAATATTAATTCTTTTTTTTGCGAACTCAGTTATAACATTCTCTTTTTCTTCTGAAGTCATTTTACCATGCACTAGCCCGACCTCTAAATCACTAAAAACATTATTTTTTAATTTTATGTGTGCTTGAATAGCCGCTTCTAAATCTGATTTTTCAGATTCATCAATTAAAGGAAAAACAATCATGCATTGCCTTCCTTCAAAACATTCCTTCTTAATAAAATCATAAATACTTTGCATTCGCTGAGGAAGAACAACTTTTGTTCTTACTGGTATTCTATTAGAAGGTAGTTCATTTATTAAAGACAGATCCATATCACCATGATAAGTAATTGATAATGTTCTTGGAATAGGTGTAGCTGTCATTGAAAGTGAGTGTGGATTTTTACCTTTTTGAATAAGAATAGCTCTCTGCTTAACTCCAAAGCGATGTTGCTCATCCACAATTACTAGACCCAGTTGTTTGAATTTTACATCTTGCTGAATCAATGCATGAGTACCAATAATTATTGGAAGCTTACCATTTGATAACCCTTTTAAAATCAAATTCCGGTCATTTTTTTTCATTTTCCCTATCAATAACCCACATGCTATATTATTTTTTTCTAACTCTGTTTTGAAAGAAAAGTAATGCTGCCTAGCTAGAATTTCAGTGGGTGCCATTATAGCCACCTGAACATTATTCCCAATAGCAATAGCCGAGATCAAAATAGCAACAATCGTTTTTCCACAACCAACATCCCCTTGGATTAGCCTATTCATCTGACTATCTTTTTTTAAATCAAAATGTATATCTTTTACCACATTTTTTTGAGCATTTGTTAATTCAAATTTTAGATTATCAATGACTGTACCAAAATATGGACCAATGTCTTTTAAAGGCTTTGTTTTGTTTGTTCGAAATTTTTCTTTTTTGAATACCAATAATATTTGTAAAAGATAGTGCTCATCAAATTTCAACCTTCTTATTGCATCATTTAACTTTTTTTTATTTGTTGAAAAATGGATGTTTTTTAATGCTTCTTCAAGTGAAACTAAATTATTCTTTTTTAAAAAAGATTTTGATAAATAATCTTCAATTAAAACTGGAGAATCAAGGACCTGCTGAATAATTTTCCTCAAGAATCTTTGTTCAATTCCAGTTGATTTTAAATCCTGATTAAGAGGATAAAGCGGTATTATTTTTCCTGATTGAAAATTGCCTTCTTCACTTTCTAAAAAATCTACTTCTGGATGAGTAATTGAATAGCCTCGATACCATTCAACTTTTCCATGTATTGCAAGATTTAATCCAACTTTTAATTTTCGTCTTATAAAATGAATTGAGTTAAACCAAGAAAGTGTTAAAAAACCCGTGCCATCTGTGACGATAGCTTGAAACAATTTCCCTCTTCTTATAGGCCTTTCTCCAAAGCTTTCAACACGTGCGACTAACGATATAGTTTGATTTTTTTGAAAATGCTTTATTGGAGTAACATTTGTTCTATCAAGATAACGCCGTGGAAATGTGTACAATAAATCCCTTATTGAATCAATACCACTTTGACTAAAAGAGTCAGATCGTTGCTCTCCAACTCCTTTTAATATTGAAATAGGATCAGTTAAAATCAAAGAATTAAACCTTAGTCATCTACTTCCATTCTTTTCTGTATGTATAATAAATGCTTCTTGTTTCACCCGCATTAAGAGATAAGGGGAATTGGATAGTTGAGGCATCTTTTTTCTGATAATTTAATGATTCATCTTTGATAACCCAGTCACCATTAATATGTTCGATCAGGAGAACGTCGACTTCCTCATTTCTTCCATTTGTGACTCTTATTTCTATAACAGCTTCTTCACTTTTTCTCTGCCTATCATAATTTAAAACTTTCCGATTACCAAGAACGTCAAATGCTCTTCCGGATGTAAGTGTAGTAAATTGACCTTTTGGCACCTGGCCCATATTATCCGCGCCAATATATTCAAGCCCTGTACCTGGCTTAAAAGAATACATTTCTACTTTCCCTGCGGGTAATGAGATACCTAAACCATTAGACTCTATATTCTCCATTGTAAGTTGAACCTCTAGTGGTTCTTCTTTTTGTCGTCTTTCAGTATTTTCAAAAACATATTTTTTACTATAGCCTACATCTAATGGCCCATACATTCTAACCGTAATATTCTCTTTTGCCCCTAAATCATGTGTATCGTTTAAACTATATATATGATAATCTCCAAGTTCTTCTGACTCCATTAATTTGGACGCATCTAATTGTAGTGCCGAAAAAGATCTTCCTGAACGCTCTGGTGTGTTTCTTTTTGATCTAAGTTTATTCAAATTACCTTCCACTAATTGAATTTTGGAAGATTCGAAACCCATATCAGAAGTATTCGAGATTACTGCTTCTGCAATTAGCTCTCCTTTTTCCTCATTCTTCATGATCAACCTGTAAACAGTCGCCCAAGAAAAATTATTTGATTTATATACTAATTCACCTTCAATATTTTTAGCTGATTTTGATTTTAGATCCCAAGATAAAAAAGGTTCAAATGTCGGTAAATCAACTTCATCATATTTGCTACCTAAATATTCCAATTCATTCCTATTAAATGTAATTATTCCAGAAGAGTGCTTCACCGTTATGAACCCTGCACTGATTTCTAATAGGACTCCTTTTATTAATTTACCATTCTTAGGTTTAACTTGAATAAGTTCACCTTTAAGATCACTAAAAAAACCTGTTCCAGTAAAAATATTACTATTAAAACGCTGAGAGAGAATATCGACCCCATTAATATTTAGAAATGGAGTTTCTTTGTCGATCCCACTTGGAAGGCTGTTCCATGTAATATAGCTTAGTCCGGAAGGAATTGACCAGCCAACCGGTTGCTTTATAAGGGCAGTTCCATCTTTATAAATTGTAAGAGTTGCATCATCAGATTGACAAAATAAAAAAGCTGATAAAATTATTATGTACAAAAGTTTCATTCAAAAATCTCCAGGTTTGCGATGAGCTTTTCATTCTCTTCAGTTAGCATCTCTTGATTATTCTTTTCTCTTGATATAACCTCTTCAGGTGCCCTATCAAGAAAATTTTGGTTAGATAGTTTACCACTGATTGAATTTAATAATTTCTCTATCTCGTCGAGTCTTTTTTTCATCCGCTTTTTTTCTTTTTCAAGGTCAACCAACCCTGTAAGAGGGACATAGAATTCTATTCCATTCGAAATAACAGTTGCAGAGTTAGCAGGCTTCTTAGTATTTTGATCAATAAATACTTTTTCAGCTGCGGTAAAATTTTTCAATAAGCTCATTTGACGGGATAAAAAGTTTTCTTTTTCTTTATCACACTTGACATAAATATTAATGGGCTTCGAATTTGGGATATTCATACGACTTCGAACACCTCTAATTGCTGTGATGATATTTTTAATAGCTGAAACCTCTAATTCTATTTTATCATTGTGATAATCAATTGGACTTGGCCATTGAGTAATAATTAAATCACTCGCATTTTTAGGTTTAAAATTCTGCCATAATTCTTCCGTAATAAATGGAGCATATGGGTGTAAAAGTTTTAGAATTGTTTGAAGGCATTTAATTGAAACTAATCGAGCAGTATCTGCCTTTAATGAGTCTTCCCCGTAAAAACTTAATTTTGCAATTTCAACATACCAATCACAAAAGTCATTCCACGTAAAATCATATAAGACTTTAGCGGCTTCATTAAAATGGAATCTATCTAATTGATGATTATAGTTTTCTATCGTTTTTGTTAAACGGCTTAAAATCCATTTTTCTGAAATATTTAGATTGCTCTCTAACAGCTCCGTTCTATAGTCCCATCCTCTTGGAATGTTCATATCTACAAATCGACAAGCGTTCCACAACTTATTCATGAAATTCCGACCAATTTCCAGCCTATCTTCGGAGAATAAAACGTCTGAACCCTGTGGAGACATTAGCATTACTCCAAAGCGAACTGCATCTGTTCCAAATTTTTCAAATAAATCAAATGGGTCCGGAGAATTGCCCAAAGACTTACTAAGTTTTTTCCCTGTCTTATCTCTCAGGATAGAAGTGAAATAAACATCTTTGAATGGTAACTCTTTTTGAAACTCATAACCCGTTATAATCATTCTAGCAACCCAAAAAAAGATAATGTCAGGTCCAGTAACAAGGGTATTTGTTGGATAAAATTTACTTAAACTTTTACTCTCTTCTGGCCATGAATGTACAGCAATTGGCCAAAGCCATGAGCTAGCCCAAGTATCTAATACATCTGGATCTTGAACCCAATTTTCAACATCATCTGGACCTTCCACAGAAACATGAATGACACTTTTATCCTTTTTAAGATACCAGACTGGAATTTGGTGCCCCCACCATAATTGACGACTAATGCACCAATCTTTTATATTTTCCATCCAATGGTTATATGTTTTTGTCCAATGACTCGGATGAAATTGTATTTTTTTATCTTCCACAGCAGCAATCGCTGGTTTTGCCAACACATCCATTTTCATAAACCATTGATCTGATAAATAAGGTTCAATCGGAACTCCACCCCTTTCAGAATAACCTACTTTATTTAAATAATCCTCTGTTTTATGTAATAGACCTAATGCTTTGAGGTCTTTTATTACTTTTTCTCTTCCCTCTTCTCTTGATAGACCCGTGTATGATTCGGGTACATTTTGATTTAAGGTAGCATCATCATTCATTATATTTATGATATCTAAATCATGATTTTTATAAATCAAAAAATCATTTGGATCATGTGCCGGGGTAATTTTGACACATCCTGTACCAAACTCAGGATCAACATAATCATCGAAAATAATAGGAATTTCTCGTCCTACTATTGGAAGCAATATTTTTTCTCCTTTTAGATGCTTATATCTTAAATCGTTCGGGTTAACAGCAACAGCCGTGTCTCCGAGCATAGTTTCAGGTCGCGTTGTAGCTACAATAACATAATCATTCGAGTCTTTAACATTATAACGAAGGTACCATAAACTTCCGTTTTTTTCTCTGTGGAAAACCTCTTCATCACTAATGGCAGACTTGGAAATGGGGCACCAGTTAACTAGCCTGTGGCCTTTATAAATCAGACCTTTATTATAGAGCTCAACAAAAGCGGTTAAAACAGATTTGGTATAACTTTCATCCATTGTAAATCGTTCTTTGTCCCAATCGCACGAGCAACCAAGCTTCTTAAGTTGCTGAATTATAATACCACCATACTTTTGTTTCCATTCCCAAGCATGTTCCAGAAATTCATCTCTCGACAAATCATTCTTACTTATACCTTTTTCTTTTAACATCGATACAACTTTAGACTCAGTTGCAATTGAAGCATGGTCTGTTCCGGGAATCCAACAAGCTTCTTTGCCTTCCATCCTTGCTTTTCTAATTAGAATATCTTGTATTGTATTATTAAGGACATGACCAACTGTTAACATTCCAGTAACATTAGGCGGTGGTATGACTATTGTATAAGGCTCTTTCTCTGAGTTTGGATCAGCAGAAAAATAGTCCTTATCCATCCAATGTGAGTACCACTTATCTTCTACATGATTCGGGTTATATACTTTTTCTAAATCTGCCATACTATTGCTTAAAGGTTTTTATTAAAATGTTTGAAATATATTCATCTAATTTTACGTTATTTAAAAGAACCTTTCATTCTAAATGATATTACAATTTACTTTTATTTCTAACCATCAATTGGCTTTAAAATTATCTTCATTGAAGTTTGATTATTACTAGCCAATTAATGTATTCTTTAAATGTATTATATCCTTTTTAATAACTTTATAATAAAAACGTCACATGGTCTCTAGATTTTCTCGTTACATTATTGCTAAACCACAGAAAACATTAATTATTGTTTTTATGGTTACCTTATTTTGGTCCTTCTTTATACCAAATCTTAAAATCGATTTTTCTATAGAACATTTATTCTCAAAAAAAGATCCTAATGTGGAAAAATATTTTTCTTTTCGAGAAGAATTCGGTCGCGAAGATAATATTATTTCACTTATTTACAAACCCATTGATTACCTCGACCAAACACTATATCAAGAATTAGAATCATTAATATACGATATAGATGAAATAAGAGGTGTTAATAGTATTATTTCAATTTTCAGTATAAGTGACCTAGATGAGAAAGCCTGGCTTGGGAAAATAAATGGAACCAAAGATAATTGGAATCACGATAGCCTTTTATTAAAGCTTAAGTATATACAAACTGATCCTTCTATTGGTTCACGTATCTTATCAAAAAATCTTGAATATGGATCTATCATTTTAAGCTTGAATGATAATGTAAATAATCATCAAGCTCGCTCAGAAATATTAGAAAGAATAAAAGTACTAACTTTAAAAACATCTCCAGAATGGACTTATTCAGGTGTTTCTGTTTTAAGAACTGAATATGTTAAATACATGGTAAGAGATAACTTTTTATTTTTACCACCAATTGCAATATTATTAATTTGTATTTTAAGTTTTTTATTTAAGAATTGGGTTAATGTTTTTCTACCTATTATAACTGTGATTATAACTGTGATTTGGCTTTTAGGGTTTATGGGACTAGTTGGGCTTGATATAAATATTATGACATATATTGTTCCAACTCTACTATTCATAATTGGTATTGGTGATGCAATCCATATACAAGCTTATTTCAGAGAAAAACTATTTAATAAGAATTTGGATCCTGCTGAGGCTATGCATGAAACAGTAACGCAAATGTTTAAAGTGATTTTTTTAACGAGCATAACAACATCTATAGGTTTCCTAGCCTTAACATCTACAAGCATAAAAATTCTTCAAGAATTCGGACTTGAAATAGCTTGCGGAGTAATGATTGCATGGATTATATCTATAATCGTTGTTCCATCGGGGATCATTTTGTTAAATCGGCTAGATTATCCAGCGAATCGGTCTTTTTCACCTTTGCTAAATTGGCTATCAAGAACTATCCCAAAAAACCCATGGGCTTTTATTCTTATTCCAATTTTAATATCGGGGACAGCTATTTTTAAAATTAAGGACTTGTCTACTGACTCTTCATTAATGGATGATTTAAGACCTGAGAATAAACTTTACCAGGATTTAAAACTTACAGAAAAACATTTTGGAGGAGTATTGCCATTTGAAGTTTTACTGAAATTAAATCCAAATAATTTAAGCGGTATAAAAAAAATTACTGATAATGAGAATCTTTCTTATTTAAAAAAAATCCAGACTCTCCTAAATAGTAATTTAAAAGAAAGTCGTTTTTTTTCAATTAATGATTTGATAACATCCATAAAAAGAATCAGGAATGACAAAGATAAGTTGTACAATCAAGAAATACTTGATCAAATTGCACAAGATCAAAATCAACAAGAGCTAAAATTATTAAATGCTAATAACACCACGTTAAGAATATCTGGCTTAATCGAGAATAAAACATCTTCAAAAATGGAAATTTTATATAAAAGACTTGATTCACTAGCTCTTACCTTACCAAAACACTTGTCAATTGAATATACAGGGACGACTGTGGTTGCCTTAAAAACAAATAACTATTTAGTCAAATCTTTGGTTGATAGCCTGAGTATTGCAATTGGTCTAATCGCAATAATTATGGCATTTATGTTTCGTTCAAAATCAATGCTTTTCGCAAGTTTAGTAACCAACCTTATTCCTATTTTTACAGTCTTAGGTATCCTCTCATGGCTTGGAATTTCAATTCGGCCTCCAACAGCCATGACATTTTCGGTGGCTTTAGGCATCGCGGTTGATGATAGTCTTCATTTTCTTTTAAGATACAGGAAAGAGCTCTCAAATGGATTAAATAAGCGCGAAGCAATCCAAGAAACTATTAAAAATACAGGGTCGGCATTGATGATAACAAGTAGTGTGCTAGTTGGTGGGTTTTCTATCTTATTTTTATCTGCTTTTTTACCAACTTACCAATTTGGACTACTCGCTGCAAGTATGATAGCCTGTGCACTTACTTGTGATCTCACTTTACTTCCTGCACTATGTCTAATTTTACCGAAGCCTACTAATAATTAGTTTTTTAGAAATAATTATTTAGAAAATAAAATAACCGTTTCAATATGGGGAGTATGAGGAAACATATCAACCATCGTTGCTTTTTCTATATTATAACCTTTTTCTGCTAATATTTTAGCATCTCTAGCTTGAGTGGTTGGGTTACACGAAACATAAATAATTTTCTTTGCTTTAAATTTATGTAAATAATTTGTCATATCAGGGTGCATTCCTGCACGTGGTGGGTCAACAATTACAACATCTGGTTTAGGGATTTTCCTTGATAATTGACCTGACTTAAAAAACGTGTCTAAATTTGATTTTAGAAAAAATATATTTTCTACTTTGTTCTTTTCAGCATTTTTTTCTGCATCCTCAAGAGAAGAGCGGATAACTTCAAACCCATATATTTCTTTCGCTTTTTTCGCAAGAAAAAGGCCGATTGTTCCAGTCCCACAATATAGATCAAAGATTACTTCATTCCCCGTAAGTTGAGCTGCTTTTTCTACTTCTTGATATAATTTCAAACCTTGATAAGTATTTGTTTGAAAAAATGAATTTGCAGAAATTTCAAATGTAAGATTCCCAATTTTTTCTTCAATATATGGATTCCCAAAAATTAATGTCTCATATTCTCCAAAAGCTACATCCGCTTTTCTTGTATTTACATTATTTACCATTGATGTTATCTGAGGTATTTTTTTAAGTAATGTATCAGTAAGTGGTGAGAGTTTATTTAAATCATTATAGGATGTAACTATATTAATCATTAATTGGTCCGTATTCGCCCCATATCGAATCATTAAATAACGTAAAAAGCCTATATGTGTTTTTGGATCATATGGTTTTAGATCTGGATTTAACAAGCAGACCTCTCTTGCAACCTCTAAAATCTTATTTCCTATCTCTGGTTGTATATGACAGTTTTTTATATCTAATATTTTATCATACCTACCAGTCATATGTAAGCCTAAGGCAAATGATTTATTAACACCTTCTGGTTCAGAATCAAGTACCCATCTATGTGGTGAAAAAGTAAATTCCATTTTATTCCGATAGTTAAAAATCTTTTCAGCTCCAACTTTCCCACTAAGTTCAAAATTAGAAAAGCCACCGAGTCTTCTGAATGCATCTTCTACCTGGTTTGATTTTTCTTTAAGTTGTTCATCATATGACAAACTCTGCACTTTACTACATATGTAGTAATGGTTACATTTAACTTCAACTGCATTGGAGGATTCAGTTAAAAGGGTTAATACTCTTGCCTCCGCAAAACCACTTTTTTTCTTATATATTTTAGCTAAAACTTTCTGTCCTGGAATTGCACCTTTTACAAAAATAACAAAATTTTCTTTTCGAGCTAATCCCATTCCTCCATATGCAAGAGACTCAATTTCTAGCTCAAGTTCAGATCCTTTTTTTATTGCTGGTGTATTCAAATTTTCATTCATGTTTTATAATGTCTTTGTTTATATTAACTCTTTGATGCTTTTAATTAAGCTCAAAGCACTTTCTTGATCAGAAGCCTCCGCATATATTCGCATGATAGGTTCTGTGTTAGATTTCCTTAAATGAACCCATTTATCTTCCCAAGTAAATTTAATGCCATCGATTGTTGATTTTGAGGCTTCTTTAAATAATGATTCAACCTTATGAATTAAAACTTTGGGATCAATGCCCTCTAAACTGATTTTATCTTTAATTATTTGAAATTGAGGTAGAGATGCGTGTAATTGGCTGAGTGGGTCTTCTGACTGCGACATTCGGTTTAGGACCATCGTTGCCGCTACAAGGGAATCTCTTCCTAAGTGAGACTCTCTTAAAATAACTCCTCCATTACCTTCTCCTCCAAAATTTGAGGACAGTTCATTCATTTTATTTACGACATTTATTTCCCCAACAGCAGATCTCTCTACTTTGATATTATTTTTAATACTAAGCTTTTCTAGAGCCATCGATGTAGATAAGTTCACAACAAATGTCTCATCTTCTTTTTTTACATTTTTCATATAACCATCGGCAGCTAGGACAAGAGTATATTCCTCTCCAAGTGGTTTACCGTTCTCATCAACCACGGCCAAACGATCAGCATCTGGGTCTACTGCAAACCCAGCATTTGCATCATGTTGAATTACAGCATTAGATAAGTCTTCTAAATTTTCAGGGAGAGGTTCAGTACCTCGATTAAAGATGCCACTCGGTTCACAATTTAATTCAACCACATCACAGCCTAGTGATTCTAAAAGTGCTGGTAAGGCATTTGAGCCTGCACCATTAACTGCATCTATAACAATTTTAAATTTCTTTTTTCTAATATCATTCAAGGAAATACATTTAAGGCTTACACAAGAGATCACATGTTTTTGGATAGCATTTTGATCTTTCCAAGCGATACCAGGTGCACCCTTAAACCTTGGGGTAACTATTTTATCAACAATTTGGAATAGTTGCTCACACTCATCCGGATGAAAAAAAGTACTATCTTGTCTTATAAATTTAAATCCATTCCACTCGGCCGGATTATGACTTGCTGTTACCACTAAGCCACCAATAGCTTCGGTACTATGAACCATAAACTGAACAGTTGGTGTTGGAACAATGTCACATTGAATAATAGATCTTCCTAATCTCACTAATTCATCAATCATTGATGCAAGAATTCGGTCCCCAGAAGCTCTACTATCTCTTCCCGTAATAATTGCACCTTCTGGTAAAAATTCATTTAATGCTTGTGAAAATGTAACCGCTAATTCTGGTGTTAGGTGGGTTTCTGTTATTCCTCTAACTCCGGATATACTTCTTATTAACATAAATGTTTAATAGGTGTGGGGTTTATGATAAAATTTATAAAGAAGGAAAGCTCTGGAATCCAGAGCTTTCCCAAGAATACTAAGTTGAGACTTACTTACGCCTTCTTCGACGTCTTTGTCTACTAGCACGCGGATCGTTTCGCAATGCTTCAATCCTAGCCAATCTTTTAATTCTACGAACCGTTTTCTTTTTTTCTTCACGTTTCGCATCGCTGGGTTTTTCATAAAAAGCTCTATTTCGAACTTCTCTTAAAACACCTGCTCGCTCCCACATCTTCTTAAAACGACGAAGAGCTCTTTCAAAAGATTCTTTATCTCTGACTTGAACTTCAACCACTTAAATCACCTCCAAAGTGTTTGTGGTATTTTATTATAGTGCTACAAAGCGGGCGATCTTAATAGGGATGAAACTTAAATCCAAGAACTAAACCATCGAAATAAATTCTTCAACTGTTAACGACTCTGGTCTTCTATCAAAACCAATTTTATTTTTAATATCTTCTGATATATCCCAACCTTTGAGTGTATTTCTCAACATTTTTCTTCTTTGTGAAAACGCGGTAGCAACTAGTTTGTTGAACTTTAAGTATTTTTCATCTTGAATAAGAGGTTCGCTTTTCTTAGTAAATCTCATTATTGCAGATTCAACTTTTGGCTTAGGAATAAAAACATCTGGTTTAATAGTGAAACAATATTCAAAGTTTAAGTATGCACTTGTAACAACAGTTAATCGACCATAGGCCTTGGTGTTGATTTTTGAAGCTAAACGTTCCGCTACTTCTTTCTGCATCATAATAAAGGCATCCTCCCAATAATTAAGTTGCTCAATTAACCAAAATATTATTGGCGATGTAATATTGTAAGGAATATTGCCTATAATTCGAACCGGGGTTCTTATCGGTATGTTTTCAATCTCTTGCAAAAGAATATCCCCTTGTATCAATAATAAGTTTTGTAAAGTTGGATGGTCTTTTAAAAAATTTATTAGTAACGGATCAATTTCTATTGCTGCCATTTGATTAACAAAAGGATATATCCTTTCGGTAAGTGCGCCCTCTCCTGGTCCAATTTCAAGAAAGTTATCTTTTGATTGAGGGTCAATAGTCCTTGCAATTTTATTTAATAAATTATTATCTGTTAGAAAATTTTGCCCCCATTTTTTTCTGAAAGGATGTTGATTTATTTTCATCTGATTAAACGATTTTAAATAGTTTTATTGCGTTTTCCGATGTTCTCTTCGCAACTTCTTCTAGGGTACAATTGTTTATAGCTGCTAATTTTTCAGCAACATATCTTACTCGTGCAGGCTCATTTGGTTTTCCTCTAAATGGAGTCGGACTTAGGTAGGGAGAATCTGTTTCTACTAATAGGTTCCTCAAAGATATCTTTGAAGCGACCTCCGGAAGCTTGCTATTTTTAAAAGTCAAATTACCGGAAAAAGAAATTAGAAACCCTAATTCAATTAATTTTTCAGCTGTTTCTATTGTGCTTGAGAAGCAATGTGCAACCCCTTTTAAGCCTGGAAAATCTGATAGAATCGAGATGATATCTTCATCTGCTTCTCTATTATGAAATACAATTGGCAGGTCCATTTCTGCTGCAATCTCAAGCTGCTTTCTAAAATATTTTTTTTGTATTTTTTGATCTGTCAATCCTCTAAAATAATCTAGTCCAATTTCACCTACTGCAACTATTTTTTTATTATTTAATAGACTTTTAAGTTTATTTTCAAATTTGATAGGTGCACTTTTTGCATCATGGGGATGAATGCCTGCTGTCGCCCATATTGGTTCAAAATTTTTAGCTAGTTCAATACATTCTTCTGCATCATTCAGATTTGTTGAGACACAAATAAATTTATTAACCCCTAAATCAGATGCTCGATTGATTACATTATATATATCGTTTTTTAAATCTTCATAATAAAGATGACAGTGCGTATCTATTAACATTTATTTAACTTTTTTGTACTCTATTTTTTAATTTCATACTAGAATTACTTTATACGAGGAAATAGTGGCGCATGATCATTTAATTGAGTTCCGGGTTTTAGCCCTCCCCATTTTTGATTTGAATCGAAAGCGTCTAAAATATCAAGTAACGTTTTAGTTCTATTTGGCATTACAGGTGAAAGTAGTAGCGCACTTATTCTCAAGGCCTCACCTGCAGTATATAAAACTTTCCCAGCCGCTCTTTTATCTTCTTTCACCAATTTCCAGGGTGCATTTTGTTCCATGTATTTATTAACACCACTAATAAAACGTATAACTAACTCAATAGCCTCATTCAATCTCATATTTTTCATCAATTCATCAAACGATAAACATAAAGAAATTGAATCATTTTTTATATTTATCTCTGAAGTATCTAAGTCTCCAGGATTGGGTATTTTTCCACTGAAATTCTTATTAATTAGCGTTGTTACTCGACTTAATAAATTTCCAAAATCATTTGCAAGGTCACTATTATATCTACTTTTAAATAATTCTATTGTGAAATTTGCATCTTGCCCTAGAACCATTTCCCGCATTAAATAGTATCTAACCGGATCAACACCATAATCATCGATTAAGTTGATTGGATCTACAACATTACCAATAGACTTGCTCATTTTTGAATCACCCATCAACCACCAGCCATGTGCGAATATTGATTCTGGAAGATCAATTCCAGCGGACATTAACATTGTCGGCCAATAAACGGCATGAGTAGTTAATATATCCTTACCAATTAAATGGTGCGAAGCTGGCCACCAGTCTTTAGAGACCCCATGATCTTCATCATATCCTGGGGCAGAGATATAATTTATCAAAGCATCAAACCACACATATGTAACATATTCAGAGTTAAAAGGGAGTTCTACACCCCAATTTAACCTTGACTTTGGTCTTGATATACATAAATCATTTAAAGGTTTACGAAGAAAACCTAGAATTTCATTTTTCCTATGATTTGGTTGGATAAATTTTGGATTTTCTTTTATATGCTGAATCAGACGCTCTTGATATTTGCTCATTTTAAAAAAGTAATTTTTCTCTTTCAATTTTTTAATATCACGAAATTGACCCGTCTCAAATTCTTTATCAGTTATAAATCTTTCTTCTGATACTGAATAAAGACCCTCATATTCAGCCTCATATATATCACCAGATTCAAAGACTTTATTGAGTATCATTTGAACAACTTTTTTGTGCCGTGGTTCAGTTGTTCTTATAAAATCATCATTCGAGATGTGAAGCTTATCCCATAAATTCGTGAATTGTGGAACCATCTTATTACAATGTTCCATCGGGGAAAGGCCTTTTTCTTTTGCGGCCTCTTGAACTTTTTGGCCGTGTTCATCAAGGCCTGTTAAAAACAAAGTAGGAGCACCTTTTTTTCTATAATATCTCGCAAAAACATCCGCTAAAATTGTCGTATAAGCATGTCCAATATGAGGCTTATCATTAACATAGTATATTGGTGTTGTTATAAAAAATGGTTTTTTCATTTTATATTTATTTTTCTTTGAATTTTTAATAAAAAAGTTGTCAAAGATAGTGGCATGAACAAATTTTGAGTTAATGCATTTTTTAACTCTTCAACTTCAGAGACAATACCTAGATAATCAACATTTTTATATAAGTTAGCGAAACGTTCCATTCCACTTTTCAGTTGAGTCTTATGCAAATGGTGACTAATGTTAATAACAAGGCGGTTAGTGCTTTGAAACCATATTTTCAATAGAGTTAAGTGAAATAAAAACATACCAAGATCGTCTTTTGATAACTTTGAATAGGTCTGAACAAATTTTCTCCACATAGACGAATTTTTACTCAATAGAACCTTGATTAAATCATTTATCAAGTCTACTAATTCTTGCTTTTGAAATAAAATTAATTTTTTTGCCATGTGAATATTTCCATCGCTTAAACCTACAAAAAAATTGACTTCATCGATGTTAGATATTTTGGAGGAAAACCATTCAAAGATAAATTCATCATCTAATCTTGGAAAGCTTATACTTTGACATCTTGAGGTTATAGTGCTCAGAACAAGATTTATCTGATCTGTTACTAAGATAAAAGAAGTTCTTTTAGGTGGCTCTTCTAACAACTTCAGAAGAGCATTTGCAGCTTCTCCTTGTCCCATGGATAAAAGATGAGCGTCAAATATTAAGATTATCCTTCTTCCCAAATTATCCGATTTAAGGTAGATACTCTTTCTCAAATCCCTTATTGAATTAATTAATATTCTATTCGATCCTGGAACTTTGATTTTAAAGAAGGAATCTTTAGATTTTTCAGCAATCAGCTTTGTCACTAATTCTATATTTTTACTATCAACTAAATTTCCTGGAGAGCTACTATTATTTGCTGGAGCAGGGAGGGGAAATATTAATTTTAAATTTTCATGCTGCAATTGTAGTATTCTTAAACACGAAGAACAATTATCACATCCAAACTTATTAGGGTTTTGACAATTAAGAATTTTTGAGAACTGGATGGCAAGGCTTTCTTTTCCTGATCCAGCAGGGCCCGAAAATATATATGCATTTGGGACATTTTTTAATGTGTGCGATCTATATAATCGATCCCATACCTTATCTTGGAAGCCTCTCATTTAAGGTGTCTCTATTTTTTCCTTAGCCATTTTTCAGGATCTAACTTTTGCCCTTTACCCCAAATCTCAAAATGTAACTTTGATCCGTTAATTGAGCCTGAAT
>Ga0209603_1000321_pt1 | contig 59884 bp, 36 predicted proteins | sample COGITO_mtgs_1206_FD_184812 | JGI IMG/M metagenome (GOLD analysis project Ga0209603, IMG submission 184812) | Pelagic marine microbial communities from North Sea - COGITO_mtgs_120607 (SPAdes) (version 2) | ecosystem: Environmental > Aquatic > Marine > Epipelagic ...
AACCTTTTTTATCTTTTTTACACTACTGATTTAACCTTTTTTTTAATTTATTTTTTTGGTAACTTTTAAATGCTGAACGACAATAAGTTAGGTTAAAAATAAAATTATACGGAGATGAAATGTTATTTTTCAAATTATATAAATAGTTATTGTTAGACTCCTTATATACACTTATATTTGCCTCTTATTATATAATGAATTATGATTAACATTACATTACCAGATGGAAGTATAAGGTCTTTTAAAGAAAGTCTTACAGTATTAGATGTCGCTAAAGACATTAGTGAAGGGTTTGCTCGAAATGTTATTTCGGCGAAGTTCAACGATACTACTGTTGAAACCTCTACCCTTTTAACTACCGATGGTGATCTAACCTTATATACATGGAAAGATGAGGCAGGGAAAAAAGCTTTTTGGCATTCATCTGCTCATATACTTGCACAGGCTTTAGAAGAGTTATACCCTGGAGTGAAACTCTCTATTGGTCCTGCTATTGATAATGGATTTTATTATGATGTCGATTTAGGTGATCAAGTTATTTCAGATAAAGATTTTAAACGCATTGAGGATAAAATGATTGAAATTGCACGTGGAAAACATGAATTTTCTATCAAATCAGTTTCAAAAGCCGATGCGCTTTTAAAATATAAAAATGAAAACAATGAATATAAGGTCGAATTAATTGAGAACCTTACGGATGGTGAAATTACATTCTGTGACCATTCATCTTTCACAGATTTATGTCGTGGTGGTCACATTCCAAATACAGGAATTGTTAAAGCGGTTAAGATTTTAAGTGTTGCTGGTGCCTACTGGAGAGGAGATGAAAACAATACACAACTAACACGAGTTTATGGAATTTCATTTCCAAAACAAAAAGAACTCACAGCATACTTAGTGCTTTTAGAAGAAGCAAAGAAAAGAGATCACAGAAAACTAGGGAAACAGTTGGAGCTTTTCACATTTTCAAAAAAAGTGGGGCAAGGGTTGCCGTTGTGGCTACCAAAAGGAGCTGCATTGCGTTCTCGCTTAGAGGATTTCTTGAAAAAAGCACAAGAAAAAGCAGGTTATGAGATGGTGATTACACCTCATATTGGTCAAAAGGAGTTGTATGTTACATCAGGTCATTACGAAAAATATGGTGCAGATAGCTTTCAAAGTATCCAAACTCCAAAAGAGGGCGAAGAGTTTTTATTGAAACCTATGAATTGTCCGCACCATTGTGAGATTTATAACGCCAAACCGTTTAGTTATAAAGAATTACCAAAACGATACGCCGAATTTGGCACGGTATATCGATATGAACAAAGTGGTGAATTACATGGACTGACACGAGTTCGTGGGTTTACACAAGATGATGCGCATATATTCTGTATGCCAGATCAATTACATGAGGAGTTTCAAAACGTGATCGATTTAGTTCTTTATGTTTTTGGCTCTTTAGGGTTTGAAAATTTCTCAACCCAAGTATCGGTTCGTGATCCCGAAAATTTAGAGAAGTATATTGGGGCGTCAGACGTTTGGGACAAGGCAGAACAAGCAATTATTGATGCTGCAGAAGCTAAAGGATTGGATTATAGTGTAGAAACAGGTGAAGCTGCCTTTTATGGCCCTAAATTAGATTTTATGGTCAAAGATGCCCTTGGCCGACAATGGCAATTGGGTACAATTCAGGTAGATTACAACTTACCCGAACGCTTTGACCTTACCTATAAAGGCGCTGATAATGAACTACATAGACCTGTCATGATTCACCGTGCTCCTTTTGGAAGTATGGAACGATTTGTGGCTATTTTGTTAGAACATACAGGCGGTAATTTTCCACTTTGGTTAATGCCAGAGCAGGTAATTATACTGACAATTAGCGAGAAATATGAAAAATACGCTCGAAAAGTTTTAAATTCGCTAGAAAATAACGAAATTCGCGCCCTCGTGGATAATAGAAACGAAACAATGGGTAAGAAAATCCGGGATGCAGAGATTCAAAAAGTCCCATATATGATTATCGTTGGAGAACAGGAAGAAATTGACGAGACACTGAGTGTTAGAAAACATGGAGGTGATGATTTAGGCACAATTAGTGTGGCATCATTTTCATGTATTATAGAAGAAGAAATTAAAAAAACATTAAAAGAATTTTAAGTTTAACTAAAATATAAAGCCATAGCAATACGTAGAAGAAGAGGCAGAGGTCCTCTAAGAATTATTAAAGAAGATCAGCACAAGATCAACAGAAAAATCACCGCACAGGAGTTGAGACTAGTTGGTGACAATGTTGAAGTTGGTGTATACAGCCTATCAGAAGCCTTAGCAATTGCTCGAGAGCAAGAGGTGGATTTAGTGGAGATATCACCAAATGCTGTCCCACCAGTATGTAAAGTTATGGATTACAAAAAGTTTCTTTATGAACAAAAGAAGCGTGACAAAGCTATTAAATCTAAAGCTACAAAAGTAGTGATTAAAGAGATTCGTTTTGGACCTCAAACCGATGATCATGATTATGCTTTTAAGAAAAAACACGCTGAAAAGTTTCTAAAGGAAGGGGCTAAATTGAAAGCCTTTGTATTTTTCAAAGGGCGTTCGATTATTTATCAAGAACAAGGTCAAATTTTATTATTGCGTTTAGCGCAAGATTTAGAAGACTTAGGAAAGGTAGAACAAATGCCAAAACTGGAAGGTAAACGTATGATTATGTTTATCTCCCCAAAAAAAGTAAAATAAGCGAAGCAACTAAATAAAAGGAGAAAATGCCTAAAATGAAAACCAAGTCTAGTGCCAAGAAACGTTTTAAAGTAACGGGTACTGGAAAAATCAAAAGAAAGCATGCGTTCAAAAGCCACATTCTAACGAAGAAGTCTAAAAAACGTAAGCTTGCTCTGACGCACAGTACATTGGTACATGCAAATGACGAAGCAAACATTAAGCAACAATTACGTTTAAAGTAAACGTTGTTTAGGTTAAAAATTAATTTTATAAACCATGGAGTTAGGCCATAAAAGCATTCAATAAAATTGGATCGCCTACTACAAAAAACATTTAAGAAATGCCAAGATCAGTAAATTCAGTGGCCAAAAGAGCCCGCAGAAAAAAAGTATTAAAACAAGCTAAAGGGTACTTTGGAAGACGTAAAAACGTATGGACAATTGCAAAAAATGCAGTTGATAAAGCCATGCTTTATGCTTACAGAGACCGTAGAAATAAGAAAAGAACATTCCGTGCTTTATGGATCATGCGTATCAATGCAGGAGCCAGAGCTCATGGTTTATCCTATTCACAATTTATTGGGAAACTCAAAACTAATAACATCGAACTAAACCGTAAGGTTTTAGCTGATTTAGCAATGAATAACCCAGAAGCTTTTAAAGCTATTGTCGATAAAGTAAAGCAAGGCAAATAGCCTATTGTATCATATTCGCTTATAAAAAGCCTCGCAATGCGAGGCTTTTTTAATTTAAAGACATTAATCTTTATTTTTGTTATAAACATGTGGGTTTTTAACGACGCCCTTTTTAAATACTCTTCTTAAACTCATCCTAATAAAAGCATCAAATTTAAGAACTTGATTTCTAATTTTCTGGTGGGGTCTTCCTCTAAAGGTAGTCACATGAAATTTATCGGTAGTTGAAAGTGAAGTGTTAGAGAAATAATAATTGGACACGCAATTTCTCGAAGCATCAACCAAAACAGGGCTTACAGAATGCCATGATTTATCGTGTGTAGCCATAACAACCAGCCTATTAAATCTTGAATACAAAGTGGTCTGAGGATGTTTAAGTCCTTTTGGCCAGATTTCTAAATGCCCTCCATTAGAGTCATTCCAATTTGGAGTGACATAAAACAATAAATTGAGAACACGCCAGTTATTTCTTTCTTTATCATGAGAATTGTCTAAATGTGGATTCAAGAATTGGTGTTGTTCCATAGATGATAGTCCTCCTGCATATAAATCCGCATCGGGATGAAGGTCTTCAATAGAGCAAATATTTTTAATCAATTTTACTATACGTTCGTCTTGGAATGCATAAATCAACTCTTCCAAAATGGGCGCATATTGATTCATCTGTACGGCAATATGTTTGTTTTCTTTAATGCTTTTCTTAAGAACCATTTCATCTTTAGACGGAAACTGACTGTTAATATAGGTTGTTAGTTCTGGTGGCAATAGATCATCAATAAAAAAATATCCAATTTGATGCCTAGAGGATTCATACTGGGTTTTAATACGTGCTTTATCGAGAGTTAATCGATTTAAGATAAGTTGAGCAAGATCTTTTCTGTGCATAAAAGAATCTGAAATCATATAAGAAAAACTAAATTAGAACTTTGACAGTATTCTAGACTTTTTTTGAGTTCCAATATACTAATAAATGATGAATCCTTTTAAAAAGGTTCTAAATTTTAATCTTGAAGTTTAAAGACTTGCTGAAGTAACGTTGTTGTACGAGATGAAAGCTGCGTTCGTATTTGTACCTCCTCAATAGCGATCATTTCATACACCCCTTTGAGCGCTTCTTTGGTCACATAATCTGTAAGATCTGTATTTACAGATTCAGTAAAGGGGATTTTATTATATTTTTGGATTAAAGTATTCCAGATTTTATCAGCACCAACGCTTGTAAAGGAGTGTTGGATTATAGGATTAAATTTTTGATATAACACTTCTTCGGTTTTAGTAGTCAAGTATTCGGTTGCAGCTGTGTTGTTTCCTAACAAAATGGTCTTAGCGTCCTCAAATTTTATATCTTTTACCGCCGAAATAAATACTGGAGTTGCTTCTTTAACAGCGTCTTCAGCAGCACGATTAAGAACTTTTAGACCTTCATCTGCTAAATCACTCAATCCAATAGTTCTGAGTGCTTTATCTACTTTTGTTAATGCTTCAGGCAGTACTATTTTTACGCGTTCATTTTTAAAAAAGCCGTCTTTTTGAGTGAGCTTAGTCACTTGCTTATCGATGCCTAATGTTAGTGCTTCACGTAGTCCCGCTGCTATATTGATAGTAGGGGCTTGTTGCCCTTGAGGAAGCTGTTCAACAACCTGTTGTAATTGTGCACATGATGATAATTGAAATACGATAAGAGATAGAAAAAGAAAACGGAGCATAGGTTTTGATTTTGAGGTTAGATTATTAAGGGCGTTAGTATAATTAGTAGAAATTAGGTTTTTTGTTTTTTCTTACGGGCTGCAGGAAACAACACGTTATTTAAAATTAATCGGTATCCAGGAGATGTAGGATGTAAATCTAATTCTGTTTTAGGGTCTCCTACTCTATGGGTATAATCTTCAGGGTCATGACCGCCATAAAATGTAAAAAATCCTTGGCCTTTGATGCCGTGAATGTATCGGGCCTCGCCATTAGATTTATTTTCACCCATAACGAGCACATTAGATTTTACTTGAGCTCTGGCATAGGCTGTAGTTTGCCCCATAAATCCTTTTACAAGTGCTGTATGGTTTTGATTCAATATTGTGGGAATTGGGTCCCATTTTGCAGAATATTCTGTTAGTGTAAAATAATCTAATTCTTTTGCTATTTTGCGTTTTTGAGTCATATCAATACTTGAGAACTCATATATTTTGGGGTTGCGTTCTACAATAAAATCTTGAAATGCAAAGGTTTTAGAATAGTCTAACTGGGATTGGTAGTTAGGAGTACTCCCATCACCATCAAACATAGCTTCACAAATATCAAGAGACTGTGCAGCTAAAGCAATATCAAAACTATCGGTTGCGCTACACATAGCAAACATAAAACCACCACCTAAAACATGTTCTCTTATTTTTTGAGCCACTGCTAATTTTTGTTCAGAAACTTTATTATATCCTAAACTCATAGCCAGCGCTTCAGCCTTTTGTTGCTGCTCTATATACCAAGCTGCATTTCTGTAGGCACTGTAAAACTTACCATATTGCCCTGTAAAATCTTCGTGATGAAGGTGTAACCAATCATATAGCAATAAAGCATCACTCAAAACTTCAGTGTCATAAATAGTTTCGTAAGGAATTTCAGCATAGGTTAAAACCATGGTTACGGCATCGTCCCATGGCTGTTTACCACTAGGGGAATAGACAGCAATTTTGGGTGCTTTTTCAAGAATCACAGCATCCATATTTTTATTTGGACTGCTAATTTCTTTAAGAACAGTAGAGGCTTCAGCTTCACTAATGAGTTCATACGAAACACCTCGAATACGGCATTCTTTTTCGATAGCATCACTATAGGGTAACAAAAAAGAGCCACCTCTATAATTAAGAAGCCATTTGATATTTTCTTGTGTATTTAAAGTCCAATAGGCAATTCCATAGGCTTTCAAATGATTTTTTTGACTATCTGCATCCATAGGAATAAGGATGTATGAGGCATGTGTTAGCATGCTAAGCGCTAAAAAAAGACTGAGTATAACTGTTTTCATTGCTTAAATATACTTAAAAAAATGAGTCAAACTTTTCTAATAAGGGGTATCATCATCAGAATCTCCAAACGCATCACTTGGATCGACTCTAAAATTGTCCTGTTTAAAAGTATCGTCATTGGCTGCCGCATTCATTTTTGAGTGAAATTCAGTATCAAATGGGGAATCAAAATCATCAAGATTGTCAAACTTTCCTAGGTGACCAATGAATTTTAGACGGATATTTTCGAGTCCACCATTACGGTGCTTTGCAATAATAAATTCTGCTTGACCTTCTGAAGGTGTATGTTGTTCGTCATCCCACTCATCAATTTTGTAATATTCTGGACGGTAAATAAAAGATACAATATCAGCATCTTGCTCGATGGCTCCAGATTCTCTCAAATCGGATAGTAATGGACGCTTGCTTCCTCCACGAGTTTCCACGGCTCGTGATAATTGCGATAATGCAATGACAGGGATACTTAGTTCTTTAGCAAGAGCTTTAAGGTTTCGAGAAATCATAGAAATTTCTTGCTCACGATTTCCCCCTTTTTGAGAGCCTCCTGCGGTCATGAGCTGCAAATAATCAACCACTATAAGTTTTATGCCATTTTGGGACGCCAGGCGGCGAGCCTTTGCTCTTAAATCAAAAATGGATAATGACGGTGTATCATCGATATATAATGGTGCTTTTTCAAGCGCTTTAACTTTCACATTTAGCTGTTCCCATTCGTGTTTTTCGAGACGTCCAGTTCTTAGTTTTTCTGAATTTAGTCCTGTTTCAGAAGAAATTAAACGGGTTATTAGTTGAACGGATGACATTTCTAACGAAAAGAAAGCTACAGGAATACTTTGTGTTACAGCAATATTACGTGCCATTGACAATGTCAAGGCGGTTTTACCCATACCTGGACGTGCAGCAATTATAATCAAATCACTTTCTTGCCAACCAGAAGTGAGCTTATCTAATTTATCAAAGCCCGATGGTACTCCGGAGAGTCCTTCTTTGTTTGATATTTCTTCAATTTTTTTCTTGGCTTGAAACACTAAATCTTGAGCGGTCTCCGTAGATTTTTTAATATTGCCTTGAGTCACTTCATATAATCTTGACTCAGCCTTATCCAATAGATCAAACACATCTTTTGTTTCGTCAAAGGCTTCCTCGATAATTTCATTTGAAATCTTGATTAAACTACGCTGGATAAATTTCTGTAAAATGATACGTGCATGAAACTCAATATGTGCCGATGAAGATACTTTTTGGGTTAATGAGATAAGATAAAAATCGCCTCCAATTAAATCAAGTTTAGAATTTTTTCGGAGTTGAGTTGAGACTGTTAATAAATCTACAGGCTCACTGTTTTCAAATAATTGAAGTATTGCTTCAAATATATATCGGTGAGCATCTTTATAAAACGCATCCGTACTTAGGATATCAATCACTTCATCGACTCCTTTTTTGTCAATCATCATTGCGCCTAGCACCACTTCTTCTAAATCAATTGCTTGAGGCGGAATTTTTCCTTTCTCTAAGCTAATTAGTGTGCTTTTATCGGTTTTGTATACTTTTACTGGTTCTGGTTGTTTCATGTGTTGGTCATCATTCTGCTTCGTAATACGAGGAGTTAAATTACTTGGTTAATCATTACGAAAGTACTTAAAAAATAAGGATAAGTGCCTTTAAACAGTAACGTGTACTCCACAATTGAACTGTTTATAAGTCAAAAATATTGTTGATAAGCATTAAAAAAGTCAAGTAAACTACTTGACTTTTATTTTTTCTAGAAGAGCGCTGTTTGTTAATCATTGAAAACACCCATTTGAGCGTACTTTTCCATGCGTTGATCTACTAATTCTTTTGGTGATAAGTTTTTAAATTCATTGTACGATTTCACTATAGTATTGGAAACCGACCTAAAGGTTTGTTCGCGATCTTTGTGTGCACCACCAAGTGGTTCTTTCACAATTTCATCAACCAATTTCATACGCTTCATATCTTTAGCTGTAAGTTTTAAAGCTTCTGCAGCTTGTTCTTTATATTCCCAACTTCTCCATAAAATAGAAGAACATGATTCAGGGGAAATCACAGAATACCAAGTATTTTCTAACATCAAAACTTTGTCTCCAACCCCTATTCCAAGAGCACCTCCAGATGCACCTTCGCCAATAATAATGGTGATAATTGGTACTTTCAAGCGTGTCATTTCAAGAATATTTCGTGCGATAGCCTCGCCTTGACCGCGTTCTTCAGCTTCAAGCCCAGGATAAGCTCCAGGTGTATCAATAAGAGAAACGACTGGAATCCCAAATTTTTCAGCTGATTTCATCAAACGCAATGCTTTTCGATAACCTTCTGGATTAGCCATACCAAAGTTTCGATATTGTCTTGTTTTGGTATTATAGCCTTTTTGTTGACCTATAAACATAAAGCTTTGATCTCCAATTTTCCCTAATCCACCAATCATCGCTTTGTCATCTTTAAAATTGCGATCGCCGTGAAGTTCTAAAAAAGAATCGCCACATATAGCATTGATATAGTCTAAAGTATAGGGACGGTCCGGATGTCTTGACAACTGTACTCGTTGCCATGGTGTTAAGTTTTTATAAATTTCTTTTTTGGCAATTTCAAGTTTGTTTTGAATCTGAACACAAGTTTCAGAAACATCTACATCACTTTCTTTTCCAATGATTTGACACTTTTGTAATTGATCTTCTAGTTCCTTAATAGGTAACTCAAACTCTAGATATTCCATAGAAATTCAAGATTAATGTTAGTTAGTTAGTTGGCAAATATAAAACTTTAATAGATTTCAAGGGTTAGATTTTGGGTTTATTGATGTTTTTAAACACGGCATTAAGAAGTACTGTTGAAATTATAAGAACTGCTCCGACGTAAAACATAGGTTGCATGGTTTCCGTCTCTGGAAATAATAGAAGTGCTAATAAAATCCCGTATATAGGTTCAATATTATAGGTGAGAACTAAGGTGTATGGGGTAATGTGTTTCATCACGTGAACAGAAGCTATAAAAGCATAGGCTGTACATATGGACGCTAGAATAAATACGTATAGCCAATCAGAATTTGAGAGTTGAAAGTAGGTTTTATCAAATCCGTTCCCCGTAAAGGCAATAAAAATAGAGATGAAAATAACACCGCTTACAAATTCATAGAATGAAATGACGCTCGGTTTATAGTGTTCTACAAATTTCCCGTTTAGCACTGCAAATAGTGTTGAAAATAAGGCTGAAGTGATTCCAAGTGCAATCCCTAAAATATATTTTAACTCTGCTTGAGTTATTAAGACTATTCCAATTATAACAATACATCCAAATATGATTTCATAACCAATAATTTTACGTTTATAAAATAACGGCTCTATAAAGGACGCAAAAAATGCACCTGTAGAAAACATTGCTAAGGCAATTGAGATGTTTGCTACTTTGATGGCAGCAAAAAAAGTAATCCAATGCAAGCCAATAATGATTCCGGCAATCGAAAATCTGGCAATCGCTCTTAGCGGGACTTTAAGGGATATTTTTTTGAGTTTAATAAATATAAACATTAGCAATCCAGCAATGGTCATTCTATACCAAACTAAGGGAGTGGCTTCTAGTGAAATTAATTCCCCTAGAATAGCTGTAAACCCAGCGATTAGCACCAACAAATGTAGGTGCAAATAGTTTATAAGTTTAACGTTTTGCATTGTACAATAAGTAAATTGCTAAGCCGCCAAAAACAATATTAGGAAACCAAACAGCCAAAAGTGGGGAGAAATCAGATTGTTCGGCCATAACGCCGAATACTTTATCAAAAAACACATAAATCATGGCAATAACCACTCCAAAAGCTAAGTTGACACCCATACCACCACGACGTTTTATGGATGAAACGGCTACGGCTATAATTGTGAGTATAAATACTGAAACAGGAAGACTCCATTTTCTATACTGCACAACTCTGTAGCGGTTAATATTAGAGGAACCTCGAAGTTCTTCTCTAGCGATAAAAGTCATCAACTCGTTATAGGTTAATGTTTCAGCAACATACTTTGGAGGCGTTAAATCTTGTAAATCAAAACCAAATATGGTGTCTTTTTTACGACTAAACTCCAATTGATCATCGTTTTCCCCAATGATTCTAAGATTATAATTTGTCAATTGATACGTACTGTCTTTTTCTATAAAGCGTATCGCAGAAGCATGAATTTTATAAGCTAACTTGTTGCCCTCAAAATGTTCAAGCGTGAAATTATTTCCACGTTTTCTTTTGAGATCAAAATTGCTAACATAAATATAATCGTTATCATTTATTTGACGGTAAATGTGCTGTGTTTCTGTGACTTTGGTATTTTTTAAATATTTATATGTAAACTCATTAAAACCTTTACTTGCCATAGGTGCCCAATACATGCCTAACATCAAGGCTAAAGTCGCCACAATCGTAGCGCCAATTAGATAAGGTCTTAGAAACCGTGCAAAAGATACACCTGAACTTAAAAAGGCAACAATTTCTGTATTATTTGCCAGTTTGGACGTAAACCAAATTACAGAAAGAAATAGAAATAGCGGGAATAGTAGTGTGGCAAAATAAATCGTGAAATCAAAATAATAAGACGCTACCTCCTCAAAAGGAACTTCATTTTCTAAAATTCGATCAATTTTTTCGGCAAGATTTGCGGTAATTCCAATCGGAATGAACAGCAATAACATCATAAAAAATGTAAACAAATACCGTTTTAATATATACCAATCTAATATTTTCATAGGCTTATAAGCGATTATCCATTTGCTTTACCATCATAGCTTTCCATGTGCCAAAATCGCCAGCTAAAATATGTTTTCTAGCTTCTCGTGTTAGCCACAAGTAAAACCCTAAGTTATGAATTGTGGCGATTTGTTTTCCTAATAATTCGTTAACTGTAAATAAATGTTTTAAATAAGCTTTAGAATATTCGGTATCTACAAATGTAATTCCCATAGGATCAATAGGCGAAAAATCGTCTTTCCACTTTAGGTTCTTAATGTTTATGGAGCCATGAGCCGTAAATAACATGCCATTTCTGGCATTTCGGGTTGGCATCACACAATCAAACATATCAACACCTAAGGCAATATTTTCGAGAATATTAATTGGTGTGCCTACACCCATTAAGTAGCGGGGTTTATCTTCTGGCAAAATTTCACACACAACATCGGTCATCGCATACATTTCATCAGCAGGTTCACCAACAGATAAACCGCCTATGGCATTTCCGACGGCTCCTGAATTTGCAATATATTCTGCCGACTGTCGTCTTAAGTCTTTATAGGTACTACCTTGAACTATCGGAAAAAAGGCTTGATCAAAATCATATTTTAGGGGCGTTTTATCCAGATGATTGATACAACGCTCTAACCAACGGTGTGTCATATGCATCGATCGTTTTGCATAGTTATAATCGCAAGGATAAGGCGTACATTCATCAAAAGCCATGATAATATCTGCTCCGATACTGCGCTGAATTTCCATTACATTTTCAGGGGTAAATGTATGCATACTCCCATCAATATGACTTTTAAATTTAACTCCTTCTTCTTTGATTTTGCGATTTGCAGAAAGTGAATACACTTGATAACCTCCCGAATCCGTTAAAATATTCCGATCCCAATTCATAAATTTATGAAGTCCTCCGGCTTTTTCTAACACCTCAACTTGTGGTCGTAGAAATAAGTGATAGGTATTTGCTAAAATCACATCAGGATTGATATCGTTTTTGAGTTCACGTTGGTGTACACCTTTTACAGTACCTACAGTCCCTACGGGCATAAAAATTGGAGTTTCAATAACACCATGATCTGTTGTTATTGTAGCTGCTCGTGCTTTAGTTTCGGTGTCTTTTTTTAATAAATCGAATTTCAAATTCTTAAATTACATGGTTAATGGTACATTTTTTAAGGATATAAAGAACAACGCTATTTACCCCAGTACAAAATTTTTGTTGCAATTATTTAGTAGCTCGTGGTTTGTAGTTGATTAGATAGTCTCCTTTAGGTTTACCCTCATCAAAGGAACTCCCTTTTAATAGTAAACGTGTTTGTTCTCGAGCATCTTGGTTACTCCAACCCTCATACTCAATTCGATAAATTGCAGAAAACATTTGAGCCCGTCCCACGCCGTGGTAGCAGTGTAATAATACGGGGTAATTATCTGGATTGTCCATGATTTGTAAAAATTCATCTACGGTGTCTTGTGTAGGCACTTGATCGGTTCCTAAGTTAAAATAGCTTACTCCCTCAAGCTTTTCTACAGCTTCTTTTTCAGCGGTGAGCTCTTCTGGAATTTCTGGGTTATTAACTTTGTCTTTGGTATGTGGAAAACGGAGATCAATCACACTAGTGATGCTATGATCTTTAATATAGCCCGCAATTTTATTGGGTGGAATTACTCCAGATTTATAGACTTTGTTTTCTGAAATTTCTTTAAAATTATAATTGAAGTGAACATCGTAAACATATTTTGAAACACCTAGTAGAACCAGGCCTAAAAGAAGAAGTACAATTTTTTTTCTCATCGCTATTAAATTTTAATTATAAATTTCTATCAACAATTCTTTCAAAATAATCTTTTAAAAATGCTTTACACTTAAGTTCAACAGCATCCATTTCAGTTGTTCGATTGGAAATTAAATTTGTTTCTAATCCTAAATCATTGACGTCATAAAAACCTACAGCTTTTACGCCGTCAAATATACAAATTATATTGCCCTCAGAATACATGTAATTTTGTCCAATAAAACTAACTACAAAAGGATTTATTTTAGAGGGTTTTTCTGAAACCAGGCTTCGCCCCCAACTTCTAAACGGTTTGTTGTAACCGACCATGTCAATGATGGTAGGATAGATATCTATTTGCTGCGCTAACTCAGATTTAACACCTGTAAATTCACCATTTGGGCTATAAATCATAATAGGTACAGCCAAGCGATTCATTAGCTTTCGATATTCACTATACCTTATTTGATTGGAGTGATCAGCAGTAATAATAAAAATAGTATTCTGAAACCAAGGCTCTTTTTTAGCTGCTTCAAAAAATTGTTTAAACGCAAAATCTGTATAGCCCACACACTGATGCATTGGCACATCACCTTTAGGGAATACGCCTTCATATTCCTTAGGAATAATGTAGGGTTCATGAGAAGTAACTGTAAAAATAGTAGAAAAAAACGGGGTTGTTTTGGTATCTAAAGTGGTTTTCATAAACTGAAAAAAGGGATCATCCCAAATTCCCCAAACACCATCAAACAAGGCATCGTTATTAAATTCTGTTTTTCCATAATAATTATCAAACCCTAGAATATTTGAAAACCCTAGAAACCCCATTGAACCATTCGGTGCCCCATGAAAAAAAGAGGTGTCATAGCCTTCAGAATTTAAAATTGAAACCACAGACTCAATGTCCTGATTAGCATATGGAGAGGAGGTAAAAGCATCTTTAAAAGATGGAATTCCCGCCAAAACCGAAGACATTCCATGTATTGATTTTCTTCCGTTTGCATAGGCTTTGTTAAAGATCAAACTCTTGGTGGCAAGAGAATCTAAAAAAGGTGTATAGCTAACATAGTCTTTAATTTGAGTGGGGTCATTAAAAGCTCCAATATATTCTCTACCATAGCTTTCTGTAATAAAGACAACTATATTGGGTTTGTTTTTTACGGTATTTGGATACGCTTTTAGAGGTTGAACTAAACGATCTACTTCGGGTTTTCTGAGATCATAAGAAACTTTTTTAAATGTTTTTTTATTGAAAGTTCTAATAATTGTAAAAGGTGTATTTAATATAAAATCGGCATGTTGAATTTTGGACGTATGTCTGTTAGCATCTACCAAATTGATGGGACGCGTACTTTTTCTAAAATCGCCTCGGATGCCGCCTACCATTAATGTGATCATAAGCAGAAAACATGCTACAGAAGTTAACACATATGACAACACCCCTTTTGAGTAGGGTTTTGTACTAATTTTCACCTTTTTGTAAAGAACTATCCACACAACTATGGTTAGAATAAATAACAAAAAAACATGCCAATAACTTACTGCAAAACGGGCAAACATTTCAAAACGATTATCTTCGTTTTTAACCACATCCCATTCAGAGATAGTTGTTCTATTATAATTAAATTTATAATAGATTAAATCTACAAAATTAAAAGACATCCCTATCAAATTTGTAGTGAAGTACACGTAAAAAATGATTTTCTGGTAAATCTTATGCGTATTTATTACGAAAGGAAGCATTGAAAGTAACACAAATAAGCTATTTAGATAAAAAATAGCTGCAGTATCAAATGCAAGACCATGATAACTTAGTTTCAGATATTCAACTACTGAGTCAATTTCTAAAAAGGAATAATTATAAATAAAAAATAAAAAACGACTAAAAGCATACATTAAATAAACTAATAAAAGCCTATAAATCAATACTTTATATTCTTGTGCTCTAAAAAATTGTTGCATTAAAAATAATTCAAAAATAAGTGTAAAAATAGCAAAGAAATTACACTTATAAACACTTGATATGCATTATTATAAATTGTTAGTTAAATTGTAAAAAATAGAAGGTTAAATACTTCATCTCTTTAAAATTAAAATTATCTTTGAAAATCATTTTTTTTAACATCTAAAACATTAGGCAATGTCTAACACTAATTTACAGGATTTAACAACTCAAGTTCGTAGGGATATTTTACGAATGGTTCACAAAGTGAATTCCGGTCACCCCGGTGGTTCATTAGGCTGCACAGAATTTCTTGTGGCACTTTACACAACAATCATGGATCGCAAAGTAGGCTTTGATATGGATGGCCATAACGAAGATTTATTTTTTCTATCGAACGGACATATTTCGCCCGTATTTTATAGTGTATTAGCGCACTCAGGATATTTTCCAGTTGAAGAGTTAAATACATTCAGATTGTTAAACTCTAGATTGCAGGGACACCCGACCACACACGAAGGACTTCCTGGAGTTCGAATTGCCTCTGGATCTTTAGGTCAAGGACTTTCAGTTGCTTTAGGTGCTGCCCAAGCAAAAAAATTAAATAATGATTCGCATCTCATATATAGTCTTCATGGCGATGGCGAACTTCAAGAAGGACAAAATTGGGAAGCTATCATGTATGCTTCTGCAAAAAATGTAGATAATATTATTGCCACTATTGATTTAAATGGAAAACAAATTGATGGTACAACAGACGATGTATTAGCAATGGGAAGTATCAAAGGCAAGTTTGAAGCATTTGATTGGACTGTTATTGAAATCGAAAACGGTAACGATCTTGATGCTATATTAGACGGTATGGCGAGGGCTAAATCTGCAACAGGAAAAGGAAAACCTGTATGTGTTCTTTTAAAAACTATGATGGGTAATGGTGTCGATTTCATGATGCATACGCATGCATGGCACGGCAAAGCGCCTAATGATGACCAATTAGAAAATGCATTAAACCAAAATCCAGAAACTTTAGGCGATTATTAAATTCAAAACCAACAATACGATGAAAACTTATACATATACAGAAAAAAAAGATACGAGAAGTGGTTTTGGAGCTGGCCTTACAGAACTCGGAAGAACCAACCCAAATGTAGTCGCACTTTGTGCAGATCTTATTGGATCACTCAAAATGAATCAATTTATTGAAGAAAATCCAGAACGTTTTTTCCAAATTGGTATTGCTGAAGCCAATATGATGTCTATTGCTGCTGGTTTAACCATTGGTGGTAAGATCCCTTTTACAGGAACTTTTGCTAACTTTTCGACTGGTCGTGTTTATGACCAAATTAGACAATCAATTGCCTATTCTGATAAGAATGTAAAAATTTGTGCCTCACATGCAGGTCTTACCCTTGGCGAAGATGGTGCTACACACCAAATTTTAGAAGATATTGGATTAATGAAAATGCTTCCTGGCATGGTGGTTATCAATACTTGTGACTACAACCAAACCAAAGCAGCAACTATTGCCATAGCAGACTATGAAGGTCCCGTATATTTACGATTTGGAAGACCAGCTGTACCTATTTTTACACCAGCAGATCAAGTGTTTGAAATTGGAAAAGCGATTCAACTTCAAGAGGGGTCAGACGTAACAATCGTTGCAACTGGACATCTCGTTTGGGAAGCACTAGAAGCTGCAAAAGTATTGTATGAACAAGGCATTTCCGCAGATGTCATTAATATCCATACGATCAAACCTTTAGATGATAAAGCAATACTAGCGTCTGTCAAAAAGACCGGTTGTATTGTCACTGCAGAAGAACACAACCATCTTGGTGGCTTAGGTGAAAGCGTAGCAAGAACCTTAGCACTTCACCATCCAACGCCTCAAGAATTTGTGGCAACGGATGATACCTTTGGTGAATCGGGAACTCCTGCACAACTGATGGAAAAATATGGCCTTAATAGCGACAGTATTGTAGCAAAAGCCCTTAAAGTAATTAAGAGAAAGTAAGGTCAAATACATATAAGAAAAAGACTCGCAAATGCGAGTCTTTTTCTTATATGTATTTGAACGTTTTACCTATTCTATTGGATCAGATTCTGTAGCATCTAAATAATTAGGTACATCATTGCCGTTGGTATCCACTAAAGTAACACGATTAGCACTGTAAGAACCATCTGTATTTTGTTTTATAGGAGATAAAAATTGGTTACTAGTCAACTCTAGTGCATCTAATTGAGTTTGAAGCGCAGCTCTAGAGGGTTCACTGTAGGACTCGGTTTTTATTTCATCTGCCGTTATTGTACCATCACCATCATCATCTTGGTCTATAAAATTTGGAAATGTATTAGCATCTTTATCGTCGTTAAATAAATCATTATCCAAGTTAACATCTTCTAAATATGAAGGAATTCCATCAGAATCATGATCATTTGTTTCTGATTGCATTAATTCAAACTTAAATATTAAATTTGAATAGGAAGGTATACTTGTTTGAGAGGTGGAATAATAGCCTAAACCTGAGGGTAAAAACATAACGCCCATTCCATAACCGTCAAAAGAAACTGTACCATCTGAATTCGAAGCAAAAGAACTAGCCACATTAAAATGTGGTATGGCGCGACTCCAACCTGCTACTACATACACCAAGTCGAATACAACAGGTGTAGAAGAGCGATCAAATTCAGTTCCATCCATAAGAAATCCAGAATAATTAACACGTACTTTATCAGAAAACATAGGCGAAACAGCCCCTTCTCCTTGTTTGATATTTAAAATATAATACTCGTATTCGACCTCTGAATAGGTCGTTGATTTGGTCTCAACAGCTGATATTAAAAGGGTTGCATCAGAAGGTATTGTTTCGCCTTCTAGAAGTTCAGTAATCTCAAGGTCATCAATAGTTGGATTTTCCATGGCATTAACTTCCGCAGCATTATAATAATGTGTGTTCAGGTAATTTTCAAGAGCAGCGGCATCCTCGACTTGTTGCTCAGTACGGTCATTTTCAGGAATAACTGTGACAGTCTCTTCCTCATCTTCGTTACAAGCCATTATATTGATAAACACTGTAGAAATGAAAAGCAGCTTAAATATATTGTTCATGTATTTATTTTTATTAGTTGTGATAGACCTCATTTTATAGTCGTTAAGCATTCTCTTGATTGTCGAATTTTAGGAATGAAACATTCATTCCTCTGTAATTAGTGGTGCAAGATACAATATTATAGTATTTTTGTATAATACATTAACGTTGTTTTAAACATTTTATGAGAATCGATAAATATTTATGGTGCGTTCGTTATTTCAAAACTCGAAATAGCGCCTCTACGGCTTGTAAAAAAGGACATGTCAGAGTAAATGACGTGATTGCAAAGCCTAGCAGAGAACTATTCCCTACGGATAAATTAGTGGTTCGAATTAATCAGATAAACTACCAATTGACAGTTTTGGATATACCTCCTAGTAGAGTTGGCGCTAAACTTGTGGATATTTATAGGATGGATACCACCCCAAAATCCGAATTTGAAGCACAAGAGCTTTTAAAATATTCTAAAGATTATTATCGTCAAAAAGGTGAAGGGCGTCCCACTAAAAAAGACCGCAGAGAAATTGATGGTTATTTAGATAATGGTGAAAGCGCGGAATAATGTTCGCTGCAATTCAAAAAGTTTAAATACGATCATGAGAGAATAAAAAACAGTTTTTTTATATTTGAACAAACAAAAACTATGGAGTTAATTGAGAATTGCATTTTGAATCACGACCAAATAAATCATAAAATAAAACGGATTGCGTATCAAATTTATGAAGCTAATGTTGAAGAACAAGAAATTATTCTTGCAGGCATAGAATCAAACGGTTATGTATTTGCAAAAAAGTTAAGAAGCGCCATGCAAAAAATTTGTGATATTGATCCCCTATTATGTAAAGTCATCATTGATAAAAATAATCCAACTAGTCCTATTACAACAACACTTAAAGAGAACGAATATACCAGCAAATCGCTAGTGTTAGTAGATGACGTTTTAAATTCTGGGACAACCTTAATATATGGCGTAAAACATTTTTTAGATGTGCCTCTAAAACAATTTAAAACTGCAGTTCTTGTGAATCGGAATCATAAAAAATATCCTGTGAAAGCGGATTTTAAAGGCATTTCTTTATCAACATCAATAAATGAACACATAAGTGTGGTGTTTTCAGGCAAAAACACAAGGGTTATTTTGGAGTAATTTTTGAAATAATAGTTGTAACAATTTCAGCTACACTAAGGGAGTCCGTTTGTATACTAATTTCGGCTTGATTATAGAAAAAAGACCGCTCAAACAAATGTTTAGCAATAAATTCAGGAATATCTTCATCCTTGATACTAGCAATCAGGGGGCGCTTTGCTTTTTCTTTTATTAAACGTTCAGAAAGGTTTTTTATTGAACTATTTAGAGTCACCGTTATCACATTTGGATGCTCAACCAAAAAGGCCATCGTATCCCCATAACACGGCGTTCCCCCGCCCAAAGCTAAAACTAAATTATCGGACTGGTTGATTAGGTCTTTGACCGCTTCAGACTCTAGTTTTCTAAAAACTATTTCGCCTTTAGACTTAAAAATTTCTGCTATTGTGGCTTGCTGATTTTGTTCAATGTATTCGTCTAAATCTAAAAAATCAGTATTACTATTTTGTGCAAGTAACTGTCCAACAGTGGACTTACCAGATCCCATATAGCCTAACAAAACAATGATCATACGGTATTATAAATTTGATTATACACTCTCTTAAAATAACGAGAACAAAAAAACGAAAAATAATTTAAAAAAGCATTGTTTAATTAATTAAACCCTTTATATTTGCAGCCGCAATGAGGGGAATAAATGACCTGGTAGCTCAGTTGGTAGAGCATCTCCCTTTTAAGGAGAGGGTCCTGGGTTCGAGCCCCAGCCAGGTCACTAAAAAAGTTAAGTTTATTCTTAACTTTTTTTTTACCTTTAACATTCAAAATGCGCACGTGGCGGAATTGGTAGACGCGCTAGCTTGAGGGGCTAGTGGGAATTATTCCCGTGGAAGTTCGAGTCTTCTCGTGCGCACTTTCATCTTTTTTTTTCAATACTTTGATTTTAATATTATTATGGTTAATTTGGTTTACCCAAATCTTATTAAATCATGAACACAATCAAAAATGTCTTTAGCATTAAAGACTTGGAAAATCTTTCCGGAATCAAAGCCCATACAATTCGTATATGGGAAAAACGCTACAAACTTCTTGAACCTGAACGCTCGGAGACCAACATTAGAAGTTATAATCTAATAAACCTTCAGAAACTTCTCAATATTAGTTTTTTGAACTCAAATGGTTTAAAAATTTCAAAAATTGCGACGCTTAATGAATTTGAAATTGCAAAAAAAGTAAATCAAATTTCATTTGAAGGAGACCCTAAAAATCATGCAGTTAATGCCTTTAAACTTTCTATGCTGAATTTTGATCAGGAATTGTTTTACACTACCTACAATCAGCTGTTAGAAGAAAAAAGCTTTAGAGAAGTTTTCTACGAGTTTTTTATCCCCTTAATACAACAAGTGGGTGTTTTATGGCAAACGTTGACAATTGAACCCTCTCATGAACGTTTTTTTACGGTACACGTTCGACAAAAAGTTTTAATTCATATTGAAAGGTTGCAAAGCCGAAACCCTAGACCAGATACTAAAACCTTTGTCTTGTTTTTACCTATCAATGAAATTCATGATCTCGGATTGTTATTCATAAACTATGAACTGCTGAGTCGAGGATATCATACAATTTATCTGGGTGAAAGTATTCCAATAAGTAACCTGAACACTCTCAATACATTATATAATGACGTTACTTACATTTCATTTTTTACTGTGAAACCTGATGTTGAAAAACTTGATAGTTATTTGAAAACTATTTATAATGAAGTGCTTGAAAACACCTCTAATACACTTCGGGTACTAGGCACGCGTTTAAAAGACTATAATCCAAAAAAACTCCCAAAACAAATTGATATTTTTAGCTCAATAGAGAGTTTAGTTAAAGATTTGTAAAAAAACATTAGACATATGCTTACTGTATCGTCTTTTGCTTATTTTTATGAGCATTATGAAAAAAACAATACAGATTATTGGCTCTGGGTTTTCATCCTTGTCTGCAGCCTGCTATTTAGCACAAGCGGGACACAGGGTGTCTATCTATGAAAAGAACAGTACAGTAGGCGGACGTGCACGCCAATTAAAAAAAGACGGTTTCACTTTTGATATTGGCCCCTCTTGGTATTGGATGCCTGATGTATTTGATCGGTTTTTTGCCGATTTTGACAAAAAAACTGCGGACTACTACCATATAGACAAACTAGACCCTGCCTATAAAATATTTTTTGATGATGACATTATTACCATTGGAGATTCAATGGAAAAAATTTGTGCAGAATTCGAACGTATCGAAAAAGGAAGCGGGATTAAACTTAATAAATTTATAAAAAAAGCACAAAACAATTACGGCATAGCCGTAAATAAAATTTTGTACAATGCTCCAGGAATATCCCCTTTAGAATTAGTAACCAAAGACACTGTGAAGCGTTTAGATCAGTTTTTCAAAACTATTAGTCACGAAGTTCGGAAAAATTTTAGTAATCCAAAGTTAATTTCAACACTAGAATTTCCATCTCTATTTTTAGGCGCTAAACCCAACAAAACACCATCGTTCTTTAGCTTTATGAATTATGCTGACTTCGGGTTAGGTACCTGGCACCCAAGAGGTGGCATGTATGAAATCATAAAAGCAATGGAAGCTTTAGCAATCGAATTAGGCGTTGAAATTCATACCAACCACCCTGTTGACAAAATTGTAGTAGATAATGGTAAGGCAACTGGACTGGTAACCAAAGACGTATTCGTAGAATCTGACATTGTTTTGAGTGGTGCAGATTATCACCATTCTGAGACATTATTAGACGAAAAGCACAGACAGCATTCAGAGGCCTATTGGGATAAAAAAGTATTTGCGCCATCTTCTTTATTATTTTATATTGGATTAGATAAGAAACTCAAAAATACAGAACATCACAATTTGTTTTTTGATGCGGACTTTGAAAAACATGCAGAAGAAATATATGACGAGCCCCAATGGCCAAGTCATCCTTTATTTTATGCTAACGTGCCCTCTAAAACTGATCCTTCCATGGCGCCTGAGGGACATGAAGCCTTGTTTATTTTGATGCCAATTGCTCCAAATATTGAAGACACTCCAGAACTTAGAGATCAGTACTTAAAAAAAATAATTGAAAGATTTGAAGCAAAAACAAAGCAATCAATTCAAAATAATATTATATTTAATGAATCTTTTTGTGTTGAAGATTTTAAATCGGAATACAACTCATATAAAGGTAACGCTTATGGAATGGCCATGACTTTAATGCAAACGGCTTTTTTAAGGCCTAAATTGAAGAGTAATAAAGTTGAAAATTTATATTTTACAGGACAATTAACCGTCCCTGGACCAGGAGTGCCCCCTTCTCTAATCTCCGGAAAACTGACCTCAGAACTTATTCAAAAGCTGCTGGACAAATGTTAAGCAACTTAGTTAAAAAATTTAAAATTTAAGTTTATGAAGTCCATATTTGATACCGTATCAAAAGACTGTAGTCGAATTATCACACAAACTTATAGTACCTCATTTTCAATGGCTACGAAAATGCTTTCCAGTACAATTCGTCAGGATATTTATAATATTTACGGATTTGTACGCTTAGCGGATGAAATTGTAGATTCATTTCATGACTATGATAAAGAAGCTTTATTTGTACAGTTTGAAGCAGACTTAGAAGCGGCTCTTCAAAATAAAATCAGTCTCAACCCTATTCTAAATTCATTTCAAGAAACGTATCATACCTATGGTCTTGAAAAAGATATGGTCGATGCTTTTATGAGCTCAATGCGTCAAGATTTACACAAAACAGTATATCACACAGAAGAGGAATATAAAAACTACATTTACGGTTCTGCGGATGTGGTTGGACTAATGTGTCTAAAAGTATTTGTCAATGGAGACACCCAACAATACAATACGCTCAAGCAAACAGCAATGGCTTTAGGATCGGCATTTCAAAAAGTAAATTTCTTGAGAGATTTAAAAGCAGATCATGATCAGTTAAATAGAACCTATTTCCCAAATACAGATCTAGACAACTTAGATGAACGCTCAAAACAAGCTATTATTGACGATATTGAGAATGATTTTTCAGAAGGTTTAAAAGGCATAAAACAACTGCCTTTAGAAGCTAAATTTGGTGTTTTTATGGCATATCGCTACTATAATCAGCTTCTAAAAAAATTAAAAACAACCCCTGCTCTCGAAATTAAAAGTACCCGAATTCGAGTGCCTGACTATAAAAAAGTAGAGCTACTAACTCGTAGCTATGTAAAATACCAACTCAATCTATTATAACCCATATTATGAATACATTTTTTTGGATCCTCGTTTTTTTAGCCACTTTTACAACCATGGAATTTATGGCTTGGTTTACACATAAGTATGTAATGCATGGGTTTTTATGGAACCTTCACAGAGATCACCATCACAAAGACCACAAAAGCTGGTTTGAACGTAATGATGCCTTTTTTATATTCTATGCAGTTGTCAGTATGACTTGTTTTTATTTCTGGAGTTACGAAGGGTTTTGGGCTGGACTTCCCATAGGTTTAGGAATTATGGCCTATGGTGCTACGTACTTTATTGTTCATGATATTTTCATCCATCAACGATTTAAGCTTTTTCGTAACGCCAATAATTGGTATGCAAAAGGGCTGCGACGTGCCCACAAAATTCATCACAAACACCTCGGCAAAAGCGATGGCGAATGTTTTGGAATGTTATTTGTCCCGTTCAAATACTTTAAACGCTAACGCATGAATGCGCTCTATCTTTTGTTAAACTTAGGGTCTATTTCTGTCCCTTTTCTCTATAGTTTTCACCCAAGACTGCAACTTCATAAGCGATTTTTATGGATTTTTGTTTCAATCCTTTTAACGATGGCAATTTTTATCCCATGGGATGTCATTTTTACACTGCATGACATCTGGGGTTTTAATGACACTTATTTTTTGGGAATCAAATTTCTGAGCCTTCCCCTAGAGGAATGGTTGTTTTTTATCTGTATTCCTTTTGCTTGTGTGTTTACGCATTATGCGCTCCTGCTCTATTTTCCGAATTTAAAGCTGAACAAAACCAGTACAAAATGGATAAGTTCCGGTCTTATGACTTTGTTATTTGTGCATGCTGCTGTGAATTATGACAAATGGTACACGGTTATAAATTTTAGTCTAGCTATACCACTCACATACCTCGTGTATAGATACAACCCCAAACTTCTGCAGCATTTTCTCTTGACGTTTTTGGTGATGCTGATCCCCTTTTTTATAGTCAATGGCATCTTAACAGGTAGCTTTATTGACGACCAAGTAGTTTGGTATAACAATGCCGAAAACTTAGGCATCCGCATGGGAACGATTCCTGTTGAGGACAGTGTTTATGCCTATACTTTGATTCTTTGTAATTTGTTTCTGACGGAGCTTTTTGTGAAGAAATATCATAAAACAAATGAATACTAAATACAAGTATATTATCCTTGGAATTGTTGGGTTATTACTTATGGCGCTTATGCTAATTATAGGGCTCCGAACACTTGTAATGTCCATAGCCAATCAACGAACGTGCGAATGGGCTAACATTGACAATATAGAACTCAATGCAAAAATTGATATTCCTTCAATCCTTAATTCAGACTGTGAATATTTAGAAGCGATTAATACAAAAAAGGCTTATTTTAAGTTTGATCCAACTCATTTTGATGGCGATTATTACATCGAAGTCAATCAACTAACAAGTTTAGATACAAAACACACAGGAATTGACTTCATAAATTTCAATACAGACTCCCTTTCAGTGGATGCGCTTTACTATAAATCAAGAACTGGACATAAATCTAACTCTTATGTATTGTTTGACAAAAACAAAGAACAGCTCTGGGTGTCTATTCAGTATGCTGATTAAATCAGGAATTCTCAATACAAAAAAAAAAAAAAAGAGACCCTTCTTACATTGAATATAAGAAATAAGTCTCAATTTAGTTATGCTCTAAAATCATTAGATGATCTAGACACCAAGGTGCGTAAATCTACTCTAGGCGTTTTGTTTTTTGATCAAGTTCAATGCGGAACCTTCATTATACCATTCTATTTGTGAATCGTTATAAGTATGGTTGGCAATGATTATATCCTTAGAACCATCCGCATGAATAGCTTCAATAGTTAACGGTTTTCCTGGTGCAAATGCATTTAAGTCCACAAAATTAAATGTATCATCCTCTTGAATTAAATCGTAATCTGATTCAGTTGCAAACGTCAACCCTAACATACCTTGTTTTTTAAGGTTAGTTTCATGAATACGTGCAAATGATTTTACAATCACCGCTGCAACTCCAAGATGACGAGGCTCCATCGCCGCGTGTTCTCTAGAAGAGCCTTCTCCATAATTATGATCGCCTACTACAATTGTATGAACGCCTTTAGACTTATAGTCACGTTGCGTCGTTGGCACTGCATCATATTCTCCTGTAAATTGATTTTTAACAAAATTGGTTTTCATATTAAACGCATTTACAGCACCAATCAAACAATTGTTTGAGATATTATCTAAATGGCCTCTAAAACGCAACCAAGGTCCCGCCATAGAAATATGGTCAGTTGTACATTTTCCATGCGCTTTGATTAATAATTTAGCGCCGTTAATTGTATTACCAATGGGCTCAAAAGGAGTTAAAAGTTCTAGGCGCTCAGAATCAGAAGCCACATTAACTTCTACATGACTGCCATCTTCTTCTGGTGCTAAATACCCCGCATCTTCGACTGAAAATCCTTCTTCAGGCAATTCATAACCTGTTGGTTCATCCAACATAACTTTTTCACCATCTTTATTAATTAGTGCATCTGTTAAAGGGTTAAAATCTAAACGCCCTGAAATTGCTATTGCAGCAACCATTTCTGGAGATGCAACAAAAGCATGAGTATTTGGATTACCATCAGCACGCTTGGCAAAATTTCTATTAAAAGAATGTACTATACTATTTTTAGGTGCATTTTTAGGATCTTCGTAACGTGCCCATTGCCCGATACATGGACCACAAGCATTAGTGAATATTTTGGCGTCTAAATTTTCAAAGACTTCCAAAATTCCATCACGTTCTGCTGTGAAACGGACTTGTTCTGATCCTGGATTAATTCCAAATTCTGCTTTGGTCACTAATCCTTTATCGAGTGCTTGTTGTGCTATAGAAGCAGCACGGGATAAATCTTCATAAGATGAATTGGTACAAGACCCTATCAAGCCCCACTCTACTTTTAATGGCCAATCGTTTGTTTTGGCTTTAGCTGTCATGGTTCCTACTTCCGTCGCTAAATCTGGTGTAAAAGGACCGTTGATATGTGGCATTAATGTAGATAAATCAATCTCTATTAATTCATCAAAATAATCTTCAGGAGATGCATATACTTCCGGATCAGCTGTTAAAGAATCTTTAACTTGATTAGCGGCATCTGCAACATCATTTCGATCAGTAGCACGCAAGTAACGCTCCATTGATTCATCATAGCCAAATGTAGAAGTTGTGGCTCCAATTTCGGCACCCATGTTACAAATTGTTCCTTTTCCGGTACAAGACATAGATGTCGCACCAGGACCAAAATATTCAACAATCGCACCGGTTCCTCCTTTAGCGGTTAGGATACCAGCGACTTTAAGAATCACATCTTTTGGCGCTGTCCATCCAGAAAGGTTTCCAGTTAATTTAACACCAATCAGTTTTGGGAATTTAAGTTCCCAAGCCATACCTGCCATCACATCAACAGCATCTGCACCACCAACTCCAATAGCAATCATTCCTAATCCACCTGCATTAACGGTATGTGAATCTGTTCCAATCATCATACCTCCTGGAAACGCATAGTTTTCTAAAACCACTTGGTGAATAATTCCAGCTCCAGGCTTCCAAAATCCGATACCATATTTATTGGATACTGACTCTAAAAAATTAAAAACTTCATTGCTATTATTTAAAGCAAATTGTAAATCTTTAGAAGCGCCAACTTTAGCCTGAATTAAGTGGTCACAATGCACTGTTGTTGGGACTGCTACTTGTTTTTTTCCAGCTTGCATAAACTGTAATAACGCCATTTGTGCTGTTGCATCTTGACACGCAATTCTATCTGGTGCAAAATCTACATAATCTTTTCCGCGTTCATATGCTTTTGCAGCATTATCATCCCAAAGGTGACTATAAAGAATTTTTTCTGAAAGTGTAAGAGGTCGTCCAACGAGTTGACGTGCTTTTTCAATGCGTCCCGGCATTTGTCGGTACACTTCTTTAATAACATTTATATCGAAAGCCATAATTTAAATAATTTTATTTCGTAATAATCGTTCGTAAAAATACGAATTAAATAAAATTATATTCAATTAAATAGTGAATAAGAAGTGGGTAGAGTTATAATTTAATTAAAATTAGAATTATGTTTATTCTATTAAATTATTAGCATTTTATTGGTTATAAAATTAAAATAAAAATTATAAAATATAAGTTAGAATAAACTTTCAATAATGGACTCCACAGAAATTCCGTCCGCTTCTGCCTTATAGTTCTTAATAATTCTATGACGAAGAATACTTACGGCTACAGCTTGCACATCTTCGATGTCTGGAGAAAGCTTTCCATTGATAACCGCATAGGTTTTAGCAGCTAAAATTAGGTTTTGAGAAGCTCTTGGACCTGCACCCCAATCTACATACTGAGAGATTAATGGAAGAGGAGTCGCAGAATCTGGACGGGTTTTTCCAACCATATTAACCGCATACTCAATGACATTGTCAGCAACAGGAATTTTTCGAATGAGAGTTTGAAGTTCTAAAATTTCAAGAGCTGAAAATACTACGTTTACCTCCGATTTTGCATTAACTGTTGTCAACTTTACTACCTGTACTTCTTCCTCAAAAGTGGGATAAGTCAGGTTGATAGAGAACATGAAACGGTCCAATTGCGCTTCTGGAAGTGGATAGGTACCTTCTTGCTCAATTGGGTTTTGAGTTGCTAATACAAAATATGGTGACTCTAACTTATAATGCTGACCTGCAATGGTAACTGAACGTTCTTGCATGGCTTCTAAAAGCGCTGCTTGTGTTTTTGGTGGTGTTCGATTGATTTCATCTGCCAAGATGATATTTGAGAAAATTGGACCTTTTATAAATTTAAATTGGCGATCATGATCTAATATTTCACTCCCTAAAATATCACTAGGCATCAAATCAGGTGTAAACTGTATGCGTTTAAAATCCAATCCAAGTGCTTTAGAAATTGTATTAACCATTAAGGTTTTTGCCAATCCTGGAACGCCTACTAAAAGGGAATGACCTCCAGAAAATATCGAAATTAAAATTTGCTCAATGACAGCATCCTGACCAACAATAACTTTAGAAATCTCTTGTTTTAAAGCCTGGTACTTTTGAAGGAGTTGTTTTAAGGACGCAACATCTGACATGGTGTAATTAATTTATTTTAAACCAATTACTATTAAAATCACATGTCCGTAACTCACCATTAATTTTAATGTAAGTATCCATGATTTTTTCTTCTTGCCATTTTTCTATTGCACTTAATTGTTTTTCTTGAAGTGCTAGGGCTTTGATTTTCAAATAATCCTGTGCAAAAGTAGCCTCATGTTCATCGACACGTTCTGTTACCGTGACTATTTTAAACTTTATTGGATTAATGCGGTCCTCATCTTTAAGGACTGGACTAACTTCATTATCTTTTAAGTTTTGGATTTGAGCATAAAACTCAGGATCCATTTTAGTGAGTTCAAAACTATAATCTTGAGTTTCTGGATTTCTCAGTTGACCACCGTCAAACTTAGTTTCTTTTTCGTCACTTGCCTCTCTTGCTGCATCAGCGAAAGTGATTTCGCCATCAACGATACTTTGTCTTACCTTTTCTAGTTTTTCCTTAGCAGCTTCAATTGCAGCATTGGTTATTTTTGGTCTTAATAGAATATGTCTAACATCGTACTCTTGTCCTCTAATTTTTTCTAATTGAATGATATGATATCCAAAATCTGTTTTGAACGGTTTAGAAACTTCACCTTCTTGTAATGAAAAAGCTACCTCTCTAAATTCTTTTGCCATCACAGGGCGTTTTCTATTAAGAGTATATTTTCCTCCGGTTCGTTTAGACCCAGGATCTTCGGTATAAAGTACGGCTTTAGTTGTAAAACTAGCGCCATTATCTAAAACATCCGCACGAAATTCATTTAAACGTTTAATAACTTTGTCTGTCTCAACTTTAGTTGTCTGTGGAATAACCACAATTTGAGCGATTCGCAATTCGGTCCCAAACAATGGACGTTCGTCCTCTGGAATTTTGTTGAAAAACTGACGAACTTCGTCTGGAGTGACTTCTATCTCATCTATTATGGACTGTTGCATCAAGGATGCCATTTTGCCATTTTTATTCAACTCAAACATTTCGTCTCTGAGTTCTTTTTCCGAAGATTTTTTATAGTAGGCAATCAGTTTGTCCATAGAGCCAATTTGCTCTGCAAAGCCTTCGAGTTGTTGATCTACATAAGATTTAACTTCAGCATCGTTAACTTCCAAACTGTCTTGAATCGCATGATGAATATAAAGTTTATCTTCTAATAACTTCCCAAAAAGCTGACAACGGGTAATATCTTCTGTTGAAACACCACTTGCTTCTAATTGTGTAAATTGTTTATCAATATCAGAGTCTAAGATTACAAAATCGCCTATAACTGCTGCGACACCATCTAATTTTACGCGTTGAACGGTATCGATTGCGGTGGCTTTGGGCGCTTCCACTTCAGCCTCTCCAATAATTTCTTGTGAAAATGACGAAAGGGTGGTCAAAAAACATAACCCTAATACGTAAGACTTAATTGTAAATTTCAAAATTTTTATTTTTAATGGCATCATTAACTATATCACTTTTTAGTTGCTTGATGAGTTTTAGCTTTCGTTTATTAATGACTATTTGTTTTAATGTTGGTAATACATATTGTTTTGGAGCTTGACTACCACGTTTTAAAACTTCATTAACCTGCATCAAATATAACCCTAAAGAATCTTTGAGCTGTATAAAATTAGGTTTTTTTAACAGTACTTTATTAAAACCCAATTGTAAGGGTTTAATTTTAGAAATCACTTGTTCCGATTTTATCCAGATGGAATCTTTCAAATAGAACGAATTAAATTGAATAGCAATAGAATCTAACACAAATTTATCTTCAGCATTGAAACGTTTGAACCGTTTTTTTACCTCATCTAAATTAGATAATTTAGAGTTTACATTCACATATCGCATTTTTAGAAGATCTTCTTTTAAAACGAAAAGTTGTGTGTTATTGTTGTAAACATCATCTAATTCCTGGTCTGAAATTAACGCATCTAGGTTCTTATTTACCAAAGCTTCAACATATGCAGAGGTATAAAGGTCGCTTTTGTATTGCTGAACGAGTTGCTCAAACTCTGTTTGAGTGTCTTTTTTTAAATTTAAAACAGCACCATCAATAAGGAGTTGTGTAGTCGCCCAATTATTTATAATGTTTTGAACATAAATAATACTATCCATTTCAGATTGACCTTCAACAAAACTAAAGTCTATATCTGACTCGTACAAAAAAGCATCATTAACTCGCGCCAAGGGCACTTGTTCTTGGGTATCGGAACGTAAATTACAGGACTGAATAGTCAATAATAAAATTCCAAATAGTGTATAGAAGTATTTCAATTTAGTTAGAGATTAGTTCGTTTACTTTTTTAAGCACATCTTCATGCACAACAACATCGAACTTGACTCGTAACTCATCTAACCATTCCGATTCTAAAACAACTTGATAATCGGCAATGACTTGTCCTTTTGCTTCTTCAAAGGATTTGACAGATTCTGGTTTAATTGCTGAAATATTTAGTACATAATAATTTGAATTTTCTTGGATTACTTTTGACACTCCTTTGACTGCTTCAAAAGTATTGGGCAAAGCGGAATGTCCAATTTCAAATTCACCATTTGTGAATATCACATTTTGCTCGTTATTTGTATTGAGTGCTTCAGCAATGGCTGCATTCGATTTGTTTCTACTCCAATGCTTGCGTACTTTTTTGATATGTTTAGCGTTCGTGGAGCGCGCTACAGACCCCTCAACTCTTTTAGTCCATACATAATTTTGTTTGTTTGCATTATAAAATTCTTGCAAACCGACTGAATCATTTTTGGCGCCTTCCCATATTTTATCTTGCATCAATTCAAACAACAACAAGCCTTCTCTATATTCATTAATAACATGAGCAAATTCTTCATTTTCTTTTTCTAAGTTATCTTTTTTGTACTGAAAAACAGACTGTTCTAAAAAAGACGCATATTGTTTTTTTATAAGCTGAGTTTTAGCCCATTTACTATTGACAAGTCTTTGGTTTGTATTTAAATAGTCTAAAAAATCTTGTAATACATAAATTTGATCCTTTACAATAAGAACCGACTGGTTGGCATCAGCGTTTGCCGAAAGCTTCCAAGTACTTTTAGTGGAATCAAAAGTTAGATTAGAACCCAATTGTATGAAGTTAGGCTTTTGATTTGAAATTTGATACTCTGCTAATAATTGCTCTAGCATTTTTGCTTTGACAATTTGTGATCGCGAATCTTTACCTACTTGGTTTTCTAAATTAGGCTGTAATTTCTCAAAAGACGCTACAGGTGTTTTATCAATAAATTTTAGAATATGCCATCCATACCGTGTTTGGATTGGTTGAGATATTGGGTTTGACGCACTAAGTTCAAAAGCAGTGTTTTCAAAAATTTCTGAGTATATCTGACCCGATTTAAAAGGCTTAAGCTTACCGCCTCGCGAGGCGCTGCTTTTATCATCTGAAAATTGTGTTGCAAGTGCTTCAAAATCATCGCCTTGAAGAAGTAGTCGATGCAATTCCTGAATGCGGTCTTTAGCAACTAGAGTGCTATCTTTTTGAGTATTTGAAATCATAATATGCGCAACACTCACTTCTCCTCTAGACTTACGTTTTTCTAAAACTTTTACAACATGAAATCCAAACCTAGTTCTAAAGGGCTCGGACACTTGGTTAACAGCTGTAGAATAAGCAGCCGATTCAAAATCATAAACCATTTTAAATGCAGAAAAATAGCCAAGATTTTCTACGAAAATAGATTTCCCATCATGAAGTTCTTTTCTAAGAGCCTCAAAATCTTCGTTAATAAAGCGTTCTCTGTAGGCTTTAATTTTTGAATATGCTTCTAAGGTATCGGTTTCAACCTCATCCAATAGTACTAAAATATGCTGTGCTTTTACTTCATTTTTAGTACGTTCATAAGCTTCACGAACTAGACTTTCTGTTACTTTTTTGTCGGTCAAATAGGATTTAATCAATTGCTCTTTGTAAGACTTAAATTCTTTTAAGTAAACTGGATCTTTATCATACCGTAATGCTTTGGCTTCAGCTAATTTTAATTTATAATTCACAAACAATTCTAAATAGGAATCGACATCTTTTTGTGAATCGTCTTGGACTAAGTTTAAGTTTTTATTGTAAACTCTTAAAAATTCATTAGCTGAAATGGCTTCATCTGCAATTGTTAGTAATATTTCATTTTTAGAAATTTGAGCAGATGATAATAGGAATGAAAAGCAGGAAACACTTAGAATTAGGAACTTTTTACGCATGTTGTAATTTTTATGAAAAACAAAAGTACTAATTATAGGGGAAAATACAAATGTATTTTAAGTTGATGCTTAAGGTAAAAAACTAAAATTATTATCTAGAATAATTAGGCGCTTCTTTGGTAATCATCACATTATGAGGATGACTTTCACTTATCCCAGATGAGGTGATCTTTACAAAACGTCCGGTATCTTTAAGCGTTTGTACGTCCTTAGCTCCACAATACCCCATTCCAGCACGAAGTCCTCCTATAAATTGATGAATACTTTCATATAAGTCACCTTTATAAGGCACACGCCCGACGATTCCTTCGGGGACAAGTTTTTTAATATCATCTTCAACATCTTGAAAATAGCGATCTTTACTTCCTTCTTTCATAGCTTCTACAGAACCCATTCCTCTGTAAGACTTGAATTTTCGACCTTCGTATATGATCGTTTCACCAGGAGATTCTTTAGTTCCTGCTAATAACGAGCCTAACATAACTGAATCAGCTCCTGCAGCAATCGCTTTCGGAATATCACCTGTATATCGTATACCTCCATCGGCAATTACAGGGATACCTGATCCTTTTAGTGCTGCAGCAACTTCTAGGACAGCTGAAAATTGTGGAAACCCTACCCCAGCTACAACACGAGTTGTACAAATAGAGCCTGGACCAATTCCAACTTTAACTGCATCTGCACCAGCTTCAACTAAATATTTTGCGGCCTCTGCCGTTGCAATGTTTCCAACCACAACATCAAGGTCAGGAAATATGGATTTAATAGACTTTAAAACATCAACAACTCCTTTGGTGTGTCCATGAGCCGTATCTATAATTACAGCATCCACGCCAGATTTCACCAAAGCAGAGGTGCGTTCAACAGCATCATGTGTTACGCCAATGGCAGCAGCAACTCTAAGGCGTCCAAAATGATCTTTATTAGAAATTGGTTTTTGCGTTAATTTTGTAATATCTCTAAATGTGATAAGACCTACTAATTTAAAATTATCATCAACAACAGGTAATTTTTCGATTTTTTTCTTTTGAAGAATAACCTCAGCTTGCTGCAGAGAAGTACCTTCGGAAGTAGTGACTAAATTTTCAGTGGTCATAATCTCTGTAATTGGACGATTACTTTCCTTTTCGAATCTTAAGTCTCTATTGGTAACAATTCCTTTTAAGAAACCGTCTTTATCTATAATAGGTATACCGCCAATTCGGTGCTCCTTCATACTCATTTGTGCATCTCTAACAGTTGCATTTAAAGGCAAAGTCACTGGGTCGATTATCATACCACTTTCTGCACGTTTAACTTTTCTAACCTTAATTGCTTGTTCCTCAATGGTCATGTTTTTATGTAACACGCCAATGCCACCTTCTCGAGCCATGGCTATTGCCATTTTACTTTCGGTTACTGTATCCATTGCAGCTGAAATAATGGGAACATTCAGCGTTATATTTTTGGTGAATTTTGTTTTTATACTGACATCACGTGGTAATATTTCAGAATAGGCTGGAATTAAAAGGACGTCGTCGTAAGCAAGACCTTCGCCGACAATTTTGGATAGATGTGCATTCATAGCAAATAGCTTATAATTGCATGCAAATTTAAGATTTTTTTAATTGAAAAAGGCACAATGTTATTTTATTTAAAAAAAGAATACGTTTAGTTATAGATATTAGGTGAATTATCACAATAAAATTCTTAATACATCAGAAAAATTCATTTTTTATTAAATATAAACGACTGTAAACCAATTGTTTAATTTTTTATTTTTATTTATTCTAAATAAACTTTGTGAAACTAAAATTCATTTGTAGATTTGCAACTGAAATCAAAGCTTATTTTTAATCAGTCTAAATAAAATGAAAAAAACACTTACACTACTCGCCTTAACAGCTATAGGGGTTATAAACGCCCAACAAGAAACAACTTCTGTTGATTCCATACAACAACTAGACCCTATTTTTATTAACTCACAGGTCATTTTCGGAAGTAAATATGAAGCCAAGAACAGAACAGGATCGTCTTTCTATCTTTCTCCTAAAGAATTAGAAAAATTTTCACATTCAGATATTAACAGAGTTTTGCGCTCTGTACCGGGTGTGAATATCTATGAAGAAGACGGTTTTGGATTACGTCCAAATATAAGTCTTCGTGGGACCTCTCCAGAGCGAAGTGCAAAAATATCCATCATGGAAGATGGGGTTCTTATAGCTCCTGCGCCTTACAGTGCACCGGCAGCTTATTATTTTCCATCCGTTGCTAGAATGCAAGCAGTTGAAATTCTAAAAGGAAGTAGCCAAATACAGTATGGTCCTTTCACAACCGGCGGTGCTCTAAATTTAGTAAGCACTCAAATTCCAGATCAATTTGAAGGGCGAATCCAAACCAATTATGGAAGTTTCAATACTAGTCAAACACACTTGAAAATAGGAAATTCTAAAACCAATATTGGTTATGCCGTTGAATATCTAAACAACAATTCGGATGGCTTTAAAAATTTACCGAATGGAGACAATACAGGTTTTGATAAAAATGATGTGGTGGCTAAGTTAAAGCTTAGAAGCAATCAAGATGCCAAATACAAACAATCTCTTGAATTTAAATTTCAATATTCTGATGAGACTTCTAATGAAACATATCTTGGTCTGACTACAGATGATTTTAAATCAAATCCTTTTAATCGTTATGCAGCGTCCCAAAAAGATCTAATGACTAATGAGCACCAACAGTTTATGGTGACTCATAAAATTGACGTTTCTAAATTCTTGCAAATTACAACTAATGCATATCAGAATGATTTTTCGCGAAACTGGTACAAATTGAATGATGTAGTTTTTGATGGCAGCAAGCAGAAAATTTCTAAAGTACTAGATAAACCCCAGGATTACCCTAACTATATGGCTATCATTAATGGGACTTCTGATTCAGAGGCGAATGCCCTAGTTCTAAAAGCCAACAATAGAACATATGTCTCTAAAGGAATTCAAACCAAATTGGATTTTCATTGGAATAAAGGGTCTGTGTTTCATGATGTTGAAATTGGTTTGCGCTACCACTACGATGAAGAGGATCGTTTTCAATGGAAGGATGGATACAGTATTACAAATGGCCAAATGAATTTAACTTCTGCAGGAACTCCTGGAAGTGATGCTAACCGCATCAGTAAAGCTACTGCATTTGCAGGGTCTGTGCTATACAAATTAAAATTCAACGCGATCACTATAACACCTGGATTACGTTATGAAAACATTGTTTTAGCAAGAGATAATTTTGGATCAGATGACTTCAACAGAAGTGGAACTGATCTTTCTAGTCGAGAAAATAAAGTGGCTATTTTTATTCCTGGTATTGGGTTTAACTATAAATTTAATAATTCAACATCTCTATTTGGAGGCATACATAAAGGGTTCTCGCCTCCTGGAAATACCGTTGGACAAGAATCTGAAGAAAGTATAAATTACGAACTAGGTTCAAGGTTCAACATCAAAGGGTTGCGCGGAGAGCTTGTTGGGTTCTATAATGATTATAGCAACCTATTAGGAAGTGACTTAGCAGCTTCTGGCGGTACAGGGTCATTAGATCAGTTTAATGCTGGAGAAGTTAGCGTAAAAGGTATTGAATTACTTTTAAATTATGATTTACTAGAAACAAACAACACTTTTGCACTACCTATCTCATTTGGCTATACTTTTACAGATACCGAATTTTTAAACAGTTTTGGTAGTGACGATGGTTTATGGGGAGAAGTACAACGCGGAGACGAGTTGCCTTATATTGCCAAGCATCAATTTAATACTTCTATAGCTTTAGAGCATGCAAAGTTTGAACTTAACTTGAATGGTCGCCTAAATGGAGCCTTTAAAACTGAGGCAAGTGCAGATGCTGTTAATTCTACAAATGGTATTACATCCAATTTTATAATTGATTTTTCAGGAAAGTACCATGTCACAAAAACATTCAGTGTATCTGCAAAAGTGATAAACCTTTTAGATAAAACTTATGCCGTAGCCAAAGTTCCTGCTGGCCTACGCCCAGGACATCCCTTTGGAATCTATGGAGGTATTGACTTTAGGTTCTAAAACAACTATAAAATATTCAAAAGAGCCGTTAGTTTCCTAACGGCTCTTTTTATTTAGTGATATACTGAAAATATTTTTGTGGCTTCATTATAAGCACTTTCAAAACTTAGAGCATTAAGCGCTGTATTAGCTTTTTGAGCAGTAAAGTAGGATAGTAATTTTTCTGTGGGCATGTTGCCCGTTAGCTCGTCCTTAGCCATGGGGCATCCACCAAACCCCTGAATTGCTCCATCAAAACGAAAACACCCCGCTTTATAGGCGGCATCTACTTTTGAATGCCAATATAATGGATTGGTATGCAAGTGCGCTCCAAATTCGATATGAGGATACGCAGGGATTAATTTTGAAAATAAATAAGAAATACTTTCTGGAGTTGAACTCCCTATGGTATCACTCAACGATAAAATTTCTACACCCATAGCGTTAAGGCGCTCTGTCCATTTGGCAACAACATCTACATTCCAAGGATCTCCGTAAGGATTCCCAAAAGCCATAGAAATATAAACCACAACGCGTTTGTTGTGTGCTTGTGCAATATCTAAAATCGATGCTAAGGTTTCAATAGATTGCGCAATTGTCTTATGGGTGTTACGCATCTGAAAGTTTTCTGAAATTGAAAACGGATAACCTAAAAAATCAATCTCTTTATGAGCAGCGGCAGCTAAGGCACCACGACTATTTGCTACTATAGCTAATAATTTACTTTGGGTTGAACTTAAATCTAATTGAGACAAAACCTCGGCCGTATCCACCATTTGGGGAATGGCTTTTGGAGAAACAAAACTCCCAAAATCAATGGTATCGAACCCTACACGTAATAAGGACTGAATGTACTGAACTTTCTGAGGGGTTGGAATAAATGCTTTGAGACCTTGCATGGCATCTCGTGGGCATTCAATTATTTTTAGTGGTGGTTGCATCCAATTGATTCAGACTCTAAAATTACTACTATTTTTTGAAACAGCGCCAAGGAATAAATCTAAGTATGCACTCTTTTGGGCAAAGAACGTTTATGAGTATAAATGATCATGCAAAAATCTTTCAACACCTTAAAGGTACGTTCTAATCCATATTTTGACACCCCATTAAGTCGCGGATGATGAATAACCGGAACTTCTTTGATCCTAGCCCCGTTAAAATGGGCGTTAAGTGCCATAAAACGATGTAATTCGTCATAAAGCGGAATCTCTTTTGCGGTTTTAGAGGTCATAATTTTCAAGCCACAGCCCGAATCTCGAATGGATAGCTGAGTGGTTTTCATGATCATATAATTGGCAATTTTAGACGGTAATGTTTTTAGAATTGAATCTTGTCTATTTTGGCGATAGCCAATTACCATATCCCAACATTCATTTTGAATGAGAGTTAACATTTTTGGTAGGTCTGATGGATCATTTTGAAGATCGCCATCCATAGTTGCAATATAATGTCCTCGAGCACTTTTTATCCCTGCAGCTAATGCAGAGCTTTGGCCTTTGTTACATTCAAAAGCAATAAGAATTTTGTGTGGATTTGAATGTTTTTCAATGACTTCACGTGTGTTATCGGTTGAAAAATCATCTACAAAAATAAGCTCATAGCTATGGTCTGAAAGCGTTTTTTCAACGGATTCAATCAATGCGTTAATGTTGTGTTCTTCATTATACACAGGAATTACAATTGATACTATCGGACGAAAAGCCATGACTATATAAATTAAATATTTTGCCCTTGTAGAGTTAAAGTACAAGAATACTCATAAAATTATAAACTGGAGTTCAACTCGAGTGGTTAAGTTATAGAATTTTAAATCTACGCTACATTAATTTAAACAGAAAAACGATTACAGGCTTGTTTTATTACATGCCATAAAAACGACTGTTATCGCCTCTTTTGTTCTTGTTGTCAGGATTGAAATCAAATGTAATATACAGTTCAAAACTATTAAAGTCCGTACCAACAGGCCCTGTAGACCCCATGTCAATTGAGTAATTAAAACCGAGCTCTATTTGTTGGACAAAAAGACTTAATGAGGTTCCAAATTGAGAAATTGTAATCCCTTCGTAATTATTAACATGCTGATTAAGTCCTATAGAAATATTCCCTAAAATCACTTCTTGAAAAAGATCAATTCTAGACTGTACGCCTTGCATGGTAAAGGAGTTGTACAAAAACAAATACGAAAATGAAGGTAAAATTCCTTGATCATAAGGGTTTAGATCCAGTTCATATCCAGCTTGCAAAGAAAGCAATAATTCTCTCTTGTTTTTGGCTGTAGAATTAAAAGACGTATCTGGTGTGTTTAAATGTTTTGCATTAAGACCAAAAAATAAATTCTCACTATTATGAACAGAAAAACCTGCAGCTATATCAAAATAATTTATTTTACCATCAATATTTACAGGATCAATAGTAACTCCTGCGACACTTCCAGTTAATACATTGATTTGATCTTCAAAAATTAAATTATTATAATTTAAAGTACTGTTACCATAACCGATGGATACAGAAGGATTAAAGGTCCATTTATAGTTTAGTTGCGTTCTGTAGATATAATGTAAATTGGCGCTAGAGACAGCATATCCAAGACTATTAACATCTATGGTCTTAACGTCTAATGCCAATGAAAAGTCGCTTTGACTAAAAAAATGATTAACAAAGGCAAATTTTGTTTCGATTTTACTGGAATCATTAAACCCTTCGACTCCAGTGAGTACTCCAGCTTTGGAAGAGTCACCAAAGGCATAAAAACTTGGGTTTTGAGCACCCATAATTTTATTTTGGTTTTTTATGGTGTTGTCTTGAGCAAATCCAAGATTAGCAGCAAGGAGTACAACTCCAATATATAGAGATTTAAATTTCATATTCTGTATTATTTTATAAGTATAAATTGACCGGTTTTCTCAACAACTTTTCCATCAATAGTTGTTGCCATTACGTAGTATTTATAATTTCCATTTTTAGGTTCGTCATTTCCTTTTTTCAATCCATCCCATCCCCAATTGGAATCTAGAGCAGAGACTTCTGAGGTAATTTCATAAACTACGTTACCCCAACTGTCATACACATACATAGAGACTTCGGTAAAGCCAATTAATGAGGCTCTAAACACATCATTAATACCATCACCATTAGGAGAAAATGCGGTCGGTGTCATAATGTTTGCACCACGACCTACACTTATAACTTGAGAGACAGTTCGTGAACATCCCAATCTATTGAATACGGTAAACGTTACTGTATAAATACCATCTATGGTGTAAGAATGGAAAACTGTTTTGAAACTATCCCCAGCAGAATTAGGAACTAAATCTTCTGGATTAAAGAACACCTTAAATGGAGAGTTGTCTCCAAAATCCCAAACCACATAATCGTATTCGGCTGGAATATTATTAAGGTCAACCGTATTTGTAAACTCTATACTTTCATTAACATCTATAGAATTATAGGTAACAAAATTTAGTGATGTATATTCAAAGCCAGGAGATTCTATTGGCGTACTAATCTCAATTGAATTCCAACAGTTTTGATCATTTTTCACCTTAAGAACCCCAGATGAGTCTGTTGGATTATCAATTGCCAATTCGTAGGTAGAATCTCCTAAATAGGTCTGAGGTACTAAAACATCGTTATAATAGAACGTTAGACTAGGGTCTAAACTTGCTACCTTAATTCTAATATTTCCTGGAGTATCAGCACATAATGAATCATCTAATTCTACCGACTCAATATTAAGTGAACTGTAATCAAATATTGTGAATAGATATGGCGTTGATTCGCATGAATTACTATCTTCAACAGTTAGATAATATAATCCAGCTCTTAGATCACAGATATTAAAGTAATTATTATTCGCAACTGGAATTGGAGTTAATGTTTGGGACGAAGGATCTAAAAACTCTAATAAGAAATTGGTGTAAATTCCTGTACCACCAGTAAAATCAAAATTAGCACAGCCTAAACTTCCATTACACGACACATTGGATGTTGAAACTAATGAAATTTCTACAGGTTGAATAGCATCAATAACGTATGATTTTGTTGGAATTGCACATCCAAGACTATCCGTTCCACTAACGGTATAAACTCCAGGTTCAAGACCTGTAATCGTCGCTTGATTTTGTTGATATCCATTAGGTCCTGTCCAAGTAATAGCATACAACCCTCCTACACTTGCACCCCCTCGAATATCAATTGAAATCGCACCATCATTTGCATCAAAACAAGTAATTTGAGTGACTTGTTCATCAAAAATGGCAATCGGAGTTGAAACTGTTAAAACCCCAGTTTTTATTCGCGAACACGGTAAAGTTGTTATGGCATAATTAAATATACCCGACTCAATTGGAGTTCCCGAAATTGTTAATGTTCCTGAAGCGGTATCATAATTTGAAATGACACCTGTTGGCAACCCTGTTACAGTGACGCCAGTAGCACCTGTTAAGGCGTATACTATTGGAGAAATTGGCGCATTGAAATTAGTTTGACACAATTGCTGATCGTCCGTGCCTACGGCAGAAGTTAATTCAATAGAAACATTTGAATTAATATTGGTTATAGAGAATAATTGCGTTGCTACACATCCTGTTGTGACCACATTAAAATTAAAAGTTCCAAAGTTGACTGGCGTTCCAGATACTGTATAAATTCCTGTACCAGCATCAAAATCTAAGACAAGATTATCTGGTAAATTAAGTGTTTCGATTCCTGTTGCTCCACCACCAATTGTAAAGGTAATTGGCTCGATACTTCCACTTTGACATATCGCTTGATTGATCGTTGAAGCTGCACTAGTCACTGTAATTGTAGCCTCTTGTCGGACATCTAATGTAAAGGATTGCGATGCTGCAATTCCACAAGAACCAATCGTTGTAACGATATAATTTTGAGCCACACTCATAGCATTGGTTGGTGTACCCGAAATAGTCACTATTCCAGAATTTACGGTATAATTCACGCCAACAGGTAATGCTGGTGAAATATTAACATCATTAACTCCAGATGATACTAAGAACACTACAGGATCAATTGGTGAATTCTGACATGTAGCCTGCGTACTGTTTGTCGAAATAAACGCTATATCTTGGTCTGGATCTACAGTTATAACTCCAGATAACACATTACTACAGCCTTGGTCAGAACTAATTGTATAGTTGTAAACGCCACTCTGTGTTGGTACCCCTGAAATAATTCCTGTTGTTGGATTAAAAGTAACCCCCGGAATGGTTGGTGTCATCACAAGGTTTGACGTTGCTGGTGAAATGGCATATTGAATTGGAGTTGCAAATGCAGTTCCCTCACAAACAATTGGATTAGGATCTCCAGAAACTAAACTAATATTAGAAACCTCTTTTATTTCTATCGTACCGCCATAAGTATCTGCACTACAAATTCCAAATGAATTCACCGTATAATTAAATGTTCCTATTTCACAAGAAGCACCCGAAATTGTTAAAATATTTGATGAAATTGACCAAGTAATCCCCGCAGGCATTTGAGGTGTGAATTGCACATCTCCTCCGGTGGCACCGCCACCTAAGTTATACGAAATTGGTGCTAACGTATCACAAGAACAAAGTTCTTGATTTATTGTCGTTGGTGTCAACTCCGTAATTTCATCATTTGAATTCACAACAATAGAGCCACCGTAAGATGAATTACATCCATTCGTTGAACCAGCTGTATTAACTACATAATTAAAAGTTCCTGAGCTTGTTGGATTCCCACTTATGGTTAATGTATTAAGACTAGGATCAAAAGTTGAAACCAAACCTGAAGGCAGCCCTGTTACATAAGCACTTGTCGCTGAACCACCAATTGCATACACTATTGGATCGAGTGCAGTATCCTGACAAACAACTTGACTTACTGTACTTGAGTTTTGTGGAATTATAGTCCCTTGCTCTTGAACATCAACAAAAGCCTCATTTGGCAATATAATAGTTGTTGACGAACAAGCGTTAGGCGATGAGGAGTCCGACACGCTCAATAATGTAATTACATTGGAACCAAAATTTGCGGTTGAAATTGATACTGTTGCCGAATTTGAAGTACCGCTAGAAATGACTTGACTTACTGGATCTGAATTTACCTGATACGTAAATGTATAAGGCGCAACGCCGTTTGAGCCTTCAAAAGTAATGAAAGGTTCTGCATCATTTTCACAAACCAAATAGCTATTTAGCCCCGTAATTGTGGCCACTGGACTAGGATTTACAATAATTGTAAACGTCTCTGTGGATTCACAAGTTTGCCCAGCATTTGTATAGGTACCTGTCACAGTAACTGTTGCTGTCTGTGGCGTTGACCCCGTATTTACGGCTGTAAATGAAGGAATATCTGTTGATCCACTCGGTGCTAATCCTATAGAAGTATTATCATTGATCCATGAGTAATTAACCGTACCTCCTGTATTATTAGACATAAAAGTTATTGGCGAAGTCGGTGCTCCGTTACAGACAGATTGATCTGCTGGTGGTACTAAGTCCAAGACCGGATTTACCGTGATTAAGAAATCTTTAGGAGCGCCAATACAAGCAACCCCATCTTTTGTAAATATCGGTGTGACTGTAATTGTAGACACATTTGGAGCTGACCCCGTATTAAGTGCCGTAAAGGCTAAAATAGGGCCCGTTCCACTAGCACCCAAACCTGTACTTGTATTATCATTAGACCAAGTATAAGTGGTCGTACCAAGTGTGTTCAAAGAGGTGAAATTAATTTCTGTTGTTAATTCACCAGTACAAACCGTTTGATCTGATGGCTGAATTACATGAGCACTTGGATTTACTGTTATAGTAAATACTTCAGAAGGTCCCGAACATGAGACCGAACCGTTTGTGTACGTTGGAGTTACTGTAATTGTAGCTACAACTGGAGTAAATCCTGTATTGAATGCTGTAAAAGATGGAATATCACTAGCGCCATTTGCAACCAATCCAATAGTAGTATTGTTATTAACCCAGCTGTAAGTCGTTGTTCCACCTAAATTATTTGATGAAAAGCTTACTAAGTTTGTGTTTTCACCATTACAAAGAACCTGAGAAATTGGCGTATTCAGTTCTGCGGTTGGATTAACCGTGATGGTAAATGTTTCTGAAGGTCCAGAACAGCTTACTCCTGCATTTGTATAAATTGGAATAACCGTAATGGAGGCAACAACTGGAATGTTACCAGAATTCAAAGCAACAAAAGATGGAATATTACCCGACCCCGAAGCGCCCAAGCCAATACTAGTATTGGTATTAGTCCATTCGTAAGTTGTAGCTCCTGAATTATTAGCTGAGGTAAAATTCACGGAATTGGTAGAACCAGAATTACAAACCGTTTGATTTACAGGTGCAACAACATCAGCTGAAGGATTAACCGTAATTGAAAAACTTATTGGTGAACCTTCACAACTCTCAGCTCCGTTTGTGAAAGTTGGTGTGACTAGTATCGTCGCTACTGATGGAATTAAACCCGTATTAATTGCGGTGAACGAAGATATATTACCTACTCCACTAGGGGCCAACCCAATACTTGAGTTATTATTGGTCCATGTGTAAGTTGTTGTTCCGCCTAAATTATTAGAATTAAAATTATAGAAGAAAGAATCGCCATTACAAAGTACTTGTGCTAAAGGTTGATCCATTTCAGGCTCAGGATTAACTGTAATTGTAAATGTTTTAGGATCCCCTTGACAACTTACAGAACCATTCTCATAAAAAGGAGTCACTGTTATAATTCCTACAGCCGTGGTGTTCGAATTATTAGAAGCCACAAAAGGAGGTATTGTTCCTGTTCCTGATCCTGCTAATCCAATACTTGGATTAGAATTTGTCCATAAAAAGGTGGTTGTTCCAGAACTATTTGTCGTCGTAAAGCTAACTGCTGTTGTCGATTCGCCATTACATACAACTATAGGACTAGGTTGATCTACCTGACCTGAAGGATTCACGATAATGGTAAACGTTTCAGATGGTCCAGTGCATGATGTTCCACCATTTGTAAATGTAGGAGTTACATTTATAGTGGCTACAACTGGAGCTCCTGTCGTATTAGATGCTATAAACGTTGAAATACTCCCCGTTCCTGAAGCTGCTAATCCAATACTTGTATCAGAATTTGCCCAGCTGTAAGTGTTAAGACCTCCAGTATTTGCCGAGGTAAACGTTAGATCTGTAGAATCCCCATTACAAACAACCTGAGGTGCTGTTTGCGGATTCACTTGTGCCACCGGATTAACTGTAATGGTATATGTTTTTGAAGGTCCAGAACAAATTTCTCCTGCATTGTCAAAAGATGGAGTCACCGTAATTGTAGACACTATAGGAGTTGTTCCAGTATTTGTAGCATTAAAAGCCGGCACATCTCCTGTACCACTTGTAAAAGTAAGACCGGTTGAAATGTTGTCATTTGTCCATGAATACGTAGTTGTACCTACTGTATTTGAGGAACTAAAGATAGTACTAGCCACAGGATCTCCATTACAAACCACTACCGAAACAGGTTGATTAACTTGTGCAGAAGGGTTAACTGTAATCGTGAAGTTTTCTGTAGCCCCAGGACAACTTACACCCTCATTGGTAAATGTTGGTGTAACCGAAAGACTTGCTGTTATAGGCGCATTTCCTGTATTAACAACCGAGAATACTGGAATCGATCCAACTCCAGATGCAGGAATTCCAATACTTGGAGTATTATTAGTCCATGCATATGTGGTGGTACCCACACTATTTGAGGTCGTAAAGTCAACGGTTGTGGTATCTCCATTACAAAGCATTTGTGATGCAGGAGGTATCATATCTGCATTTGGATTAACCGTAATTGTAAATACTTTATTTGAGCCAATACAATCTACACCATCGTAACTAAATGTTGGTGTTACTGTAAGTGTTGAGGTTATAGGAGTCGTTCCAGGGTTTGTGGTGGTGAATGATATGCTAGATCCAGAACCAGTACTACTAAGTAAACCAATTGCAGAATTACTATTTGTCCAGCTATAGCTCGTAGTACCTACTGTATTAGGAGTAGTAAAATTGATAACTGCAACATCTGATTCACAGAAAACCTCGTTTGAAGGTTGATTCACCTCTGCTGCAGGATTTACTGTAATTGTAAACGTTTCTGTTGGACCAGGGCAACTGAAACCATTTTCTGTATATGTAGGTGTTACTGTAATCGTGGCAATCTGAGGAATCGTACTTGTATTGGTTGCTGAAAATGCAGAGATATCTCCCGTTCCTGAAGCTGATATCGAGCCAATAGACGTATTATTATTTGTCCAAGCATACGTTGTCGTTCCAACTGTTGTGCTTGTGAATTCGATTTTTGGTATTAAATCACCTGCACATACAGTTGTTGATCCAATCGGATTCACTTGTGCTGATGGGTTGACCGTTATCGTAAAGGACTTAGGATTACCAGTACAAGGAACTAAACCATTTGTAAAGGTTGGTGTCACCGTGATGGTAGCAACTTGTGGAGTGCCGGTAGAATTTAAGGCTGTAAATGAGTTTATACCATCGACTCCATTAAGCGCTAAACCAATATTAGCATTATCATTAGTCCAATCATAAGTTGTTGTCCCAACCGTATTTAAGGTGGTAAAATTAATAGCTGATACTATTTCGCCTTCACATATGTTAAGAGATGTCGGTTGATCTATTTGAGCCGACGGGTTGACTGTTATTGTAAATGTTTCAGGGGATCCCGTACAATCCTTACCATTGAAGGTATAGGTTGGTGTGACAACAAGCGTTGCCACTTGAGGGATCGTAGAAGTATTAGTAACCGGAAATGACCCAATATTATCCGCAGAACCTGCTGCAGCTAAGCCTATACTCGTATTGTCGTTCGTCCAACTGTAAGTTGTGGTACCTGAAGTATTTGAAGTTGAAAACAGTATTGAAGTCGTACTATCTCCATTACACACTACTTGCGACGAAATTGGATTGACTTGAGCTGCTGGATTAATTGTAATTGTAAAAGTCTTTGAAGGTCCAGAACAAGAAATCCCTCCGTTATCAAACGTTGGCGTCACTACTATTGTTGCTACTTGACTAACATTTGAAGTATTGGTCATTGCGATATTTAGAATATCATCCGAACCAGTTAATGGTAATCCTATTGAAGAATTATCATTGGTCCATGTATACCCTGAAACGCCTCCAATATTAGTCGTGTCAAAATCCACATTCAAGAAATCTCCAACACATAAATCTTCATCACTTGGTTGAATAACGTTTGGTTCTGGGTTTACAATGACATCAAATGTGATTGGATTACCAGTACATCCAGAAGAATTTGCAGGTAGTGACACCGAATAGGTCACTGTTATAGGTGCATTTGTAGCATTAGTTAAGACTTCACTTATTGTGTCTATTCCAGACGTAGCAGCTTCAATAATTCCTGCGACATTAGCTCTGGTCCAATTGATGTTTCCAGGCACATTAGAAGTAAAGGAATGATTAACCGTTTCTGCTGAACATAACGCAGCTACTGGATCTGATGAAGTTAAAATTGGATTCGGATTAACATCGACAGTAATTGTTTCTGAATCTACACAACCATCTGCAGAAGTCATTACAATATCATAATTCACTGGAATAGTAACTGAACTTGTATTTATTAAGATTTCGCTAATGATTCCTGTTCCAGCTCCAGCAGTATTTGAAATGCCAGAAACTACCGCTCTTGTCCAGCTAAAAGTAGTACTTGCTAATGCTGATGTTGGTACATAATTAAAAGTATCATCACTACAAATTGAAGGTGGAGTCAATGTACTCGTTAGCGTAGGTTTAGGTTGTACCGTGATCGCAAAAGCTGCAGAAGATGCTCCCAACCCACAAGAATTATTTCCTTGAACAGATAAATTTCCTGAAACTGCTGAGGCAGTAAATGAAATAGAAATTGTGTTGGTAGCAGTAGAAATTGTACTGCCATTAGGAAGCGTCCACAAATAAGACACTGCATTCGGAATTACAGTAGTCGTATAATCATAAGTCGACCCAGCACATACTATTTGATCACCAGAAACGATCCCCGTAGTTGGCAATTCATTAATCGTGATTGGTAAGGTAGAGTTTGGTCCACTACCACAGCCATTAACGCCATTTACAGAAACATTTCCTGAAACCGCATTAATGCCATAATCAACACTAATTGAATTCGTTCCTTGTCCAGAAACTATTGTAGCACCGGTTGGCACTTGCCATTCATAAGTAATTACGTTTGAATTTACCGGAACGGTATATACAACTCCCGAATTGCCTTGACAAATCGTATCTAAACCTGTTATAGCCCCTAAATTTGGAATTGTACAATTAATGGTTAGCGTTACAGAATCTGAAACTGTTTCTGCACTACAAGCTCCTACTCCGTTTGCTGTTAGTTTTAAGACTTCTGGAGTACAACTGTTACTGAAAGACTCATAAACAACAGGATTTCCTAAGTTAAAATTCCCTGACAAAGTTCCCGAAGTCGTCCAACTCGTAGCACTCGCATTATCAACTGCAGTTCCTAAAATTGTAAAAGGAGCAATTGCAGTTCCTGGAATGTAACATATGGCACCATTATCACCAGCTTCAACTGAGGGAAGCGCTTGTGTAGTAACTGTAATCTCTTTAACGGCATTGTCTGTACACCCTCCTAATGGAGTTGCTACAAGACGAAGCCTCGTTACTTCATTGCTAAGAATGTCTGTGCCTAAGCCTGAGTTAAAAATCCCAGTTGTTGGGTCTACATTTCCAGGACCATCAATAACACTCCATGTAAGCGTATCATAATCGGTTCCCGATCCGTTTAACGCAATGCCTGTTGTATTGCTAACACAAATGCTTATGTCAGTTGCAGAAACTGTTGGATTCTTAATTATGTTAAGTAACATAAAACTACTGTCTACAGCACAACTACTGTTTCCTGAGCCTGTAATTGTGAGGTACACATAGCCTCTATTTATATCATCTATACTTGGAATATATTCTGGATTTACAGCCGTTGGATCTGTAAATGATCCCGGCAAATAAGTACCTGAAGAGGTACCATTACTGTTTTCAGAACTTATCCAAGAAACAGACGTTGCACTTGAAGTAGCGTCTAATAGAGCATAAGATTCTGATTCGCAAATCGTAGCGTTAACCCCTGCAAAGACCCCGACACCATCAGCGATGGTAACTTTTATAACATCTGTAACAAATGTAGCACAAGCTGTATTAGAAACTCTAATTGTTAAATACACATAGCCTAAATCGATGTCATCTTGTGAAGGTGTATAACTTGGGTTCAAGATCGAATTGTTCGTGAATACTCCACCTAAATAAGCGCCTGAAGACGAGCCGTCACTGTTTTGTGAACTCGACCAAATTATAGTATCTGCATTTGTAGCAATTGTATTTACAATATTGATGTTTGAGCTTTCACATATCGTAAAGTCAGCAGCAACCGACACTGTTGGTTGTGACTGAATGGTAACGGTCATAGTATCAGAAACATCTCCTGTACATGGTGCAATACTTGTAGCGGTTAGCGTTAATGTAATGACCCCTGTTTCACTAATTCCAGGATTATATTTTGGCGTTAAGGTATTAATTGTAGAGGCTTCAATACTTCCTGTTCCGTCATGAGACCAAGTAAACGTTGAAGCATTTGAAGTCGTAGCGCCATTTCCTGAAACGATGATATCTTCACCATCACAAAACAGTAAAGAAGTACCCGCTTCAACTTCAAGAAGCGGTTGTAAATTAACGGTAATTGTTTCAGATTGAACAGTTGAACAACCCGCTTCAGGAACGGTTTCCACTTTCAATAAAACAAAGCCATTTGCAATTTCATTGACTGAAGGCGTAAAACTTGGAGTTTCTGAATTCACATTTGTGAGAACGCCAGGCGTTCCAGATGCCCCTGTAACATTTGTCCAAACAATAGATGTAACGTTGCTGACGTCAATCAAATCTGGCAATGTAAATGTAGCACCACACATTGTAATGTCATTTGTTGTTGCAGTGAGTTCTGTTTCTTGATTAATAAAAATGGTCATGGTATCTAAAATAGCCACTTGAGAGCAAGCAGCATTAGGCATGGCTGAAAGTGTCAAAGTCACAGCGCTTGTATCATTAGAACCTAGAAGATATGTCGGATTAACTGTACTACTCGAATAATCAAAAGTACCATTTCCTGAAGTTGACCATGTGATACTGCTGTAATTACTAGCAGTTGCTGAACTTAAGATTACATCTGTATTTTCACAAATATCAAAAATATCTGGGCCTGCACTCACAATTGGATTCGCGTAAATTGTTAAGACCATCGCATCAGTTGACGAAGCACAGCCATTTGTAGACGTTGCTGTGAGGTCAAATTGAATCTCTTTGAATCCTGTTGCGGAATTAAAATCTGTAGGACCAGGAATGTAAATTGGTTGTAATGGATCTGCTGTAGACTGAATAATTCCACTACCGTTAGAAGTTATCCAAGAATACGTTGTAGAAGCAACTGGATCGACTACCGAACCTACAAGTTGAAAAGATGCAGTTCCTTCACAAAGAATAGCATCGACTCCTGCATCAACTACAGGCGCTGCGTTTATTTCTAGGTTAAAGCTATCAGATATTGAAACTGGGCACACTCCAGTGCCTACAGCTGTTAACGTCACTACAGCGGTGCCAGTCGCTCCGGCATCTGATGCAATTACAGGAGTTAAGGTGCTTTCGCCAGAAACAATCTGAGCAGGACCTGTAACACTCCATGTATATGTGAATTCATTTAAAACACTTGCTCCAACTACAGTATAAGTTTCAGTAACACATATAGTAGCATTAACACCTGCATTAACCACAGGATCTGCTATAATTTCTAATTGAACTGGACTAGACGCGCTTGAGCATGAGCCATCTGTTGAAGAGGCTGTTAAAATCAAATCTACTATTCCTGTCTGACCAGCGGCTGGTGTATAAATCGTAGCCAAAGCATTAGTTGGCGTAAACGTTCCTAATCCATTAGATGATGTCCATTCTACGGAACCATAATTAGACGCAGAAATCTCCGAACTTGTGAGGGTTAAAGATTCACCTTCACAAATAGTTCTTGAAGCTGGAACCACAACAATCGGACTAGGCACAATACTAATCGTTTTGGTATCCGTAATTGTTGTATTACAAGAATCATAGCCATTAACGGTTAGTGTCAAAATGATGTCTCCTGTAGTGCCTGGTGTTGGTACAATTACCGGATTTAAATCGTTTTGAGTTCCTGCTTGTAGTGTTGCAGGACCTGTTAAAGACCAATTAATATTTGTAGAAACTGAGGCATCGTAATTTGATGCAAAGGCATCATTAACTTGGTAAGAAACCGTTCCTTCACAAATGGATATGGGACCTCCCGCATCTGCAGTTGGATTGTTTTCAATTAACACTTCCAATGCATAAGAAACGTCTGGACAATTTGTATTAGAAAATCCTGTCATGGTTAGCGTTACTCGACCCAGGCTTAAATCTAAAGCAGAAGGTGTATATTCCGTATTTAGATTGGTAGGATCTGCAAAACCAGAAGTCGAAGCAGTAGAACTAGTCGACCATAAAATACTCGAGGAATCTGGCGCTAATCCAACTAATGCAATTGTATCGCCTTCACAAATTGAAGTCGGTGCTGTAAAACTAACCGTTTGTTCTGGGTTAAAGTTTAATGTAATTGTATCTGATACATCAAAGGCAGTTCCACAATCTGCTTTTGCAAGAGCCGTCACTTTTAAAACCACTTGTCCCGCAAATAACTGTGAAGCTGATGGTGTAAATGTAGGATTCAGTTCGGTTGGATTACTAAAACCTGCACTACTTCCTGTTCCATCAACGGTCCATAAAATAGACGCATATTCCGTAGCTGTTACCCCAGAAATTACAAATGGTTCTGTACTACATACATCCTGAATTGAATTCCCAACATCGATCGTTGGTTTTGGTTGTACAACAACGGTTAGCGTTTGCACATAGGGTGCACAAGTCGCCGTAGTAGTGGATGTTAATTGAATCTCAAAATCATCCTCATTTCCAGGAAATTGATTAAAAGTAGCGGTATCTGAATCTGCATTTACAAAGGCGCCATGACTGCCATTAATTTCGGTCCATGCGACTGTGTTACCATCCAGATTGAGGGCTGTGGCAGTATAAGGTTCTCCTGCACAAACAGCTCCTAAAGAACTAATTGTTGCTGTCGGCGCTTGATCTATTGTGATTGTAATTTCTTCAAAATCAGAAGAAGAACAAGGCGCTGCGCTTGTTGCGGTTAAACGTAAGGTCACAAAGCCATTTGCTCTGTCTGCTGCATTAAATGTATAAGAAGGATTTAGATCAGTTGTGTTTGAAAACGTCCCCGTTCCTGTTGGAGTTACGCGCGTCCAACTTAATATATTTGTCGGATCTTCAACGGAGTTACCTGTTAAATCATAAGTCAATTCTGAACTACAAACTACATCCGTAAGAGTCGTCATAGACACTACAGGAGTTTTAATCACATTCATAGTAAATTGTTCCGTGGTAGGTTCATCGCAAGGTGTGATTCCGTCCACACTAATTTGTATCACAACAGTGTCACTATCGACTCCAGGCTCATAGGTTGGACTGGCAGTATTAGCCGCTGATAAAGTTCCCGTTCCACTAATAATTGTCCAATTAATTGAACTAGGATCATGGTTGGTAAAAGTTGCTGTTAATGGTTTATCAACCCCTTCACAGAAAAAACCATCATCTGTAAAATTGATCGTCGCTAGCGGATCAATATTTAATTTTAATATATCTACAATTTGAGTACTACATGGTGCGATTGGATCTACTGTTAAGATCAAATTCACAAAACCAGCGGCAATATCGGCTGCTGAAGGATTATATGTTGGTGTTAAAGTAGTGTTCCCTAGCACAGGTTCTGAGCCTGAAGTTGACCATAAGAAATTAGCTACAGAGCTCATATTGTCAATGGAAACTAATCCTGTTGGTACGGTATAACTTGCTTGTGATTCACAAATTGTGTCTTCATTTGTTGTCAGTGTTACCACAGGATTTCTTGTAATCGTATGTGTAATTGTTTCTGTTACCGTTCCTACACAAGGAGAAATAGCATCTGCAGTTACTGTTAATTCTACCAAACCATTGGCAATTTCGATAGGGCCAGGTGTATATTCTGTTTCAATGGTATTTATAGAGGCTGAAAAGGTTCCATCGCCCCCATTATTAGACCATGTTATGTTTGTTACATTAGATTCCGTTGCATCTAAAATAGAGATACTAGCACCTTCACAAATATTTTGAGAAACGCCTGGAAATAATTCAGGTTTTTCCTGAACAGGGATTCGCACAACTTCCACAACAGTAGTAGCACAAGGTGCATTTGGAGTCACAGTAAGTGTCAAATCTATGTAGCCGTTGAAAATATCTGTAGCACTTGGTGTGACCGTTGGTGATAAATTCGTTGGATTTGCAATAGTGGTTCCAGTTCCTGTTGTTGACGTCCAAATAAAGGAATCCGCATCGTTAATCGTAGTACCTACTACTGCAACATTTGTTTCATCTTCACAAATTGGAGCTTGAGGCGTTACCACCACAACTGTTGGTGAATCGACAAAAGAAACAACCATTGAAGTGACTTCATCGGCCGTACATGGATCTAGTGCAACACCTCTAAGTGTTAAGGTTACCGATCCATTAGCTAAATCGCCTGTTCCAGGGGTATAAATTGGGTTTATAATGTTATCAAGATCAAAGGATCCATCCCCTGCTCCATTAGTCCAAACTAAATTAGTTACCGTAGTTGTATCAAAACTAGCAGTGGTAATTTGGAATGGTAAATCACATTCTGTTAAATTGACTCCAGCGTCAGCTACTGGTAAAACTTGAAATGCAAGGTCGAAACTTTCGGAGACTTGAATTGCACATGGTGCAACAGAGTGAACGGTAATTGTTAAAGTAACTGTGCCTACTGCTAAATCAGCAGCAGAAGGATTATAAATTGGGTTCAACGGATCTCCGGATGCTGAAAAAACGCCGGTTCCCGTAGTTTCCCAAACAATGGAATTTGTATCATAAGCTGTCGCTGGAGCAATGGATACACCTCCAATACCAAAGGTATTTTGATCAATACAAATGGACGTTGTTGCCGGAACGGTGATGACTGGAAGTTTTTGTAACTCAAGTCGAATCGTATCTGTTACCAAATCTGTACAAGGCGCATTTGAGTTGGCTTCTAATGTAAGAATAACAAAACCTGTGTCGTAATCTGCAGCTGAAGGCGTATACGTTTCTAATAAATTGTTTGGATTTGCTGTTGACCAAGTTCCACTACCATTAGAAGACCATGTAAGCGTTGAATAATCTATAGCGGTCGCTTGATTGGTAACATACGAAGACGGAGCGAGTGCACCTTCACATAAACTTACAATTGAAGGCCCCGCATCTACCGTTGGTTTTTCAATAAAATTTAGAGTAATTGTATCTTCAGTATAAGAATTACAATTCAATGGGTTTCTAGAGGCAGTTAATGTAAGTGTCACAATTCCGAGCTCATAATCTGCAGGCGTTGGAGAATAAGTTGGTGCTTCTGTGGTTTCTAAACCACCAAAATTTCCTGTTCCAGAAGTTTCCCACAATAGTGAATCATAATGATCTATGACGACATTTGTTATGGGGAAATTTTGCGTACCAACACACAAATCTACATTTGGATTAATAAACGTAATTTCTGGTATCTTGTTGATTGTCAAAACCATTGAATCTTCAGCAGCTGCATTACAAGGGAAGTTTTCTAGTCCCTTAAGCGTAAGTGTGACTGTCCCTAAATTTATATCAAAAGAACCAGGAATATAGGTTGGTGTTAATGTTAATTCGGAACCTGGTTGAAATGTACCATTCCCATTGGTAGTCCATATTAATCCAGCAGTATTTGTATTGGTCGCTGAGTCAATGGTATAAGAGTCGCCTTCACATATTTGAGCATCATTACCGGCATCAACTTGTGGTTTCGCAGTAATTATAATTTCTGTTTGGGATGTAGAAGGTACTGTACAGGGAGCTATCGCATCTGCAGTTAAAGTCAAATTAACAATCCCAGACTCACCCATAGAAGAATTATAGGTTGGAGATAAGGACGAGGTATTAATAAAAGTTCCTAAACCACCACTTTGAGTCCAATTGGTTGAGTTTGAAAACTGTGCGGATGCTGAACTAATTGTAACGGACTCACCTTCACAAATTTGCAATGACGTCCCCGCATTAGCGATTGGGTTTTTTTGAATGGTCAATACCATTGTATCAGAATCAGCTGCACACCCCGGTTGTGATGCTGTGACCGTAAAACTCACCGACCCCGATGTTTTGTCTCCTGGGCTTAATGTATAAATAGGATCCTCAACATTCACATTATCAAAACTACCAGACCCAGTTGAGGTCCACATAATAGAATTTGAATTTGATACCGTTGATAGTAATTGATAGGTATTGTTACTTTCACAAATGGTCGCATCGCCAGCTGCCACAGCTGTTGGTGCTGCGTTGATTGTGTATAGAACTGAACCTGTAACATTTGGACCACAGCTATTCATAGGAGTAACATCTACACTAAGTGTCACTGTAGAATTTAAATCGCTTGCAGCAGGAACATAGATTGGATTTGAAACCGTAGGATCAATAAAAAAACCGTTACCACTGGTAGTCCATAATATAGACCCCTCATTTTGAATTGATGCCCCAACAATGGTTATGGGACCTTCACAGGCTAAACTTTCTGGACCGGCATCAACAATCGGTGCTTTTACAATATTTAAAATCAGATCATCTGAAATTGGTGCCGTACAAGGAGTATTCCCTGAAGCCGTAAGCGTCAAAGTAACCGTACCATTTAAAATATCAGATGCCCCAGGGATATATGTAGTCGTTAAAGAACTTGAAGACGTAAACGTACCATCTCCAGATCGAGTCCAAGCATATGTACTTGGCACTCCATCCGTTACCGATACTTGGCCTGGTGAAAATGTATAATTAGAACCGTCACAAATCGTAGCCTCTACAGGCGCAATATCTACAATTGGTGGTGGAGTGATGGTAATGTCAACTGTATCTGTTGAACTTACACATGTATTTCCAGAAAAGGCTTCTAAGCTTAAAGTGATAGGTCCAACATAACTTAAATCGGCTAAACTTGGTGTGAAAATAGGCCTGTAGGGATCTCCTAAATTTAAAGTTCCTGTAATTCCTGAGGGAAGAGTCCATACTAAATTCGCCGCATTCAAAGTACCACTAGCATCTATAGACACAGGGGATGTACCACAAGTAATGACATCCGGACCTGCATCTGCAATAGGCAAAGCATCTATATTAATAGTAATTGTATCTGAATAGGTTTGTGCACAAGGCCCTAATCCAGTAACTGTGAGTCTTAATGTTGCAAACCCTGTTGAAATATCAGCAGCACTTGGTTTATAGGTTGGGTTTAAAATGTTTGGATCATTAAAATCTCCAGAGCCAACATCGTTTGACCAGACAATAGTTGAAGTATCATAATTTGTTACAGTTGATTGGAGTTGAATGGCTATCGATGGTGTTTCACAAATGTCAAATGCAGGGCCATCAGTAATAGAAATTACAGGTTCTGGCTGCATGGTCACAACTACCTGATTTGTTTCAGTACAGCCGTTTGGTGTAGTTTCGGTTAAAACATAAGTTGTTGTTACTGTTGGTGTTACCAATGGGTTTGAAGATGTTGATGTAAATCCAACAGGAATACTGCTCCAACTGTATGTGTTTCCTAGAACCGATGGTGCTCCAACATTGATAGAGTCAAATTCACAAATTGAGGCATCTGGAATAACTTGAGCGACTGGCAAAGCATCGGTGACCACTTCAAAAGTATCTTCTACAGAACAGCCTGTAGTATCGTTTGTTATTCTATAAGTGAAAATTTGTGTATTGACTTGATCGAAATTTAAAGTAATTTGATTGAGTGTACTAAAAGGAACCGTTGGGCTCCCGCCTAAGTTTGTGTACCAAGCATAGGAATGGTTTGCAGTAAAAGCTTCCCCATAAGTCTCTGTATCACCTAAACACTTGAGTTGGTTTGGTATATCTGTTACAAAAGGTAAAGGATTCACAATAACTTCTACCTCATTTGAAAATGCTGGTGGACAACTCCCGTTTTGAACTTCTGCTCTAAATAGAGTGGTCTGAGTAAGAACTGCAACCGCATAACTATTGGTAGTGTTTGAAATAGTTGACCAGCTAGCGCCATTATCAATGGATTCTTGCCATTGTGTAATTACACCAACTTCGGAAGCTAAGTTGAGTATTCCTCCATCATTATTTTCACAAATTGTTGACATGGTAGCTGTAAGCACACCCCCATTACTAACTGGCGTAACCTCGACAAATGCAGGCGTTGAAAATTCTTCTGGCGCTGATCCACTTTGCAATACGGCTCTGTAGTATAAATTTGAAGTGGTATTTACAACTGTATAGGTAGTGTTTACATTAGTTATATTGACAACTCCTGATAAAAAATCAACCACTGGAGAAGACTCCCATCTGATAATACTTCCTGCTTGACCAGATAAAGTTAGTACTGTAGAATTTGTTCCACTACAAACTGTAGTGGTACCAGAAACACTTCCTCCAACCGATGTCGGAAAAACAGTAACCGATACAGAAGTTCTATTCTCACTTTCACAACCGCTGGCCGCATCAATTTGAGCCGCAAAATAATCTCCAGTAACTAAAGGAAAATTAGTTGCATATTGAGTTCCGGATACTGCTTGATTATACCAAACTGGAGATCCAGAGCTCGATATTTGTAAATCTGAAATTGTAGCTGAATCCGATTCTAAAAATGATTGTGCATTCGCAATCGGTGCATTTGGTAGCGTTGGTTGGGCATCTATAACTATGTTTAGAGACGCGACAGAAGTACAGCCTTCAGAATTTGTTACTGTATAATTATGGGTTCCAGAAGGAAGTCCAGGAATTGTTCGACTTGAACCTGAGTCTGTTAGCGAAACATTATCACTGATTCTAGTTAAGGTCCAATTTCCTGTTGAAGGTAAATCCGTTAAAGTTACAGACCCTGTAGCTGTTGTACACGATGGTTGAACAAGTGTTCCGACAACTGGTGCAGACTGAACAGGAACTGGATTGATAGTGATCGAATTTGTTTCTAGGGACTCACAAGTACCATTAGAAACCGAAAATGTATATGTTCCAGGAATTAAACCACTTACTATGTAAGAAGATGTATTGCTAGAATAAATTGTCCCGTCTGTAATGTTCGTTAGTGTCCAGTTTCCTGCCGGCAAATTAGATAATTCTACACTTCCAGTAGGGGATGAACAGCTCGGATTTGTGACCGTTCCAACAGTTGGTATCGAAGGAATATCATCAATAGTTACTGAAATTGCTGTTCGTAAACTCTCACACCCTAAATTATTTGTTTCACTCACATAATAGGTGTTTGTTCCGACTGCATTAGTATCTATAGTAGGAGGAGTTAGGGATCCTACACCACCAGTTGCAACTAAATACCAATTTAAAGTTCCACTTGTTGAAGTAGTCGCTGTTAAAGGAGTTGCTGTATCATTTTTACAATAAAAAACAGAAGCAGATGGTACTGCTGGAGCACTTGGAACTGAATTTACAATCACATCAACTTGTGTACGTGGACCTTCGCAACCATCAATAGTCTGACTCACGTAAAAATCAGTAGTCCCAAGAGAGGTTGTGACTGGGGTCAGTGAAGTTCCTAAAAAATTTCCTGCTGTTGGTGCATCATACCACCGTGGATTCGAAATTCCTGAAGTATCTAAAGGCGATGCAGCTTCATTTAAACACAAATTAACTTCAGATGCAAGTCCAGAAGGTTCTAGTGGTAATGGTTTTACAATAACTATAATTTGAGAACGTGGACTTTCACATCCGAAGGCATTCATTTGACTCACTTCATAAGTGAGAGATTCTGCATTTGAAGTTTGGGGAGTAGGCGATGAGGACAACGGTGTTCCATCAAAATCATACCAAACTAAACTATTTCCAGTATTAAATGCTGCTGTTAACGCTGTAGCCGTTTCATATAAGCAATACACTATAGGGCTGGTTACTACAGGAGCAGTAGCGTTGGGATTCACAGTAATGGTTTCCGAATCTGTCAATACAACTGTACACTCCGCGTTATTAACCGAAATAAGACGCATTTCAACATCAGAGACTTGATTAGTTTCTGAAATGCTAGCCAAACCGCTGCTATCTAATACCACGGATTGATCAGCACCAGAATCTATTGAATATACCACTGTTGCATTTGCGGATCCTGTGATCGAAAATATAGCATCTTCTCCTGAACAAATTGGACCTGAAACACTTAAACTAGCTGTTGGAACAGCGTTTACAATAACTGTTAGGGTTTCAGAACTGGAACAACCATCTGCATCGGTTCCAGTAACTGAATATATTGTATTAGAAGTTGGAGAAACTGTTATTGATGAAGTCGTCTCACCGTCTGGGCTCCAAACATAAGAAATAGCGCCTGCTGCAGTAAGGGTTGTAGATTCTCCAAGACAAATCGTATCACTTCCAGAAATTGAAATTACAGGAATGACATTAACTTGAACTTTAACTTCAGCTCTTGGGCTTTCACATCCGTTTATTGTTTGACTCACATAGTACAAAAATTCTCCAGGGTTTGAAGTTACTGGAGTGGGCGCTTGAGATAATGGTGCTCCACTCGTTGAAGCTAAATACCATTTTAAATCCGTTCCTGTTGCGGAAAGAGCTATTGCAACATCATCTTGACAATACGTTATTGGGCTAGAAACTGTGGGTAGTGCAGGAATAGGGTTGACTAACACAGTCTCGGAGGCTGATAAAATTGTTTCACAAGTTGAATTAGCAACTTTAATTAAGTTAAGTGTTTGATCTGATGAAGCCGTTGGGATCGTGACACTAAAAGTCCCTGAATTATTCAACGTTACGTCTGTATCAACTCCTGAATTTAATTTATAGGTTACTACTGCATTTGGAGTTCCTGTTATTATAAATTGAGCATCTGCCCCAGAACACACAGATCCATTTGACGTTATTGATGCTGCTGGTAATGGACTCACCTCTACTTGAACCGAAGCAGACGCAACACAGCCGTTTGAATCCTCTCCAACT
>Ga0209603_1000322_pt1 | contig 59819 bp, 37 predicted proteins | sample COGITO_mtgs_1206_FD_184812 | JGI IMG/M metagenome (GOLD analysis project Ga0209603, IMG submission 184812) | Pelagic marine microbial communities from North Sea - COGITO_mtgs_120607 (SPAdes) (version 2) | ecosystem: Environmental > Aquatic > Marine > Epipelagic ...
CCGCCGCCTTCGCCGCCGCCGCCTCCGCCGCCGCCGCCTTCGCCGCCGCCGCCTTCGCCGCCGCCGCCCTCGCCGCCGCCAACGCCGCCGCCTCCCAGCTACCCGCCGCTCAACCCTGGAACCTCATGCCATGGCGAGATCGTAGAATACTCGGAATTCCTGCACGTTCCCAAGGGCACGACGGACGCCGACCTGCTCACGATCGTGCAGATGGTGGCCGACTACGTCAACATCTCGAACGCGACGCTGATCAACGTGTCCGCGAGCTTTGGCCACACCGCGGAGTGGCTCGAGCAGCGCCGCGTCTACTTTGGGCGGCCCACCAACTCGCCGCCGCCCGCGCCGCCGCCCGAGGACAGGATCCCCGACGTGGAGCGGCCCTTCTTCTTCGACGAAAAGGGCGTGCGCGTCGACATCCCGCAGGTGGCGCGCGCCAACGGGCTGACGGCGCACTTCACCACGACCACCGGCTTCCGGATGCGGTACATCCTGGCCGAGGGCCTCGCGGAGCGGTACACGCTCGCGGGCAAGGCGCGCGGCGACCCGGAAAAGATGCCCAACGCGTACTTCCACCGCGCGGCGTGCGGCGACGAGGAGGCCACGCTCGTCAAGGTGCACGTGCGCCTGCTTTTGCAGCCGTGGGCTCAGGGCGTCGACGCGCGCACCGACTTCTTCATGCGCGTCTATGGCGGCACGCTCGACGCGGCCTTCAGGCGCTTCGACGTGCGCTCGTGCTTCACGGAGACGACCGAGAACGTGCGCCTCGAGTGCGACCCGGCGCCGTCGCCGCCGCCCCCGGACAATTGGCAAAAGCCGCCCTCTCCGCCCGCGTACGTCTACGAGGCCTTGACGCTCGCGACGGCCACGGGGTCGTCGGCGCTCTTCTTCGTGATCAGCGCGGTGTGCTGCCTCGGCGTCGGCGGCCGCGCCATCCGCGCGCGGCACCAGTCGCGCTACATCGGCGATCGCGACCAGCGCGTCGACAACATGCCCTACCTGCCACAGGAGTACGCGCGCCACGGGCAGGAGCCAACGGGCCCTATTCGCCCCGACCACCAGCAGCCGGGTGCGCGGTTAGCCGCCGGCACCGGCTTTAGCTTCAGCGGGCTCACCACCCGGTACAATCCCGTGAGTAGCCTATGAGGGTGTGGGTGTGGGTGTGCATGTGTTAGGGCATGCCCGCGCGCGCGCGCGGGCATGCCGTTTTAAGAATTGTCAGTGTTATAACGGAGCACGCGGCACGTTTGCAACTTGTATTGGCGGCTAACGAGTGTCAGACACGCGCTCTCCGCCTTGCGTGCCCCTCCTCGGGGCACAGGTGCTCGTGCGTGCTCGTGCGTGCGCCGCGAATGTCCAAACCCGCCATCAACCCAAACGAATTGGGCGACCTGGTGCCCACGGGCGCGCACGAGGACAACTGGCCTTCGCGCGCCATGGGACCAAAGTACCAGGAGCAGCTCAAGGAGGTCTCCCACAGGACGGTGGCCGTGCGCAACCGCTGGAAGTGCGGCTCGTTGCCGCCGCGGCACCACCACGCCGCGACGGAGATCGGCGACGACGTGGCCGCGTTTGGGAACGCCGCCCACGTCTGCGCGGTGCACCTGTCGGGCGGCAACGTGGGCGTGCTGCGCATGGACGCTCGCACCGGCGACTGCGCGCTCTTCCTGCGTCTCAAGCGGGCGGACTGGTTTGCGTGGGCGGACAAGAACAAGGTGCCACGCAGCGCCGGGCGCGCCTTCACCAAGCGCATGGACCGCGAGCTGGGCAGGAAGATGCTGATGGATGCGCGCGCCTTCAAGCTCGGGCTCGGCAACGTGCACCACCCGTCCGTGCTTGCGCTCCTGTGCACCATGTCGAGGCACGATTGGCTGCACCTCGCGGACGAGCCGCCCGAGCCGCCACGGCTTCCCGGGACAGGCGAGATGGGCTCCTTCACGCTGGTCGCGCTCCCTCCGCTTCCGGCCGAGTTTGAGCAGTGCCTGGGTCTCATGGGTCACAGCGCCGCCTTCGTGAAAGACAACGCGGGCTCTGACGACGACGAGGTCTCGCTGAGCACGCGCAGCGACGCGAAGCCCATCGACAAGGTGTGGGGCGCGATCAGCGGGGGCGACAAGGTGATAGGGTCGTTGGCGCACCTTTTTGAGGAGGGCGCAACCGTCATCCACCAGCTCGCCGACCCGGCCCTGTTTGCGCACGGCATGGCGAGTTTCAACGGCGCGGCGCTCTCGCATGGCCGCTTTCTGGACAAGATGCAGCGCGCTGCCAATGCGCCGCCGTTGCCACCGCCGCTGTATCCGGGGGACGAGGCGTCCTACTTGGACCCCTCCGACGACGAGGAGCCCACGGAAACGGCCCCCGCCGCTGCCCCTGTCGCTGCTGCCCCGCCCAAGGCCGCGACACCCGCTCCGCGGCAGCCGCAAACCCAACCAAAGGCTTGCGCTCCGCCAAAGAAGAAGAAGAAGGGGTCCGACTCTGACGAGCTGTCGGATTCGGACGAGTCGTCCGCGTCGGGGTCTGACACGTCGGAGGAGGAAGACGCAACCTCGAGTTCAAACGATGGCGACAGCGACGACAGCGACGACCGCGACGACCGCGACGACCGCGACGACCGCAACGGCCGCATCGGCCGCAACGACCGCAACGACCGCAACGGCCGACCGGCGGTCAATGGGGCTGTCCATGAAGCTGCGACGGCCCTTGAAACGTCTTCAAAATCCGACTCCGATTCGCCCTCGTCGGCGGCTTCCCGAAAACGCGCTCGTCGGGAATCCACACCCGCGCCCGCGATGCCAGGTCTCATGAGCGACCCAGCGCTCCTAAGCGTCCTTGCCGAGATGGTCAGGCCCTGCTGCGCGCGCCTGAAGAAGCTGAAGCGCAGCCCCGGCGTGGGCTTCAAGGCAAGGCACCACATTCAGCTCATTGACGACTTGAAGCTGATCGAGGAGGCGACCTCGCCGGTGGCGCTCCTCGCGGCCGCGCTCAACGTCATCAACACCTTGGCCGACATCCAAGCCGACCGCTTCCGAGGCGACGCCGTGCTGGTGCGTTGCTCGGAGGCGGAGCGCCTCTGCGCGCTCGCCACGCAAGCCGGCGAGTTTGCGATGGGTGTGCGCGAGCTTCTCAAAGATGCACACACCAGCGCAGACCCACAGTAAAACTATATTGCCCGTTTGGCACTGCTGTAGAGTGTGGGAGACGGCGCGGCGTGCGTCCGCGTGGTTTTTTAAAAAGGGGGTGGGTTGGTGGACGCGTCACTGGCTGCCGTTTTGGGGGCCGTCCTCGCGCCCGACCCGCAAGCATGTCGGACGAGGGCAGCTGCGTGACGCTCATCTTCTACCGCATCAACCCCAAGTGGTGGAAGGAGCCGGCGCTCAACCTCGCCTCGGCCGTGTGCCAGATGTCCAACCTGACGCACTGCGAGATCAGCATCGGCGAAGGCGCCGGAGGCGATGGCACCACCATGAAGCACGTCGCGAGGGTCTTCAACGACTCGGTGGGCAGCGCCCGGATCCGGACCCCACTGCGCTCCCCTCCGCCACTGCGCTCCCCTCCGCCACTGTCTCACCGGGCGCTTGCGCGCGTGCGCGTGCGCGCGTGCAGGTGGGCGTCGAGCTCGTGGAGCGCACGGGCCGCAACCCGCAAAACCTCTTCATCCAGCTGGGGTGCAGCAAGATGGCCGAGCAGAAGATGCTGCACTACGTGCGCACGCGGTGCGTCGGCAAGCCGTTCAGCAACTACGCGATGGTCCGCTCGCTCGTGTGGCCGCGCGAGACGGACGATAGCAGCTTCTTCTGCGCAGGCGCGCAAGCAAGCGCGTTCCCGCGACGCCTTTGGCGCCGTTGCTGAGCCCTCGCTGACCCGTCGCTGACCCGTCGCTGTTGCGTGCGCAGAATTGGTCGCGAGCATCCTGAAGGTGGGCGGGCTGCTCGACAGCAACTGCAACCCGGGCGCCGCCACGCCCGAGATGCTGCACCGGATCTATGCGCCCCGCGCCGCCGTCTCGGCCAACCCGGTCCTGCTGCGCGAGCTCAACGGCGGCACCAGCGCCACCTCCACGAGCGCAGGGCTCGCCAACGGGTTCATCGGCAACCTGACCCAGGGCGAGCGCATGGCCGAGCGCGAGGCGCTCCTGCCGGCGTACATGCGCCAAGGCGCGGTTCCGCACGCCACGGGCATCCCCATGGCGCCCTCGCAGCCCGTCTTCCAGCCGGCGCGGCGCAGGGCGGGGAGCCCACCGCGCGGCCACTTTCAGGCGGTGAACCGCGACTACACCTCCCTGGGCGCCAGCCGGTCAAACGGGGGCGCCAACGCGTGCTCCGCGCGCTGCGTGACCACCGGCGGCATCCAGCTCACCATGGACTCGTTGAGAATGGGGAGTGGTGGGGGTGGTATTGGGGGTGGTGTTGGTGGCATTATTGGTGGCGTCGGCCGGTGCAAGGTGCACCCGAGGTAGTGCCAAATAACATAATCGCGTCCCATTCATTGTAGAGTAAGGAGCGCCTTCCTCCGCGATGCTGCCCAACCTGGGCGAGCTCGCGCTGGCGCCGTCGCCGACGGGCGTGACGGTCAACCCCGACGGCAGCGCCACGCTCACGCCGGAGGAGTGGGCCAACCTCGCGCGCCTCATCGGGGAACCGTCGGCCCCACCCGCAGCGCCGCTCCCGACCCGCCGGCACCACCACGCCCACCACGCCCACCACGCCCACCACGCCCGCCGCGTCCGCCGCGTGCGCCACGACGACGACAGCAGCAGCAGCAGCAGCAGCGAGGACGAGCGGCCGCTGGCGGCGCGGACGCGTGCGCCGCCCGCACCGCCCGCACGCCCCGCACCGCCCGCACCGCCCGCCCACCGGCGGCGCAAGACGGCCGCGCGGCCGCGCCCCACGGTGGCGCACGACGACCCCGACACCCTGACCGACCTGTTGGGGGCGGACGAGCTGGCGGCCATCCTCGGCGCCATCGGCATGGTCGAGGAAAGCAAGGCGTCCGCGTGCGCGGACGCCAAGGCGTGGTGCGCGCTCAACAAGGAGCACAAGGCGGTGTGCGACAGCCACCCGCGGGTGTGGCAGAGCCTGACCGAGCGCATCTTTGCGATCGACGACGCGAGCTTGTCGCACGCCGCCAAAGTCCTCGGCGAGGGCATGATCTACCGCACCTTTCGCGACGACGCCAACCCGCAAAGGGCGTTCGAGCGCATGTGCGGCGCCATGGGCCTTGCGGACGTGCTGGCCAAGCGGTTCGTCATATTTGCGGTCGAACAGTACGACGAGCAGCTGTGGGACACGTGGAACGACGAGCGCGCCGAGATCACCGAATTGGGCGAGGCCATCGAGGACCTACCAGTCGACGACGTCGAAAAGCTGGCAAAGGAGTACTTTCCCAGTCTGGCCAGTACGCACGAGTGGGAGTCCAATGCCAAGCGCCTGTTCAGCAGCGCGCCGCCCAAGGCGCTGTACGTCGACAAGTACAGCAACGACCCGATCTTCGCCAAGCTCGTCGACGTCCTCTTCGCCTCCACGACCAAGAGCCTCTTTGAGGACCAGAACCTCAGCACCCTCGACAGCACGAATCGCGGCAACGAGCCGGTGCTCGAGGCGTTCTACGAGATCGGCGAGCTGCTCGGCGTGTACATCGTGTGCCTCTGGCAGCTCCAGCGCGACCACGACAAGTTTGCGGACAACCACTTGGTCGACGACGACCTGATGTCGGACGACGAAGTCGAGGTGCTCCTCGACGAGATGAGCACGAAGATCCAGGACCTCCGCGTGCAGCTCGTCTACGCCCAGGACCTGGTCCTGAACCCTGCCATGGCGCAGGAGAACACCAACTACGACACGTACGACACCTTTCAGCAGGAGATGTACGAGTACGAGTACGAGCACGACGACGACGCGTTTGGCCGTCATGGGGAGATCTAGCCGTGGTGACTGGCTGGCGTTTTAGTCATACACGCACACGCACGCGCACACGCACACGCGCACACGCACACGCACGCACACACGTGCGCACGTGCGCACACAGACTCTGTGTGGCGTTTTTTTTTCTTGTAAATGGCGATTCACGGTTCGTCCCACTCCTACGGCGCGCCCTGGATGCTGTTGGAGTAGTGCGGGTAGCGCTGGTTGGCCATGGCCATCGCGGTGCCAAAGGTCTTGAGGCAGATCTGCGTGACGAGGATCTGGAGCATCTCGGAGCCCGAGTTCATGCCCGGCGAGTGGATGACGATCGTGAGCAGGAGCAGGTACGAGAAGCCCGTCGTGGCGCGCAGGCCGCCCGCGATCAGCGAGGTGGCAAAGGGCGGCAGCGTGCGCGCCTCCTTGCCGTCGCCCGACGAGAAGGGGTGGTCGTCGCTCGTAATGTGCAGCAGCGAGAAGAGGAGGATGATGCCCGCCGGCACGCACACGCACACGAGCGCGGCCGTCTGCAGCACGTGCGCCTGCGAGTGCTCGTGCTGGAACTCGGAGACGAAGAGGTGGATGTCCAGCCCCACGACGGTCACCCACACAAACACGTTGAAGAGGAGCAGGCCGATCCAGCCCTCAAGGCGCGAGGTGTCCTTGGGGTTGTCGATCTGGTCCTGCGTGGCGTCGAGCTGCGCCGACCAAAAGTAGGGGAAGCGGGCGCTCATCGTGCGCCGCCGCGCCCGTCTCTTCCCCTTTTATTTAGTAGGTAGCCCCAGTGGCGGGGCATATGTTTCAGCTTGGGCATATTTAGAATGCCTCCGCCAGAGGATTTTTTTTTATCAAAGGGGGAGGTCTTCTTGCGCCGCACGCACGCACGCACACACACACACGCACGCACACACGCACTCGCGCGCGCACGCACACACACAGGGAGAGGGGGAGGGTTGGTGCTTGCTTGCTTGCTTGTCGGTGCTTGCTTGTCGGTGCTGTTGGTAGTGGTGGAGAGGGAGCAGCGGAACGCGCGCCGCTCGCTTAACGGGCCGAGTAGGCCATCTGCGCGTGCTGCGCCAGCTCGAGCGGCACCATCGTGTCGCGCGCCGTCTTGAGCGACACGCTCTCGCCGCGACGCCAGCGCGCGTCCTGCCACAGATGGAAGGCACCAACAGTCCGTGGGAATGCGCACGCGTAAGGGAACAAGGCGAGGGTTTGAAAGCGTGTGGTTTTACCCCGGGAATGGCGTCGGGGCCAAAGTGGCCCTGGCCCGGCACGAGGCTCATGAACGACCGCGTGAACGGGTCGTAGCGGCGGCTCGGGCCCAGGAAGCACGTGGCGTTGTTGGTGGAGCCCTAGGCAAGACGGTGAGGCGCAGGTGAGCAAACGGGCGCGTGGTGGTTTCTGAACGGGGGAGCGGGAAAGGGTTCAAAGCGTTGCAGAATTTGCCTGGCTGATAAAGTCCTGGTTCTCGGCCGCCTTCATGTCCTCGCCGTAGTGCACCTGCCCGAGCTGCAGCGCGGCGTTGTAGACGTTGTACATCTCGTTGCCGCCCGGGAAGGAGGCGTGGAGGCCTTGGTTGTTGACCTCCCACGGCAGGAGGCGCGTCGTCACGCTCATGACGGTGTCGAGCTGGCCGCTGTTGAACTGGCCCTCGTAGCACGGGAAGGCGAGCATCGAGGCGTAGCGGTCGGTGTCGTCGTTGGCGAACGAGAGGCGCGCCTGGATGGCATTGGCCGCGTTGTCGGCCGAGAACAACTCGTCCTCGCCCTTGGCGAACCAGCGCGTGTTGCAGCCCGCCACGTAGCCGGCGCACGCGACGTCGCGCATCACAAGCACGTTCTGCGGCTTGGTGACGACGGCCTTGAAGTGGCCCGTGTAGTGGCCCTCGATCGTCTTGACTTGGGTGTTGGCCGAGAGCTGCATGTCCGCGGGGCCGAACAGGGTCGCGCCTGCGGTGGTCCAAGGGCGGGTGGTGAGGGCACGGCTAATGTGGTGGCGTCGGGGAGGGTTTGAGCGGCCAACGGGACCGGTGTCGCGGCCGGCGACGGTCATGATGACGTTGTGCATGGTGTGCTCGATGAAGGGGCGCGCCACGATGATGCGCACGTCCTTGTCGAGGGTGTCGGCCCACTCGCCGCCGTCGTTGTACTTGGCCCACGCCTCGGCCTTGCCGGCCCACGTGGTCAGGGTAAGGGCCGCATCCTCGCCCTTGGCGCCCGCCACATTCTTGTCGCCGTACTTGTTGAGGAAGGTCGAATTCTCGGCGCAGAGCGTGGCGTTGAGCGCCTCGCGCCAGCCGATGCGCACGTGGGCATCGCGCTCCTCGTCGAAGAGCATGATGTCGCACGTGTGCATGCCGTTCTCGCCCTTGGGCTTGACCTGCGGCGGCGCCATGACGTAGAACTCGCCGACCTGGCTGTTGCGCGTGAGCATCTGGAGCGAGTCGTTGTCGTCCGACACCTCGAAGGGCTCGCTGGTGACCACGCCGCAGCCGCGGAAGGAGCGCGCCTCGAAGCCCGCCATGCCCGCCTCGAAGCGCGCCTCGGCCGCGGGGCCGCCCTCCTTGTACCTGTGCGTGGACGGGAAGCGGTGAGTGGGCGAGCGGGCCTGTGAGTGAGCAGGGATCATCAGGGCAGAGGCGCACGTAAGTTTCTGCTCCGGCGCGAGTGCCATGTAGAGCAGCATCTGCGGGCAGGCAAAGCATCCAGGTCAGCCGCGTGCACGGGCGCTGCTGGGTTGCTGTGGCGCTGGGCAAACCTGCGGCGGCATGATCAGCATGTTGGGCGTCACGGCGTAGCGGCTCATCCGGTACTCTGCGAGCGTGGGGAAGAGCGCGTCAGTTTGTGGCTGTGGGAACCTGGTTTGAGTGGCGGGGCTGCACTGCATTCCTCGACCGCCTTGTCGAAGCCTGGGCACAGCGAGTGGTGGCGGTGAGCAAGGCGGTAAGCAATGCGGAAGCGCAGCAGGGCAGCGGGGAGCAAGGCGCACCGAGCTGCTCCTTCTGCGCAATACCGTAGAGCATGATTTCGTGGTTCATCGCGGTGCGGATGTTGCGCTTGGGCCTGGTGGGGGTGAGGGTGAGGGTGAGGGTTAAGCTTAGGGTCACGGTCAGCGCCAGGACTCACCGCAGGTTCTTCGACCTATCGTACGAGAAGTCGTAGTTGGCCGAGGTGAGGTACCTGCACACGCAGAACACGACGGTAAGGCACAGCCCCGCTTCCCAAATACCGTGTTGTGGCGGTTCAAGTTGCGGAAACGCACGCGTAGAGCACGTCAAAGTTGCAGGTCTCTTGCACGCTGCGAGGCACAAGAAGGGAGCGGGCGTGAGCGTGAGCGTGTGTATGGCTAAGCAGGGGCGTGGTGTGAGGCGAGGGCCGACCAATAACGGATCGACGTCAATTGGTCGGCGAAGTGCGCGCGGCCAGCGTCGGTGGCGTACTGCGCACAGGCAAGTGGCACGAGCGTGAGACGGGCGTCGTGGGTGGGGGTTTGAGGCGGCCGGGAACGCACGAAGTCGCTCTCAATGATGAGCGCGAGGCCGCGGCGCACGACGCGGTCGCGGTGCTTCCTGCAAACAACAAAGGCAATGTGGGAACGAGTACGCAAGGCTTGCGCAATAGCATGCAACTATCTGGTGGCACATACCGGCGCAGCGAGGTCTGCATGCGCGACACGCCCTCATAAGGAACCCGCTGCATCAGGCGCACGTCGAACTTGACCCTGCGAGGCAAGACGGTGCGAGGGCGTGAGCGCGTGAGGGAGGGTGCACACCAAGCAAAGGTTGGATTCGGGTGTGGCTTACTCGTCCCACTCCACGACCGTGCCCTCAATCTGGAAGAAGGGGAGTCCAACCGACGTCTGCCAGTTCTGGGGACTTTTGAGGATGAGGTTGTTGAGCGTGTCGCGGATCTTTCTGAAATGCGGCAAGGGAGGGAAGGGGAGTGAGCATTGGGCGAGGGCGGTGGGCGGTGGGCGGTGGGCAAGAGCGGGGTTCAAGTGCCGGGACCACGTGTTCTGTCCGGAATAGGCGTCGGGGAAGTGGTCTGCGCACGGCAAACGGGAATGGGGCAACCGTGAGGCGGTGCCCGTCAAGTGTGAGGCCGGGACTGGGGGTCTTGTTTGAGCCGTGGCGGCGCACAGGTCATGGCGTGGTGCTCCGAGTAGTCCTTGAGCTTCTCGGGCGCCACGGGCGCACCGAAGAAGTACTGGAGGTTCTGGAGCACATCCTCCTTGGAGGGCGCAAAGGTGCGCGGCTGGGGGTGCGTGTTGAAGTCGGTCATGCTTGGTGCGACCGGTCTCTTTTTCCTTTGGGGTGTCTAACGAATCCAAACGCAAACTAGCGGGACGTTGGCGTTCACCTTACCAATCGGTCGCAGAATTTTTGCTTATGATTTTTAGCTGAAGCGCACACGCACAGACCCACCCACGCACACGCACACGCACACCCCCACACCCACCCACACCCACATCCACCCACACCCACCCACACCCACCCACGCGCGCGCGATCCATTTCTGGGGCACGGTTTGCGCGGCTCAGACCCGCATCTCGTACTGCGGTGGCGGGCGCTCGTCGTCCGGCGGCCTGCTGGGCGCCTCGCCGATGCCGCGGTCGTAGGCCTCGGAGCGGCCGTTGGTGCGCTCCTGGTGCGGCACGGGTTCGCCCAGGACCTCGTGCACGGTCTCGCCGCGCGGGCGCACCTCGGTGAGCTGCGTGGTGGTGCTCGTGCCGCTGTTGCTGCGGCTGACGCCCGCGCCGATGCGCGGGCGTCGCCACCCAAAGCTGTTGACGGACGGGTAGAGCTTGGACTCAAACTCGCCGAGTCGCCGGTAGGTGCTGCGGAAGTCGTTGATGGCGCCCCAGTTCTCGGCGATGACGCTGAGGCTCGCGAAGACCTTCTCGAAGCTGTTGCTCATCTTGATGAGCGTGCCGAGGGTGATGCGGTTGTCGAGGTTGGCGGCGAAGACGAGCGGCGCCGCGATGGCGTAGGGCGCGAGCACCATCACCTGGTCGAAGAACGAGAGCCAGCAGTTGAGGGCGCCAAAGTGCTTGAAGAGGGCGAAATAATTCTTGTGCAGGCTCTCGAGCGTGTTCCGGAAGTAGGTCTGGGGCAGGAAGGCGGCGTAGCGGTCGTCGCTCGAGGGCCGCGTGCCGACGATGACGGCGGGCGTGGTCTCGAGCAGCACCAGGTCCTTGCGCAGCAACGCCTCCACCTTTTGGTTGGAGATCTCGAGGCCCACGAGCTTCTGGCCGAGGAGGGACGCGCCCAGGAGGCCGACGATCGAGCACGTGAACGCCATGCCCCAGAGCCACGAGTCGCGAAGGGTGCCCATCTCAAAGGGCGGCGCGATCTCCTTGCTCAGGTCGAGGAGGATGGGCGTGAAGACGCAGAGCGTGAACCCGGCGTCCAGGAGCGTGATGAGGCAGCCCTCGAGGCCGGAGGCGAAGCGCTGCGTGTCCTCGTGCAGCCGCTGCGACGCGCCCTCGATCGGCTCGCGCTGCGTGTCCCACGCCTCCAGGTAGGCGCGCATGAGCGCCGTGCGCCACAGGAAGGCCCACGCCGAGCGCACGTACCTGCACGCGGGCGTGGCGCTCACGAGGGGCATCACGATCATCGCAAACTTGTAGAGCTCCGCGGTGACCTGGTCGCGGTAGTCGGCGTAGGTGTCCTCGTACTCGCCGCTCGGCGGGTCGACGTCGCCGCCCTTTTGCAGCAGGTCGTAAAACGTCGAGTAGAAGTCGTTGAGTCGCGCCTTGACCGACGCCAAAAAGTAGGCGTACCCCACCACCACGACGAATCCGCCCCACGCGATGCCGGTGGTGCGCCAGCTGGCGGACCAAAAGAATTCGGCCAGCATGGCCCGCGCGTGCGCTTGCGAGTCAGTGAGTGAGTGAGTGCGCGCACACACGCACGCACGCACGCACGCACGCGCACACGCACACACGCAAGCACGCACACACGCGTGCGTGTGCGTGGAAGCCCGCGTGTGGAAATGCGTGTTACAAGACACACACACCCACCGCCAACACCCTCCTAGCGTGCCGCAAGGCTGAATTGGTCCACGCTGTCGCAAATTATGCGCGGCCGGTTGGCGCGCTTCGCGTACTCGATCGATCGCTTCATCTGCGCGGCCACGACACTCGTGATGCCGAGGGTGCCTTCGACGACGTGCGCATCGCCATTGGGCGGCTTGTGCAGCCGCTTGTCGCGAACGTCGCTCCGGCCGAGGATCTCGAGGCCGTCGACGAGCGCAATGCGGCGCATCTCGTCGCCCTCGTACCGCGGCGGCGGCTGCGCCCGCCGCGCGGCTCCGCGCCCGCGCCCGCCGCGCCCGCCGCGCCCGCGCCCGCCGCGCCCGCGCCCGCCGCGCCCGCCATCCTCGGGACCCGTTGGCACGGGCTCCGCCTTGGCCGGATTTGGCACCCGGTTGATCTGGAGCTCCTGGTCGAGCCGGTGGTCGCGCAGGGGGTCGAAGCGCATCTCCGACGCCTGGTGGTTGGCGGCCGAGTCGGTGGTGCCAGCCGCGCCGTCGAGTTCCATGTCCACGTCGGCGGTGGCGGCGGGCCGCGCGCGGCCAGGGTACATCCGAAGCCGCACGTCGGCGCCCGACCACATGCGCTCCAGCGTTGCGGACATGCTTGACACGCACGAGCACCGACGTTGGCGTGTGGACGCGCACAAGTTGCAAGGTGCGGGTGGCGATGGCGAGGGTGGTGGTGGTGGTGGTGGTGGTGGTGGTGGTGGTGGCGGGCGAATCCGCTCCAGCTCTCCTTGCACACGAGACGCAACGAATGTGCGCGCACCCCTGCCCTCAGTGCCGGCACCCTTCTGGGCCTGAACCATAACCTTTCCGTTGCAAGTGTGAGAGTAGAGAGACGGTGCCGCGTTGCGGCCCGGCCGTGAAGGCGGGGGACGCGCGCGTCCGGCGCGTGCATGGAGTTCAAGCTCAATCTCGAGCCGCATGGTCAGCACCAAACGGTCGAAACCGGCGCGATCATGAATCGCGCCAGGGCCTTGGCTGCGGCTCGCGGCGGGTTGGGGCGGCGCATGGCAGCCACACGCGGCGCGCTGCAGGGCGGCTTCGGCGGCGCGATGACGAGGGCATCCCAGGCCGGGCGCAACAACCTCGCCAGGGTCAGGCGTTTTGAGGAAAAGTGGAACGGTTGGCTCAAAACCCAGAACACCAACTTCTGGCTGCTGATCTCCAACGTGCTCTACATCGCCGTCTCGCTCACCACGCTCATCCTGGCCCTGCTCGTCATGAACGAGCACGTGGGCGACTTTCGGCGCAACGAGTACACGCTCCACGAGACGGGTGCCGACGGCAAGCCGATCGCGTATCGGCCATGCGGCATGCCCACGCCCGACTCGATGTACCTGATGCAGGCCATCGGGGCGTTGCCCGCCGCGGGGTTTGACGGCGCATCGCTCGAGCCCGACTACAAGAACTGGATGCAGAGCGTCGATCGCGCGCTCTGTGCGCGCCTCATCCCCGGGCAGGAGGTTCCCGTGTACTACGAGGACGACGCGCAGTGCGAGAACGATGGCCTGTACAGCGATTACGGCCACGAGCACACGGAGGAGCTCCTGGCGTTCGGGTACCTCATGGACGACGAGACGGTCACGCCCACGGTCGAGGACATTGAAGGCGACACGATCTCGCTCAAATTCGACCTGTTCGAGGAGCGCGCGTGCCTCGAGAACCGCGTGGCGTCCACGATCACGACGCCGGCCAAGGAGGTCTTCTACTCCAAGCAGCAGCGCCAGTCCTACGGCGATTTGAAGACGCGCGTGTCGAGGGCGTACCTCGCGGCTATGCCGGCGTTTGCGCGGTACCAGCAGGAGCGCCAGGGGTGCCAAGTGGGCCAAGACCTGAGGGACCCCTTTGACAAGCTGTGCAAGCACAGCTGCCACCTGCGCAAGGAGCTGAAGGCCGCGGCGGCGGACCAGCACGTCATGTACGACACGGATCAGGGCGGCTTCTCCGAGGGCACCACCTTCACGAAGCAGCTCTACCGCTTGCTGGCGCTCTCGCTGGCCGGGTACTACGACCGGTACCACAACGAGGGCCTCTGCTTTCGGAACAGAGTGCAGCCCGACGGGGAGCGGCTCGAGGCCATCCAGTTTTGCAACGAGGGCATGGCTGCGAATCCGGTGGGCGACGTTGAGAGCAACACCAACAAGGTCGCGGTGGGGGAGTACAGCGAGCAAAACACCAAAATTGCCAACGATGAACAGTGCGGCAGCGCGGACCACCACCCGCCACCGCCCGCGCCGCCCGTCCACCGGAACGACCCCAACGTTGATGGCGACAAGCTCTCGGGGCAGGTGTGCGCCGCGACGCTGCAGTACGGCCTGTATGAGCAGGGCCGGCTCTTTGGCATCCCCGACGTTCTGGCCCCCTTTGTGGTCGACACCCGCGCCGATCGCGGCCTCCACTTCATCGCCAAGTGGATCTACAACGCAATGTACATCAAGCCCATGGAGAAGGCCGGCGACATCCTGAACGACCCCAAGTCCAAGCTCGAGATGTACATCGCCTACCGCCTCTCGAGCACGTCCATCTGGTGCATCCTGGTCGCCAACGTGGCCGGGTACATGCTCGTGCGCGCCGCTGCGCCGTTTGGCGTGTACATCCTGAAGATGGCCGGGGTTCGAACCAACGTGCCCAAGACGAGCATGCCGGGCATGGAGCCGGAAATGGAGCCCATCGTGCTGGTGCGGCCGCAGCTCGGGTGGCCGCTCTACCTGGCGCAGATCACCAACCTGCTGGTCATCTACTGGATCTTCTTCATCGACCCCGCGGTGCAGTCGCACTACTACATCACGACCGAGTGCGACGACTGGGCCGGGTTGGGCGTGCACGTGCCGTCGGGGGCGTACGTGACCAACTGGGGCAAGCGACGATTCGGGCGGTTTGGCGAGCACCTCATCGGCATCCTGCTCGTGTTCACCTTCCTCTTCGTCGTCTTCCAGCAGATCATCGGGCGGTCGATGGTCAGCCCGGCCGTCCGGAAGGCTGGGACGGGCGTCAAGCTTGGCGCAACGTCGCGCTTGGACAAGGTCGCGCTGATCATGATCGGGTTTGCGCTGATCATCCAGATCCTGTTCATCACGCAGAGCATCGTCTCGGGCGACGATTGGTACGAGGCCATCAAGGCGAGCGACAACGACAACGCGACACTCTTCACGTTCTCGAAGGACGCGCTCATGTCGGTCTGGGCGGCGTTCTGGACGTCGGCGTCCATCGCGTGGTACCGGCAAAAGTGGGCCGTCGACAAACTGCCCATGCCCTTCCAGCTCGGGTGGATGGCCGGCAGCGTGCTGCTGCTGTGGATGCCGGTCTTCCACTCGGCGGCGTACCTGTCCGACGAGATCGACGTGGCGTTCACCAACGGCAAGGGCACCGAGGACACGCCCCGACTGATCGTCTACATCTTCATCTACGCCGTCTCGGGGCTCTGGACCGGGCTGCTGGCCATCCGGCTCAAGGCGGTGTGGGACGCCATTCCCAAAAGAGTCGGCCGCAAGGTTGGCAGCGCGGCCAACGTCAATGCCGAGAAGTTCAAAATACGGCAGCTCATCAAGAGAGCCAAAAGTTCTGCCGCGGAGCAGCAGAACCTCAACAAATACGACTGGCTCACGCAAACGGGAACAGCAGCAGCCACGTTCAACGTGCAGGGCATGCAGGTGCCACCAGCGATGGTCCCCATGCAACCCGGGCGCAAGGACGACGCAGTCTACATGCCACTCCTGCCGCGGTGATGGACCGCGCGTCTGCGTCTGCGTCTGCGTCTGCGTCTGTGTGTGTGTGTGGGTGGGTGGGTGGGTGCGCGTGCGTGCGTGTGTGTGGGTGGCGTGGGTGGCGTGGGTGCGCGCGCGCGTGGGTGTGTGGGGGCAGGGTTGCGGAGCGGGCACGCATTGGGGAGCGGTTATTGGTCAGGTATTTTTTTTTCAAGCCTCGTTATGATCCCTTGCGCGCTCTGCCAATGCACGCTCGCGGCCGAATCATAAGCAACCCTCTTCACGCTTCTGGTTAGTGAGAAGCGGACGCGCGTGCGGCGTGCGTGCGTGCGTGCGCACGTGTCTGTCTGAGCGCGTGCCATGGGCAAAGTCAACTTCCGCATCGTGACCCTCGTGGCCGCGCTGGCGTCCTCCATCCTCTGCGCCATCGCGCTGGCCTTCCTGGTGACTTCGCTTGTGGAGTTCCGCGCGGACGACTTTTTTACGGCGTCCAAGACCAAGGACTTTGTGGCGCTCGGCACGTGCGTCGAGACGCTGACGGAAGAGCAGCTCAAGGAGCTCAACTACGACGATGCCGAGCTCGATTGCAAGGAGAGCGACACCACGGGCAACCGGCTCTCGGTGATCAACACGCTGCGCGCCACGGTGCACAGCGTGTACTACGCCTACCACAGCCCCGACGCGCTCGTGGACGACGGCACCGGCACCAACACCAAGGTTCCGGCGAACACCATCCACATCCCGGGCCACTACCTGCGCACGGTGATGGCGGCGCAGGTGGGCCACGTGCTCGGCAAGACCGCGCCCTTTTACACGGCGGGCGTGGGCGGCACGCAGCACAGCTTCCTCAACGTGGGCCTCAACTACAGCATGGTCTTTGAGGCGCTCGCGCTCGTGGCGCAGGTCGACGTGCCGGCGTCGTGCGAAGACATCTACGGCCTGGAGTACACGGATATCTCCGACGACCACGTGATGTACGACCAGTCGACGGCGACGCAGGCGCTGCCTGGCAACGCCGGGGTCCAGATCGGTGGCCACTACGTCGACACCGAGTGGGAGGTCTTCGTCAAGGGCATCCGCGAGGGCCGCCTCGACGACGACGACAACACCAAGAGCACGTGGCCGCTGCAAGAGTTCACGATCGACTGCCCAGGCGATGGCCAGACGCTGGGCGTGGACAACCTCCCGGCTGGCCAGGCAAACGAGGAGGCTCCGCTCACCGACGCCATGAAAAAGTACATGTACGCGCACTGCGTTGCGCAGTTCCAGTTCGCGTCGGTGGGCACGTCCGCGTGGCAGGGCACGTACGGCATCCCGCTGCCGGGCATCCAGCCGGGACCCTTTGCGCAAATCTACCCCGACCCCGAAGGCTTCAACGGCACGTCGTCGTACAACATGCGCGCGCGCATGTACCTGGGCCAGCGCTTCGGCTACAGCATCTGGGCGTACGTGCCCATGTTCCTGGCGCTGTGCTTCCTGCTCGGCGATTCCGTCGTCTTCTTCCTGGCCGAGGCGTTGATGCCGTTCGTGCTGGCGGAGCAGTACGCCTTCGCCGCGAGCAACCTGAACAACATCCGCGACAGCCTGGTCATCGCGGCCACGACGCGCTCCTCGCGCCGGAGGCGCCTGGCCATCGGCTACCTCGCCGTGATCGTGGCCATCCTCTTCTACGTCCTCTTCATCGCTCTGCCGTGGGGCTTCTTCTACACCTCGCTGCCGCGCCCCATCTGCGAGAAGACCGACAACTCCGCGGACCCAACCCTAACGGCGCTCGGAGACGTGCCCGACCACGGCGTGCCGCAGATCTTCTGGAAGGGCACCAAGGGCGGCTGGAAGGCCGACTGGGACGCCACGTGGTACGACCTGGCCGCGCTCTCGGTCATGCTCTTCGTGCTCGTCCTGCTGCCGCTCACCACCTCCTCGTTCACCCGCAACCTCAACAAGGGCGTCAACAACGACACGGGCGGTCGCACCACCGTGGCCCAGATCGCGGATGCCGCCAAGTACGTCACCAACGAGCGGCAGTACCGTCGCCTCCAAAACGTCTTCTTCCCCATCATGGCCCTCGGCATCCTCATCGCCATCGTCGGCCAGAGCATCAGCGGGGCGCGCTTCGGCATGGCCTGGGCCGAGGGAGTCGTGGCGCAAGAGGTCGACCACGAGGGCAACCTCATCTTCGACGAGGTCAAGCTCTCGGAGCAGGTGTACGACCAAACCATCGCAACCCTCGCCATCGTCGTCGCCATGGGGCTCGTCTTTGCGGTGGTCATGCAGCGCCACCTGGTCAACGGCGTGGGCTGCTTCGCGGCGGGCCTCTTCGCCGGCTGGGTCATCCTCGTGCTCCTCTTCTGCCTCCCGCTCATGATCTACGCGGCCAGCCGATCCCTCTTCTCAGAGAGCGCGGCCAGCAAGGACTGCGCCTCCTTCCCGAGGAGCTCGCACGAGTTCGAGAACGACCTTTGCGTCTCGCGCTTCTGGACGCTGCTCGTGGGCGGCGGCATCTTCCTCGTCACCGTCATCGCCATCACCGTGCTCGGAGGCATGGAGTACCTCCAGGCGCTCTTCAAGCTCCGCAACAAGGCCGCCGTCACGCGCCGCAAGCCGCAGGAGCTCGACCCGATCATGCGCGCCACCGGGCCCGGCAACTCGCAGGCCGCGCCTTACCGCGATGTCGCCGAGCCCTTCTTCAACCCCAAGTTCAAGGCCAAGCCCAAGACGGCCAACGAGTTCCTCTACGGCGCAAACAAGCTCTACGCGCCGCCCTCGCACCGGTAGAGGCGCACATGGCGTTCAAGGACGCGTGCACACGCGCACACTCACTCACACACACACACAAACAAGCAAACAAACAGGTGCGCGCATCGCCTTCTGTGGCGAAGAAGAGGGTGTGAGCAGGGAAGGGGGGAGGGTGGGTGGGAAGGTTGGGTGGGGGTGGGTGGGTATTGTGTCACGGGACCGACCACGTCCGGCGCCACTGGACGGTTCTTTTTTTCAAATGCGAGGCCAAGGTGCGTGTGCGTGTGTGGGTGGGTGGGTGTGGGTGTGGGTGTAGGTGTAGGTGTGGGCCACGTGTGGGCACGTGTGGGCACGCTTGAAAACGGGGAGATCGTCGGGTTTTAAAAACACGGTCAACTAAGCACCAGATCCATCGCGCCCAACACGGGTATCTTCACGCCCACAGTGACGGTGTGCTTTGCGCGGTCCAGGCGCGCCCGATAAATGGAGACCATGCGGCGGCTCAGGCGGCGCCGAAACTCGGGCGCCAACACGACGCTGCCGTCCTCGGCCTCGGCGTTCGTGAGCCACCCCGTGCCCGAGATGCGCCCGCCCAGCGGCACGCCGTTGAGCGACACCTTTGCCACGCGCGTGCGCATGTTGAGCGCCACCTTGGCGCTCACGCCGTAGAAGCGGCCCTCAAAGTGCTCGATCCGGTCGGGAAACCCCGCCTGCATGAGCACGCGGTTGAGCATGCCCATTCGCGGCGGCAGCGCGTGCTGCGTGCGCGCCAGCGCGAGCGTGAGCAGGAGCTGGCGCATCGGAACTTGTTGCCCACCCACGCTAATTGGCGTTGACCACGCATGCTGCCACCAGGTGCGAGTTAGCGAAATGAACGCAAAGGCCGCGGCGGCGCTTGTGGCCGTGCGCGAGCGCGTGGCGCGGCACATCTCCGTGCCCGTGTCGGACGCGGAGGCCCTGAAGATCTGCTTCACGTGCGCCACCGTCGAGAGCGATGCGCTGCTCGAGCTGTCCCACTCGCGGATCGTGCGCGCGGAGGCGAACGAGCACGCCCAGACGCTCGCCGTCTCGCCCGAGGAGGTCGACGCGCTGCTGCGCGACGACGGGCTCACCAATGCGCGCCGGTTTGCGCTGGCCAACGACCTCGCTGCCGAAGAGGCCGCCGACCCCGAGCGCCAGCGCCAGCTGGACGAGATCAAGGGCGCGCTCAGGCTCACGCTGCAGGAGCAGGGGCAGCGCGAGCTGTGGGAGTCAAGCCCGCGAGTGCGCGCGCGCGTGGCGCTTGCGGTCTTGCGCAAGGACCGCCACGTCGAGTGCTTGCGGCACGCGCTCGGCGAGGTGCTGGGCGCGGACCTGCGCCTGATCGAGGACCTGCGCTGCGCCACCGAGGACATGGGCATCGACATCATGAACGTTGCCGCATTGATCTCAACCGTGTGCTCGCAGAATTCCTCATAAGATGGCCGGGGGCGCCCTTGAATAAAGACGCGCGCGCCATGAGCAGTCGCCTCGCGCTCGTGCTGGAGGCCGGCCGGCGCAACGGGGCGCCGATGGTCCAGACCGGGTGAGGCAGGTCGCGCGCGCCGCGTCCCACCACGGCGACGGTGGACGCGGCGCGCGCGGCGCGTCGGGAGCAGGCGCTCGCCGACCCAAACAACTTCCAGCGCTACCTCCTGGACGAGGACATGGGGTGGTGGTTCACGGAGGGTCGCCGACGCGCGCTGGGCCGGTGAGGAGCCCATGCGCGCCATCCTGTGCGCACGGGCCATGAAGCGCGGTTGTCCAAGCGGCGCGCAATGCGCCCCGCAACCGGGCGGAACCACCCAGTGGTGCCAGTAGTGCCGACGATGCCGACGATGCCGACGATGCCGATCGACGTCGATTCTTAAGTATTTAATTAATTGAGTTTTTTTCGTTGGCTGGAGCCTTCCCTCCCCCGCCGAGCCAAGTGCTCAAGTTCTTGTGCAATTATTTATTGCCGATCTATTATCTCACCAAAACTTGAGCATTTGGCTCGGCGGGGGAGGGAAGGCTGCAGCCAACGAAAAAAAGTCAATTCATTGGATTCTTAAGAATCGACGCCGATCGGCATCGTCGGCTCGGAACCCGAGCGCTACAAGCGCCCGCGATCCACGAGCGCGATGTTGGCCCCCCTGAGCGCGGCGCCGGAGCAGGCCAAGTCGAGGCCTTCAAAGTGGATCTTGCGCTTCTCAAACGCCTCCATGCTGATCCCGTCGTCGCCCATTTGCCTACGAGTCTCCGGACACTTGGGCCACGCGTCGCGATCCTTCCACCGCAACCACGACAAGTGCGCGTAAGGCCCGTGGCTGCCGCCGTGATTGCGCAAGAAGGTGCCCAAGTCGCGCTGGGACGCTTCTGCCAGCCATGGCACCGCAAAGCTCACCGCCACGAGCTGCTCGCGCAACGCCGAGGTGATGCGCGCCGAGGTCCTCGTCTTGGAACGGGCTCGCTTGAAGGATTGCTCCAAATCGGCCACGTAGTGGCTAAAGTCGATCTGGTCAAACTCCCTGACCGAGCGATTCTGAACCCCCCGGAACGCGATGCCCCAGCGCTGGATCATGTGCCTTGCGAGCCAGTGGCGCTCAAACAGCAGGATGCGCTCCCTGACGTCCCGGGGCAGCCGGTCCCAGAGGCTCGGGCCCTCGTGGGGCGCCGGTTCGCGCAGGTACCCCTCCATCCAATTGGCGACGCGCGCATTCGTGGCTGCCATGCTCGCGCACGCACGAGCACTGCAACTCGCGCGGCTCGGCACGCGCCGCAGATATGGTTGAGGAGGCGCGCGTGTTGACAAGGGACGCGGGCCGGGAGGCTGTCATGGGCGGCACGGGCGTCCACTACCGGCTGCGCGTGTCGGTCCAAAAGTCGGAGGTGGACCTGGCGCAGCAGTTTCTGACCAAGGGCGGCACGCTGGGCGGCGCGGCGGCGCGCGGCAACACGAGCCTCGCCCTCTCGCACTCCGACAAGCACGAGACCTTCCTGCTCACCGAGACCAACCAGACGATCGACCTGCCGCTGTCGGACAAGCTGCTGCGCACGTCGCGGCAGCTGTACGCCGCGGAGGCGCCCCCGGGCCAGCGCATCAGCGACTCGATCGGCCCGCACGTGCTGCTGAGCGACCGCACGCGGCTCAACGTGGTCTCGGCGCGCACGGGCGCGGCCATCAACGGCACGCTCGTGTCGACGCTCGCGGGCACGGCGAGCGTGCCGCTGCTGAGCCTCTTCAGCACCGTCGATGCCAGCGAGGTCGCCGAGGGCGCCACGGGCCAGGCGCCGCGACCCAACGTGGCCTTCACGCAGATCCCGATCCGGTACCCCAACTGGGAGTCGATCAACGCGACGCTGGGCGTGTGCGCGCCGCAGATCGTCCGCGTGGCTCCCGACGGCAGCGAGATGACCGTGTCGGCGCTCTTCTTCACGCCCGCGCAGAAGGCCGCGCGCGTCGCGCAGGTGCAGCCGCTGATCAAGTCCATCTACGACGGCGCGTGGAAGATGACCGAGAGCGCCGTTTTCACGCCCGAGCCCAACCTGCACAAGAGCGTCATGGCGGAGCGCAACGCGGGCTTCGACGCGAGCGGGTACGCGCTCGCCGCGTCGGTCAACGACACCCCGCCGGCGCTCAAACCGGAGGTGGCCGAGGCGGTGCTGCACGCCGCCTTTGCGCAGGAGCTGCCGGGCCAGCACTGCCACATGCTCGAGGCGCTGAGCGTGCCGTCGCTCCTGGCGACAACGCGGTACGGCAAGGGCATCGCCACGGGCCTCTCGGCGGTGGCGGCGTACGCGATGCCGTACCGCGTCGACGGCACGCCCGCCGACACCCCCGAGGGCCTCAAGATGTTCCAGTCCGAGTCGTGGCCGTGCCAGGGCAGCGTGGACTTTGGCCGGCTCGCGGACGACTGCGACGGCCAGGCCAACCTGGCCAACCAGTTCATCGAGCAGGCCAAGGGCTTGAAGGCGAGCGGTGTCGACATGCGCTGCTTCCCCAACCTGCGCGCGGTGGCCAACTCGATCGGCGCGCACTACGTGCACGGCATGGCGGTGATCGCGGCGAACGCCGGGCACGCCGACGCGGCCGACCCCACGAAGACGACCATCGCCGGGCACGCGATCACGACGCTGCTGCCCAAGACCACGTTTGCGGTCGCGATGCAGCGCGGCGCCAGGGCCAAGATCGCCGGGCAGCCCGTCGTCGACCCGCAGTTTGAGAAGGCGGTGACCAACGCGCGGTGGGAGGCGCTGTACCCGCAGGCGCTCCTCGACGAGATGCCGGCCGACGAGCGGCGGATGCTCGAGACGCACGACGTGGCGCGCCAGATGCACACGGCCACCATCGCCACGGGGCCGCAGCCGCTGGCCATCGAGGGCACCACCTTCGCCTCGTCGCAGCTGTACGAGCACGACGACCAGCGGCGCGCCGAGCGCATGGGCGCCTTCCTCGAGGCCAAGCAATCGCTGGAGAGCGTGTCGCCCAACATCTTGCGCGTGTTCAAGACCCTCGACGTGTGCGAGACGGGCGAGCACGCCTTCTACAACAGCGTGGTGGAGTCGTCCTTCTCGCCCAAGCACGAGCTCTTCACGAGCGGCCCGCTGCGCAGCATGGGCGCCGCGTGCTGCCACGTGCGGCACGTGCAGGTCGCGCCCAACGGCACCGTGACGGGCGCGGGCGCGAGCCCCAAGGACCTGGCGACGGGCAACTTCGCGCTCGTGCCGCTGTGGACCACCAACGCGGAGCAGGGCGCGCTCATCGACGAGGCGCACGCCGAGAGCCTCTCGAACACGCTGCCGATGCGCGGCGCGCCCATCGCCGCCGGCACGGAGACCTTCAACAAGAACATGGCGACGCTGCGCAGCATCGACGCCTTCTTCCACGAGCCCGGGAAGCCGGAGTGCGACACGGTGCCCCACCAGGCCATCGTCTCCTTTGCGAGCCTGGTGGGCAACCCGAACGCGCTCTCCGACTTTGCCGCGGTGCTCAAGGCAAACCCGAACGTGCGCGGCGAGATCTATGGGCTCGACTCGCCGATTGCCGGAATGGCGGTGGGCACCAACGGCGAGGAGCTCGGGCGGTACATCGTGCTCGAGATGGAGCTGCCATGCAAGTGACTTGAAGATAACTTGGCGGGGTCGTGCGTGTTACTAGAGTGGGCGCGGCGTTCATGTCGCTGCGGCCAGCCCAAGCGCTGGTCGCGGAGGGTTCCAAGTTTAGTTTGCGCACCTTTTTTGAGAGCAGCAGCGGCGCCAGCGGCGCCAGCGGCGGCGGCAGCAACGCCAGCCCCCTGCACTCGTCGGTGGACGCGATGTCCGAGGGGCTGCCCACGCTGAACGCGCACATGCAGCCATCCTCGCAGATGATGATGATGGCGCCGCCCCTCGAGCCGGAGCACCCGCCCTCGCCCACGTCGCTGCACCCGCTGGCCGCCGCGGGCCCCCTGCGCCCCACGTCGGCGCCGGCAGCCAGCCCGGGCAAGTTCACCTTCAACGGGTTGATGCCGACCACGACGCAGGCGCAGCTGCAGCACAAGCTCCTGCAGCAGCACCAGCAGGCCGCGGTCCAGTCGGGACTCGCCAGCGCCACCTCCAAGACGGGCGCCAACATCAACGATGCGAACGAGCTGCTGCGGCTCAAGGCGCAGGTGATGTCGCTGACGGACCGCACGAACCAGCTCAACGCCAACCTGGCGTCCACCTCCGAGAGCGTCGTGCGCGGCAACAAGGCGCTCACCGCGGAGCGCGCGCAATTCCACGCCAAGTTCGCCGGGGTGACCAGGAAGCTGGAGGCGACGCAGGCAGCGCTTGCCGAAGCCGAAGCGTTTCCGGTGGAGGCGACGAAGAACGCCAAGCTGCTCAACGCCAAGATCCTCGAGCTGCAGGAGGAGAACCACCAGCTCACGCAGACGCGCGCGACGCTCGAGGCGACGATCGAGGCCAGGGCCGCGGAGGTGGCCGCGCTGCACGACGCCTCGCAGACCGCCGTCGGGACGCAGGCTGCGCTTCAGGCGCAGTGCGACGACCTGACCAGCAAGTATGGAGCGCTCGCCAAGCAGCACAGCCAGGTGCTCGCGCGGCAGGAGGAGCTCACCGAGGAGCTCCAGGAGCACCAGGTCGCTCTCACAGATGCCGAAGCTAGGGCCGACGCGGCCGTTTCCGATCTGGAGGCCACGAAGCTCGAAGTGGCCACGGCCGACCAGCTCGTGGACGAACTGGACGCCAAGCTGGCGGAGACGCGGGTGGCGGCGATTGGTGTCGAGGGGGAGGAGACGTGGACCATTGCCGAGCGCGAGGCGGCCATCGAGGCGCCGGGCGTGGAGGCGACCGTGGATCCGACCGCGGAGGCGACCGTGGAGGCCATGGACGGGGTGGAGGAGGCGCAGGTGCCCGTGAGCTGCTGCTGCCCCAAGACGATGCGGTGCGAGGCGCTCGAGAAGCTCGCCATGGAGGCGCACGGCAAGATGCACTGCGCCGAGGAATCCGACTGTGAGCGACTCGCGGAGGAGCACCGCTTCGCCGACGCGATGGCCAAGCGGGCTCGGTGGAGCCTCACCAACGATGTGGAGGAACGTGTGGTCGTCGCTCATATCTACACCGACACCGCGTGCTGCATGGACGACCCGGCGTGCTGCCTCAGCGCGAGCATCCGCGACAACCCGCTGGCGGTGGCGCGACCTTTCGACGAGTCTTTTCACCTGGCACGCGTGGCAACGGCAGCGGCGGCGGCTGAGGCGGGAGCGCCCGCCAACCGCGCCAACGCCTTCGTCCAGGCAGTCTCCGCCGACTTGCAATTTCACATGAACGACTCGCAGGCGCTCTACAAGTCGTCGTCGACAACGGGAACGGCGCTCAAGATCTAGAGGCTCGTGCGCACACGGGGCACGGGCGCGTGGCGGAGAGAGGGCATGTGTGAGTGAGTGTGTGAGTGTCGTGGGTGTAGTTGCGCAAAAAAAATCGCAGGGTGCTCATATTGTTTGTACGCTTGACTTTGCAACTTGTGAGCATCACCGTTTGCGCGCACGGGCACCACGATGAATACGCTCGATGGCTGGGTAATAAAACAAAGGGCTCTTTCGGACGATGAGGAGCTGGGTGTGTACGAGGCAAAGCGTCCGCGCCTCATCTCGCCGGCGGCCAGTGACGCCTCCACGAGCGAGGAGACCGTGCGGGCTCCGGTACCGTCCTCGTCCACCGGCGGGAGCGCCAAGAAGCGCACAGCTAGGACCTCCCAGAAAGAGCGCGCAGCCGAGCTGCCCGGGATGAAGGAGTTGCGCGAGCAATTCGCAACCGCGGCGGAGCAGGAGGATTTGAACCCAGCAGTGCAGATCTGCCTCGAGCAGGTGAAGCTGCGGAAGTTAAAAATCCTCACGGCTGCGCTCGACTTCGACGAGCTCAAGAAGGCGTGCGCGGCGCGTGAACAGCGGTTGTGCGCTACCTGCCACACCGTCAAACCACTTGCGGAGTTTACAGGAACTCAGAATAGGTGCCGCTCATGCCAATTGAAGCGCGATGCCGGGGAAGGCAATTCTGCCACGAAGGAGCAGCGCAGCAACGAAGCCGATGCAGCGGCGGCCGCTACGCGCGAGGCCAAGCCCGATTCACTTAGCTTGTCTGAAGTCGAGGACGCGTTCGTGCAGTGGCTTGCGCCCAAGTTGGAGGCGCTGGGGTTTGAGTTCGTGATCATGCGCGAGTTCCGGCGCGCCGACGTGCTCGTGTGCCGACCCGAGTGGCCCATGTACGTGCGGATCCAGGCCAAGGCCGATGGTGGCGTGAAGACGGACGGCAAGACGGTCAAGCCTGAACGCGAACGGGCACAGTTCCATCACGCGTTTGGCTACGGCGCAGTTCAGCGCGTGCGCATAGTGACACAGCGGGACAAGAAGAAGAAGGGTGAGATGATTGAGGTCCAGAAGCCCGGGAGGGTGGATGTGGTGCCCGAGCACCGCATGCTCATGCTCGGCGGCTGCAAGCGCGCCAAGACCATGGACGCACTTGCGACGAAGGACTACCATGTATGGTGCTTCGACGGCTCTTTTGTCAACACTGGCTGTTTGTGCGCGAACAGGACCCACTCGCACCGCCTCTCCGGGCTGCGCAACCCCGCCACCGGCGAGCGTATCAAGCACGGCGATCATGGCGCATTGCGGGTGCGCAGCATGTCCAAGGTGGCTGAGCGCATCGACGCCGCATTCGCCGACGCCACCTTCCCCAAAACGTCCCTGGTGGCGGCGATGCTTGACGTCGAGCATACGCATCACCGCAAGGAGATGGTGCTCCTGTTGTGCCTGCAGCAGGCTTTCGGGAAGAAGGACAACCAAGATTGCGTCACGTTTCTCACCGGCAACCAGACGGCCGTCGACTGCCTGATCGACGCGCTGGGCTCTCAGTTCAAGTCGTACGATTTTAATGAGAGACGCGCAAGCTTCTGCCACACCGTCAAGGGAGTCGCCGACGTTGCTTACGACGTCCGCGACGGCATCCACTGGTTCGTGACCGGCTTCCTCGTGCACTGCGCGGGACGCTACTTTTTCTTCTACGCGCGCGAGACGTGGAAGGACATGCTCGCCAAGGGCCGCATCACCGACCTGAAGAATGGCAAGACGGACTCGAACACTGGCTTCACGCCGCGGATGCCCGACAAGTACCACAAGTGGCTCTGGGGCGAGACGAAGAAGCACCTCGACACGCAGCTCAACCCCTTTGCGCGCCCGATCGAGATCTTTTACGACAAGGACGAGGCCCTGACCAAGGCCCTGCTGGACGAGGTGTGCTACGAGGCCAAGGACCCGAAGGGCATGGAGCACGCGCTGGACCCGGACGCTCCGGAGACCTGCACGTCGCCGCTGAGCGACTCGCAAAGTGCTGTCCGCAAGCGCAGGCGGCGGAATGGCGAGGTCACGAGCGTCCAGTTGATGGACGATGAGAAGCACATCAAGTGGCGCGAAAATGCCGTCAAGCGTCGCGCCAAGAAGAAGGCCGTCAAGGAAGCGGCGGAAGCGGCCGAGCCGCCCCCATCCGACAAGGCCAAGGGCAAGCGGCCCATGGTAGAGGACGACCCGGTCTCATCGCGGGAAGACTCTGACTTGGAGTAGTGTGTGGATCCAGAGGTAGGCGTTTTCGTTATGTAAAAACCCTAACCTACTCAACCAACTTGACACGCTTTGCGGGCACTCCCTCCGCGCACTCCCGAAAGTGCGCTTCCGCGCGGACCGCTCCGGCGTTTCCGGGCTTCAAATACTCTTCATCGAATGCGACGCGCCAGGCGCGCACACGCACCCACCACTTGGCGTAGGCGAGCGCGCGTCGCCAGCGGCGCGCGACCGGTCGGTCGTACATGGCCTCCGCCACGTCCGCGAGCGACGGCTCTTCCCGCCGCCTCAGCCACACGAGATCGAGGTACATCGCACAGTCCTCAATGATCTCGATTGCCATGCCGTAGACGAGGGGGCGGCGCGAGAGCGACAGTCGACGGAACGTCTCGGTGATCAGCGCGAGCACTTCCTCGCCCTTTTGGCCGATCACCAGGTTGTAGACGTTGTTGTACATGTTGCCAAAGGGGAGGGACATGGTCCGTCGCTGCGTCACGCCGTCCAGGTCGCGACCTACCTGCGCCAGCCTTTGCAGGGTCTCGTCTTCGGTCATCGGCGGGAAAAGCCGAGCTTGAATTGTGAGCTCCATGGTTAGATGAATGCGCACGCACGAGCACTGGAACTGTCAAGCCACTACGACACGGACCCGAACGCCTCACGAAACGCCTCGAGGTCCTGGGCACGGCCCTCGCCATTGGGAGCGCACAGGCGCTTCTGCGTCTCGCCCTGCCAGAAGAACGCGATCGCCATCATCTTCACAAGGAGGCGCGCCCTACGCCAGTTGTACTTGCGGAGCTGCTTGGCTTCTTCGCGACGCAGCACGCCGATGTGGTCCCACAGGTTGATCAAATGGCCACGCACGTCGTTGGGAAGCGTGTACGCCTCTGCGGGCACAGAGGCCGGCATGCCCGCCGGCGGCCAGCTCTGGCACACGCGCATGTGCGGACCGTCGCGGTCGTTGCGCACAAAGTGGTAGGCCGGGACGGGCTTGCGCCTGTGCACGCCAGACGACGGCGGGTCGCGGAGCGCGTCGATGAGGAACAGCCCGCCCGCTTCAATGGCTAGGCGCGAGGCGTCGCGGTCCAGGGGTGCGTGGTGCGCCCGCAAAAGCTTGGCCATCTCGACATCGGGGACGGGTGAGTCCAGTGCGCTTGCCACGAGGAAGACGTTGCCGTGGTTGGGCGGCACGCCGTGCGAGAGCAGGTACGCCACGCCCATCGTGGAGTTTGAGTGGACGGCGATCTGGAGCGGCGCTCGCAACCAGTCGCGGACGCGACGCACGACGTCCCGCATGGCAATGCACAAGCGCACGGTCTTGACGTTCCGCTCGTAAATGTGCAGGCGCTTGTCCGTTTCGGCCATGTGATGCGCACGCACGAGCACTGACAACCGGGGTGCTTGTCAGGCCACGGACTCCAACAGCCGTTGCGCGAGTAGGGGCGGCACGGCGTTGCCCACCTGCAGGCATGCCTCCTGCTTGCGCTCGGGCAGCAGGTAGTCGGGCGGGAAGGTCTGCAGCGCGGCGAGGTCCTGCGCGCTCATGCGGCAGTGGCTCACGGCCTTGCCGTTTTTTAACGTTACCCACGCGTGCGTGTGCCGGGCGCGCACGGTGGGCGCTGGCTTGTCGGTACTTGTGCACCAGTCCTCCCAGCCGGCGCGCGCGTTGATCCACATGGTCTCGCCCTTCTTGCGGTTGAGCCGCTTGCGTACCTGGATGATCGAGCGGCCCGAACGCACGTGCGTGCCGCGGGGTTTGGCGATCGCGTCACGCGTCGTGCGCACGTTGGCCCTGCACGCCTTGCGCAGCAGCGCGGCCAGGAGCGTGGGCGTCGCGGCGATGAGCCGCACGCGCGTCTGCGGCACGCCCAGCTCCTCGAGCTTGAGCACGGCGTACGCGAGCCGCGTCGGGTGGCGCTTGCGCACGCGCTCCACGATCGCCTGGACGCTGTGGTCGCCCACCTGCTCCAAGCTCCACGAGGTGCACCGCGAGGCGAGCATCATCTCGAGGCACCACTCGACCATGTCGGCGGCCTGGTCCATGCCGCGCGACCCCGCGTTGCCCGCGACCACGTTGGGCGTGTTGATCCGCGACAGCTTGACGCACGGCGGCGAGCAGTGCACGTGGAAGCGCCGGCCGTCGGTGGGCAGCTTGGCCACCGCCTCGGCCGACGGCAGCGTCAGGCACGCGTGCTCGGCCTCGGGGTGGTTGCGCTTGTGCGTCGCGAGCGCGTCCGCGTTGTTGTCGCACACGTAGACCACGCGGCACCCGGCCTGGCGCGCGCCCGTGGAGAAGCCGCCCGCGCCCGCAAAAAAGTCGTAGACTTCCAAGGGTTCGGTGGACGCGGTCGTCGCGTGGTCGGAACGGGGGGCATTGACCACTTCAAAGAGGGACGGTTGGCGCATGTTACAAACCGTGCGCGCGCATGTACACGAGCGCAAAAGCGCAAACCTAGACACGGTCTAGCGAGACGCGTACACGCGCGTGATCAATCGCCCTGCTGCATCTGGTGCGTGTGTGCGCCCCGGCCCCCCGCGCGCAGTGCTCGTGCGTGCGCACACACGTGTTGGATATTGCGGCATACACGCGCCGTAGTTAGCAGCGGGCGGCGTGTAGGAGGCACAGCTGCGCGTGGCGCCATGGCCGGACCGTTGCCCGCACTGTTTCTCCGCCAGTTGCGCTTGCACGAGCCCGTCGCCATGCCCACGGGTGCGCCCAAGTCGAAGCGCACCGGCCCGCCCGAGGGTGCGCCTGCGCCCAAGGCGCCCAAGGTGACCAAGAAGCAGCACACCGGGCGGGCCGCGCCGTACCAGACCGTGGGCGTCCTCGGCGCGGGCGTGGGCACGATCATCCGCGGGCTGATCCCGTCGGACGGCGTCGACCTGTCCGAGGACTCGTACGCCGCGGTCGAGGGCACGAGCTTCCGCGTGGTGGCGGGAACCATCTGGGCGCTGCCGGAGACGCAGTCCAACGCGGCCGAGGCCTACCCGGACGGCGAGTGGGCGGCCAAGCTGGCGCGGTTCCAGGGCGTGCGCACGAGCGACGCGCAGATGCGCATCGGCCGGTACGCGGTGACGGACGACATGCATCCGGTGCCTGCGCTGCCCGAGAGCCTGAGCGGCGCGCTCATGGGCATGACCTCCGGCTACGGCTCCAACGTGCAGAACATGCGCGGCAGCGACGACAACGCCGAGGTGGAGCTGCAGGTGCTGACCCTCGGGCCCAAGTGGTCGCACCTCGGGCTGTCGATTGGCGACCGGATCAGGCCCAATGCGCTTGCGCACCTGCTCAACCGCCACTTCCAGGACGACGAGACCAAGATCGGCTTCCTGTGCCTGCGCATCCACCACTGGGTCGAGGGCAAGCGCAGCGGACGGGTGAGCGCCGATGCGCCCGCCCGCCCGATCAACGAGGACGTGCACGCCCACCTGTTCAACAACCCCGGTGAGCACGCGGCGGCGCTGTACGACCTCGAGGAGACCACGGGGCCGCAGAGCGCGATGAAGCGGTACCGGCTGCCGGTGAGCGGCGACCGGCCCTTCACCCCCGACGACGCCAAGAAGGTCTTTGACGAGATGACGGTGGGCTATGAGGTGCCTCCCATGATGTGGCCCACCCTCGCGCACCCGGGCGTCTCCTTTGGCGCGCTCAAGAGCCTGATGCAGAAGATCGCGCGCTTCCGTCCGAACAAGAACGTGCGCTTCCCCGGCGGCGACAACGCGGCAGACTACGACGTCAATGCAAAAGTGGTCATGCTGGCCGCGACGCTGCTGTGCCTGAGCACCAAGGGCGACGGCTACCTGCCCGACTTGCACATGTCGGTGCGCGGCGCCACGGCGGCGTGCAAGCGGCTGGCCGTCATCGCCGTCGAGGACGCGTGGTTCAATGGCGAGAACGACCGCTCGCCGTCGTTGCGTGCGCTTCTCGGGCTGGCGATGGCGACGATGCGCATGCCGGACTACCACATCTCGTACGCGACGGCCACCAAGGTCGGCCGCCTCGCCACGCAAGTGGTGGCGTCGAGGCACCTCCTCGCGTGGTCGCCCAAGTTTGCGCGTTCGCCCACGGGCAGAGTCGGGGTCACCAAGGAGCACATGATCCGCTCGGCCGAGCTGCTGCGGATCCTCAAGAGCTTTGAGGGCGACATGCAGATGTTTGAGCGGTGCGCCGACCTCGTCAATGCCGATGCGCGCATCCACGTGATCGCGATGCCGGAGCAGTTGGTGCACCCGGACCACATGCCGCTGCTGCACCTGATCGACCAGCACGTCTACCGCGGCGTGGCGCACCAGGTCCTGGACTTTCCGACGACGCAGCCGTCGAACAATGCGTTCGGGCCACGCTTCCGGACGCTCTTCCACACGGTCACGGGCTTCAACCCGCGCCTCGCGTCGGCCAACCCCAACGCTGCCGCCAACACGCGTGGCGAGCACGGGCCGTTTGACGAGGCGCGCGACCCCGTGCCGGCCGTGCGCCGCGCGCAGTACCAGATCGGGCTCGAGGTCTTTGCGCACGTCTACCCGAAGGAACCGCTCCCCGAGGAGGAGCGGGCCGTGCGTTTTGCGACCGTGAGCGTCGACCCGGCCATCGTCTCGCAGGCGGTGGGGCCGATCAAGGTGGTGCAGGTTCTCACCAGCAAGCAGGAGAACATCGCGGACTACAGGGACGACCCCGACCCCGAGAAGCGTCGCGCGGCGGCCGCGATGCCCACGGTGTGGAAGGGCCTGATCGTGCTGCTGGGCACGCGCAGCAGCGACGAGGTGGTGGTCTTTGCGCCGTCGCGCGACGCGAAACCCAAGCCCGAGATCACCCCAACCGCCAAGGCCAAGGCCATCCGCGCGGCGCGGGCCAAGTCGCAGCTCGGCGTGGGCCTGAAGTTTGAGTCGCGGCTCATGCCCTTCCACACGCACGCGCGGTACGACAACGACACCAGCCGATGGCTGGTCACGTCCACGCGGGGCGCCGCTGCCAAGTTCTGGTCGTGGGACGATGCCATGTCCACCGAGGTGCCCTTTGTGGTGTCGCCGTTTCCCATTCCCAACGAGGAGGGCGACCCGGAGTGGGAGGCGCGGCTCAACGACGACGACGACGGACTGGTGGCCGCGGATGTGCCCATCCTGACGGCGCGGCTCGAGAACAGGCACCTGCCGGAGTCGGAGGCCGATGACGTGCAGGGCGCCGACTACGGCTTGATGCGTCGGTGCCTGGAGAAGCTCGTCAAGGCGATCGCGGACGTGGCGGAGGTGCAGGGCTTCGTGCCCGGCAACGTGCTCTCGCGCTTCCTCTCGATGATCGCCGCGCAGTACACGACCTTCAGCGTGCCCGTGCCGGGGCTGCAGGGCGGCGCGAACGAGAAGGAGCTCAAACCCGAGCGCGGGGACTGGATCGTCTACCGCGCGCTCCTGCGCCTCGCGGCGCTTGCGCCGGGGGCGATGCAGTCGTCCTCGCCCAAGAAGCTGGCGTTTGTGGTCAACGACGCGCGCGCGCTCAAGCACGTCGAGTCGGAGCTGCGCAGCATCGTGCGTGAGCGCGACGCGGCTACTGCGCAGCCCACAACGCACTGGCAGACGGGTTGGCACAAGCTGCTGCACAACGCGGAGGGTGGGCGCACGCCGTTCCAGTTCCAGAAGGATCTGGTGCAGCAGATGGTGGACCGCGATGGGTCGCCAAACCGCACGCAGGGCCAGTTCCTCTCGCTCGAAGTGGGGCTCGGCAAGACGGTCACGGGCATGCTCTACGCGCTCCAGCACCTCGCCTCCACGCCCAACCACGGCATGCAGCGCATCGTGTGGATCACCAAGCGCGCCATCGTCGACACGACCGTGGGCGAGCTGCAGCGCTGGGGCCAGGCCCCCGTTGCCGCGTACAAGTCGGTTTCCGAGCACGAGGCGATCCACGGCTTTGGCGGCAACAACCAGCGGATCCTCGTGCTCGCCATCGAGACGCTCTCGGGCGCCGGCTCCTCGGAAACCCTCGCCGAGAGGCTGATCGGCATGGCCCCGCACACGCTGTTCATCGTCGACGAGGTGCACCAGTACTACAACCTGTCCGATCGCGCCTCGCGGCTGCTGCAGGCCGTGTCGGCGAGCCCCAAGTTTCTGGTGATGACGGCGACGCCGGCGGCCTCGACGCGGCAGATGCTCGCGCGCGAGTGGCTGCGCCGGTGCGTCAACTTCCCGGTGGCCAGCCCCGACGACGTGCTCGTCGCGGGCGCCACCTTCATCTCGGGCCGCTACGACCTGGGCATCGAGGCGGTCGAGGAGGAGGTCTTTGTGCGGCTGAGCGAGGACGAGTACGACGCGCACAAGGCCGCGCTCGCGGTCCCGGGCGGGTGGGGGCAGGCGGCGCGCATCGTGCGGGACGCCATCGAGCTCAAGCTGGCCGAGGTGGCGGTGGCCGAGGCGCGGGCGGATCGCGCGGCAAACCCGGGTGGCGGTGCGCTCGTGGTGGTGGACAGCGCTGCCGCGGCGGGCAGCATGATGAACAAGTTGAAGTGGCACGCGGGCCCGGACTTCCAAGTGCAGCTGCGCCACAACGTCCTCAACTCGCCGCAGCCCACCGATCCCACCGTGGGCATCATCGTCGTGACCAAGGACGACGTGACGGGCTACAACCTGCAGCGCCTGGGGGTCATCGTGACGGGCGTCTACGCGGGCAACGCTGCGCACCGCCACCAGCTGCGCGGGCGCATCCGCCGCCTGGGCCAGAAGCGTAAGGAGGTCAAGTACGTGACGGTCATCGGGCGCAACACCATCTTGGACCTGCTGCACGAGCGACACAAGTCGACCGACGCGCAGGGCGCGACCCTCGAGGCCATGGCCGCCCTCTTCTTGAACCAAGCCGAGGCGCGCGTTGCGCTGGGCGGTGGCGGCGGCGCGTGAGTGAGTGAGTGAGTGGGTGGTGGGACAGTGTGTGTGTGTGTGTGTGTGTGTGTGTGTGTGTGTGTGTGTGTGTGTGTACGTGTGTGAATCAATAAATAGTTACCACACACAAGTGACAATATTTCAATTGGCGGGGAGCCCGCCGAATAGGTTGGCAAACAGGTTGTGGTCGACGCCGCCACCACCACCGCCAGTCCGGGCGCGCTTGTGGTGGGTCCCGGTGCTGGGCGGAGGCACCGCCTTCTTGAGGTCCTTGGCGCAGTAGGGGCACGTGATGGGCTGCGTGCGCGGCGCCGACGCGGTGCTGGCCTTGGAGAGGCACGCCTCGCCGAGGCAGGCCCAGTGGAACTGGTGGCCGCACCACGTGGTCTTGATCCACTGGTTCTCGAGAAAGGGCGCGATGCAGATGCCGCACTCGTCGTGCTTGGCGTACTGGACGCGCGCAACGAGGTCGGCCTTCTCGCAAACGCCCTTGACGTCGATGTTGCGCTTCTTGGCGTAGGCCTTGAGCGCACTGACGTCCATGTTCTCCGCGAGCACGTGCTTTTCGCACGGGAGCGCGGCGAAGATGGCCTCGACGCGGTTGACGTCCCATTGGTAATTCTTGCCCTCGGAGTCGGTGGTGGTTGCGGCGCTCATGCCAAACGTGCCAAGTTGACAATTCCCAAACTTGTCAGTTTTTTGGTTGATGCGCACGCACGAGCACTTGGGCTCACGGGGTTCAAGGGGCGGAACGCAGCGCTCGGCGTCCCGCGTGTGGTTGCGTTTGGGGGGGGGACACGGCAAGGCGGAGGAGGAGGATGACAAACAAACCACACCACGTGTTAGATACACGCGCAAAGACCAACGACAGCACAAAGAACTACGCGCACCCTGACAACAGTCCCCACACACACACACATTCTCACTTGCCACCGCCGATGGCATCGCCGATGCGGATCTGCTCACACTGCCACATGCGGTGCTCGAGCTCGGCCCGCGCGGCGGCTTTCTTCTCCCTGCGGCGCCTGGCCTTGGCCTCCTTGGACGTCTCGCGGGCCACGACGCTCTTGGCCTTGTTGCCCGCGTCGAGGGCCTCGGCCTCCCACTTGGGAGCGCCCTCTCGGTGCGACGGGCCCGCGGTCGTGAGGGCGCGCGGCTGCCTGGCCGCCGCCGCCTCCTCGGCCTGCCGGCGCACCTCGCGCTGCCTCTCGGCCTCCTCCTTGTTGCGCGCCGTCTGCGCCGCGAGGTCGGCCTCGTCGACGTGGTCCGAGTGGTTCGAGTCGGCGCCGCTCTTGGGCTTAGGCGCGGTCGGCGCCGGCCGCGGCTGCGCAGGTCCGCGTATGGGCCCTGGCTGGGCGGCGCGGGCGACGCGGGCGACGCGGGCGGCGATGCCCCGGTCGCGCTTTGCGACAAGCACCTTGATGTAGGCGTCGGCCACGGGCTGCAGCACCGTCTTGCCGTTGGGCATCTGGGACAGGCCGTAGCGGTCGTGGCAGATCATCCGCTCGGGATCTTCCATGAGCATGACGAAAACGGGCATGAGGCCCGCCTTCTGGCGCACCACTTCGTTGGCCGCATGGTCGGTGCGGTCCACGACCGAGAGGTCTGCAAACTCCGGATCCCGGGACTTTTCCACCTGCTCGTCAAACCACTTGGCCACGTCCTCGTCGGACATGTGCCGGGTCAGGTTTTGCGCAAGGTTGATCGCCTTGCGCTTTTGTGCCTCGAGCTTTTTCTTGCTTGGGTAGGTCTTCTCGTGCCTGTAAAAGACCAGGGTGGCCATGTCGTAGAGCAGATCGTTGGGAATCTCCGCGCGCTCCTTGTTCTTGATGGCCCAGTTGTAGAGGTCCTTGGCGCACGAGAAGCCCTCGTCCACGACGTCGAGGGGGTGACCCGTTTGCATGCGCCGGATGAGCGCCGCCAAGCGCTCGCCCTCCTGCGTGTGCGTGCGGTGCGGCGCGCCAAAGTCGCGCAGGCCCTCGGTCGTCGTTTCGACATCGATCGACACGACCAGGTTCTTGGGCGCGTACGTTTGCAGGATGCGGTTCAGCTCGGTTAGCATGGCCCTCAGGCCGCTGACGGTGCGCGGCAACAGGATCGGGACGTGTCTGATCCCGTCGCGCGTGCCCTTGCCGTGCTCGCGGTCGATGCCCGGGTGCTCAAACGTCACGTACATGTCCACGATCGGGTCCGCGATCTTCCTGTAAACGGCGTCGGGGTAGTTCATGCCGCGCACCAGATCCACGACCTGCGTGTGCACGTCTAACCAGCGGCGCATCAGCGGGCTGAGCACCCTGTGCTTCTGGTAGGCCAGCTGCGCCGCGATGTGGTTGATCAGGTACTCGGGGATGGGAAAGCCGCCGTTGGCGACCTCGTCGTAAGGCCTGGCCCAGCGCGGGATGCGCGGGTCCTCGGGTGGCACCGGCTCGCCGCCCTTGTCCTTGGGCCAACGTCCGTCCTCGTCGTAATCCAAGTTGGGGTCGATGATGGCATTCTTGGGGGTCTCGTCGTCCATAGGGAAGTAGACCTCAAAGTGGACGTGCAGGTACATGTCGCCGTAGCCGTTGAGATGCATGTTGGGCTTGTCGTTATCCTGGGTTTCGCCATTGTCGTTGATGACAAGATTCATGTACAGCGTGCCGAAGGCACCCGAGTCTTTGCAGCACAGCGTGGTCGTCTCCAATGGTTCCTTGTGCCAGTCGTGCTCGTCCCCCCACGGGGTCTTGTCGGGACCAAAGGGCACCATCCGGACGGGCGCGTCCCACGGGAACATGATGACGCGGCGCTCCCCGTCCCAGTCGAGGAGCTCCTTGGGCATCTCGGGCAGCAGGAGCGGCATAATTCCCAAAAAGGCAAGGTGTGCCGGGCCGCTTGATGCGCACGCACGAGCACAGGACCCGATTAGGACAGGCGATGATAAGTTGGGCGACAAGCGTGTCAGGTAGAGCACTGCAGCAACAGCAACAGCGATGACGCAGCCGCTGCCCGATCTGTCGCGGCTGCAGCTGCTACTGGACGACGACGCGGAGGTGCACGAGGGTGTGGACGTTGGCCAGGACCTGCGCAACGCGGGCATCCAGAAGCGGGCGCCGCGGCGCAAGCCCAATCTGCCCGACCTGGCGCGGCTGGCGCTCGACGGCGACCCGTACGCGGGGTGGACGGACGAGGACGACGACGCGGACTGGGAGGTGCCCGAGGCGCTTCGGGGAGTTGACCGGGAGGACGCGGCGCGCATGCGCATCGCACCGCACCGCCGCAGCCCCGCGGTGGCGGCGGACGTGCGCAACAGGCAGGGCGAGGCGGGCAAGCTCTTTGCCGCCATCCAGAAGAAGGTGCTGGGCATGTGGAACACTATGCGCACGTGGTACTGGTGCGAACCTCCGGTGAACAACTATGCCCTCAGCTTTGCGCAGCGGGAGGATCGCAACCGGATCGCTCGGGACCACTCCGAGGTCGCCGAGCGCATCCTCCGGAAGTACGCGCTCGACGATGGCTCGTGGATCCGCACGGCGTACTACTCGGTGCGCGGCGAGATCCACGACACGGCGATGCCCGAGGCGAGCTTCCGCCAGCTCTTCGACGACTTCGTCCGCCTGAGGGGCGGCATGGACTTTTTGTCCGACGTCTCCAAGAATCCCGCGGGCAACTTTACGCAGGTCGCGTGGGAGATGCAGAACAAGGTGCGGGTGGCGCAGGCGCTCGCGGTCCACGCGCAGCTCCTCGCGCCCATGGTCGACGCCATCCGCGAGTTCGACTTCGTGCCCGAGGGCCACACGGAGTTCCAGGTCCTGTGGCGCTTCCACCCGGTGCGGCACAACAACTCGTCCAACTGGCACATGGACTCGAACGACTTCATGATGTACGGCGACGAGTCGATGCTCCGCGCTGCAGAGTGGACGCGCACCGGCCATCGGGCCGTCGTGACGACGTCGTGCCTCAACATCGACCCTAACCAGCCGACGGACCAGTGCGGCACGCGCGTCCTGAGCGGCCTGCCCGCGCTCTCCGAGAAGGCGGTTGAGAACATCACCGACGAGCTGTGGGAGGCCAAGGGCGCGCTGCTGAGCTACAAGTGCGCGCACGACAGGGGTTACTTTGCCAAGATGTTCAACCGGCTGGTCCGCGACGCGACCGAGAAGGCCATCACCGAGTACACCGCCTTCCCCCAGATGCACAACTACACGCGCACCACCCGGGACCGCGTGGAGCAGCAGGCGCGCGTCGAGGCGCTGCTCGCTTCCGCCGGTGTCGAGACGGTCAGGATGCGCAACGGCGAGATCGGCACGTTCAACGACCACCAGTACCACGCGTCGAGCACGATCCCGGAGGGGCACGTGCGCCTGTTCTTCGTGGTGCGCGGAAAGAGCGAGGACCGCCTTGGCCGCCCCCTGCCGTACCGGGAGGACGCGCAGATCGTGGACCGCCAGGGCCGGCCGGCCAAGCTGAGTTTTGAGCCGATCTGAGGCGCGTGTTTTTTTTTAAAAAGGTGCACCACCCGCCCATCGCATCGGCTTGACACGAGCGTCGCATTGCAGCCCCGTGATATATCCGGTGCTCGTGCGAGAAAAAGTGGGGCGATGTCGATGACTACGCGCAAGCCTTCGCCGGACAGGATGCAGGCCGCGCCGCCCAAGCGACTCAAGCTGTCCTCCGGCAGTTCGCGCGTGCTGCGTTTGGAGGGGCCGGTCGGCCACGAGAGCCTGGTGGAAGCCATCTACCCCGACGGCACGTCCGTGGCGTACGAGGGGCACAAGGGCCACGAGCGCATGGTGGCGGCCACCTGGCCCAATGGCGACACGGCCCACTACTCCGGCGAGGCCAACGCGGAGCGGATGACGCACGTCGAGTGCATCGCCAAGAAGAAGGTCGACTACTACGAGGGCAGCCACGGGCGGGAGGCCTTGCGGCGCACCGAGTGGCCCGAGGACGGCCGCGTCCGTTACTGGGCGGGCGACAGCTGCTGCGAACACATGGTCCGAACGACCTACCGAGGGGGCGGCATGAAGATGTTCTCCGGACCAAAGCGCGAGGAGCACATGATCGCCTTCCAGAACGCCGACGATTCGTTCACGCACTACGACGGGCCCAAGGGCGAGGAGCGCGCGTGGCTCAAGGTGATGACGAGGACTGGCACGGCGCAGGTCGTATCCACGGCGAATGGGCGCATCACGCACAGCATCCTGATGGATGGCAAGGTGCTGTTCCACTCGCGCAACGGCGAGCGCGTCACGCACGCGCCGCCCGCAAAGTTCCAGAAGGTCAAGAAGGAGCTCAACAGCGCTCTCCAACAGGTGCAGGCGCTCAACGAGCAGGGCCACTGCAACGAGCAAGGGCTGCGCGCGGTTGGCGACTGCTTGATGGCGATCAACAGCGCCGCCGAGGAGTGCTTCATCGCGCACGACGGCGACAAGTACGAGCTGGGCGCGTCGAGCCACGCGAACGAGGCCGAGGCCGAGTCGGAGGAGGAGGAGGAGGATGAGAACGTGTACGTCTACACGTCGGATGGCAAGTCGGAGCCCGACAGTGAGTGAATGGGGGCGCTATCGTGTGGTTGTAACCCTTTTAAAAACGCGTGTCGCATACAGAGACACACACACACACTCTCCCCCTCTCCCCCTCTCCCTCTCTCCCTCTCTCTCGTTTTAAAAACGCAATGCGCCAGTTCAGTGCAACTGCAACTGCGGAGGCTGCCACTACGCAAACACTTTGAAAATGTCCACAATCGGCTCGCGGCACATGGGGCACGCCTTGAAGCGCTCGACGACGTCGGCGCACGCGGCGCACACGCACAGATGCTTGCATGGCATGCACAGGTGGTCCTTGACGCCGTCGAAGCAGATGACGCATTGCGAGTTGGACTCGGGATCGGGCGCGGGCGCGGGCTCGGGCGCGGGCGCGGGCGCGGGCTCGGGATCGGTATGCACGTAGCGGCACGCGTCGCCGTTGCGGCACTTTCCGCGGCCAAAGTACCGGCAGACGCGCTGCCCCTGCAAGTTGCGGGTGCCCTTGGTTGGGGCCTTTGACGCCCACTGCTCCGGCTCCGGCTCCGGCTCCGGCGCGGGCTCCGGCGCGGGCGGCATGCCGGCGCTCTCCAGCGACGCCTTGATGGCTTTGGCGGTGTCCTCGGCCTCCCTGAGGGTTAGGGCGGCTTCGGCGACCTCGCGCATGGTGTCTTGCACCTTGCAGGCTGCATGCACCCAGTTGTGCACCACCAGCTCGGGGGGCGGCGGGTCGTTGAGTCGAAGCGGCGAAGGCGGCGCCGGCGGGGTGGCCTCGTAGGAGGAGGAGGAGGAGGAGGCCGAAGCCATGGATGGCAACGGCGGGTTTTGGCCGAGCTTCGCCGCTTTCTTGGACTCCCTCTTGGACTCCCTCTTGGACTCCCTCTTGGACTCCCTCTTGGACTCCTTGTTCACCTGCGCATGCGCAACCGCCTCGGCGATCTTGGTCGCCTCCTCGGCCTGGACGGTCGCCTTCCGCTCCCGCTCTTTGGCCGCGGCCTCGCGTTCAGCCGCCTCCTTGGCAGCGGCGGCCTGCTTCGCCTCCCGCTCCTGCTCCGCCACATCGTCGCTGTACTTTTTCCTCGCCGCCTCCTCCGCCGCGATGGGGTTGACCCAGTTCTTGCCCTTGCCCGCCTTCTTCTTCAGCTTCTCCTCAGCCTTGGCCGCGGCGCGCGCCACCCGATCGGCGGCCGCCTTCTCCCTGGCCGCCTCCTTGGCGAGTTCCCCCTCCGCCTTCTTGGCCTCCTCCGCCTCCGCTTGCTTCCGCGCGTGCTCGGCGCGCGCCTCCCTGGCCTTGGCGATGCGTTCGGCCTCGCGTGCCTCATGCGCTGCCTTGGCCTCCACCGCGCGCTCCTCAAAAATGCGCTTCTCCTCCGCGAGCTTGGCGTGGTGCTCGCGCCTCCACTGCTCGCTTGCGGCGTCACGAGCAGCACGATCGACCCTGGCGCGGGCCTCGTCGGCCTGCCGTTGCTCCTCCCGCAGGGCAGCCCTTGCAAACGCCCTGCCCACCTCCCGTTCTGCGTCCTCGCGCTCCCACGCCTCCCTTTTGAGGCGCTTGAGCTCCAGGCGCGCGCGGATCGCCAAGGCGTAGTTTGTGAGCGTCCGCGTCGCGTCCACGGTCTCCCGGTCGCTCTCCACTTGGTAGTACAGGCGCAGCGGGAACGTGTTGGTGGGACCGACGCTCGCTTGCAGGCCGTTGCAGCACGCGTGCACCTCTTGGGGTGTGACGGGCTTGCCACCGCTCGCGTTGGTAACCTCGTACCACTGGCCCTCGGTGGGGTTGTAGACGTACCCAAACCGGGTGATGAAACGCGGGTTGTTGCCGTCACGGGGCCCTGGGGGCCCAAGCAAAGGGTCCAGCCTGCCCACCACCACACCCGCGAGCTTGTACTTTTTGGCGCACGCTTCTGCAAGCTGTGAAACCCACGGGTAGAGCGCCTTGCGAAAGCCGCCCTTGCCAAAGTCGATCTTGGACGGCACGTCGATGGGTCTCGTGACCAGGACTGTCTTCCGGTACCCCTCGTCGTCCAGCTCTACGCCTAACCGTATGCGGTGGAAGAGGACGTGCAGCGTCTCGGGCAGGTACGTAATGTGCTCGTAGCACCCAAAGGCCTGTTCGTCCTCGTAGTGGGTGTTTCTTGCGAAATCGCCAAACATGTCCTCGAGGCGTTGATTGCCCCGCCCTTCCCACTCCCAGTCGAGCTCAAAGTGCTTCTCAACGTGCTGCTCAGCGCCGGTCCGTAACACCTGTATTGGGTCCGACTCCGTCCCCTTGACGACGTGCGTGAACCAGGTCTCGTACAGGAAGCGCCCCTCATTCTCTTTGGCGACACTCTCCTTGCCGAATCGGTCCTCCCAGTTGGTCACCCACTGGAGGACCTCGTGCGCAATGTGCTTGTTGGGGTGATCGCGGAAGCTCATGATGCGCACGCACGAGCACTGCGCTTGGCAACCACGCGTGACAAGCGGCGCCTCGGGACCTTTGCAACTTGTGACGAGACTCGGTTGGCTGCCAATCATGGCCGGCGATGCCAGCGATGCCAGCGATGTGGATGTGGATGTGGAGGACGCGCCACCCAACACCTGGGACCACCTGGCCTGGTGGATGAAGGCGTCGGGTCAACGGCAGCGCGCGCACCCGATTTGGTCCCCGCTCGCCAAACCGCCCGGCAAGTGCCTCGCCGAGCGCACGACCGACAGAGCCTGCAAGCGCCCAACCACCAGGGGAAGGCAGCCCTCTCTGCTCGCGCACCTGCGCCCCGCGCGGTGGGCCGACGCGCCGATGGAGCTCAACCTCGACATCCTCGAGCTGATCGCCAACGCGCTGATGCGCAATGGCGACGCGCGCACGCTCCGCGCGCTGGCTGTGGTGGATCGCGAGTGCGCCGCCGCCGTGCGCAACACGCTGCGTGTGGCGTGCGACGCGCTTCGGGAACGCGCGGAGGCCTTTGCCGAGGCGCAGGACAAGCGGCGCCTCCTCGGCTACGACCACGAGGAGGCGATGTCCGAGGCGCAGCTGGAGCGCGTCGACGCAGCCGAGATCCGGAGGATGGACGCGCTCGACGCGTACGAGGACTGCATGTTGGACACGGGCATCCGCCATCCGCGTGTAGAGACCCTGACGCGGAAGCCGTGGTCGCGCTGGTTCCACGGCGCCACGTCGCTCCTCGGGCACCTGCAGATGGGGTGCGAGCTGTGCAGCCGCGAGGACAACGTGCGCGACACGGGGCATCGGGCGGGGCCCGTGTCGCTGTTCGCGTGCCGCACGTGCGCGCACAAGCACCGCGTGCGCTTTTTCTTGGCCAAGGAGTGGACCGACCGGACGTTCCACCACCCCAAGGGACGCGCACAGCGGCTGACCGCGCGCTTTCCGCCCGACGAATCTGAGGCCAACAGCTACGCCTGCGCGCTGATGAGCAAGCGGGAGTCGCACCGGCGGCGGATGGCGGGCAGCCACATCCCCAAGGCCCGGCGGACGGTGCCGCTCTCGCGCCGCGTGTACACCAACCAGCCGTGGTCCTTTGAGCTGGAGGATTGCTGGCAGCTCTGGTCGGACGAGAAGAACGACGGGCCGATGTTAGACGAGGACGAGATGCAGTTTGAGCTGTGGCACGAGCTGCCGCCGTCCATCCCGAACTACCTCACCTTTGCGCGAGTGATGAAGCTCGGCAGCGATGGAGAGAGTGCGCGCACCGAGGCGACCAACCACAGCGCGGCGCGCCGTCGCGTGCGCGCATTGACGGACGCGCGCAGGGCCGCATTCAACAGCATCGTGGACACGCACCGCGACCTCATCCGCCGGGTGAACAACGTCGTGCGCGCACGGGGATTCCGCGCGTGGGTCCAAGTCCTCGACCTGTGCTGCGCCGCGCGCGCTTTTGAGCTGCGCTGGCTCTTTCGTGCCGAGGAGTCGCGCTTCGGCGACTGGCGGAAGGCGCGGTACCAGCTGCTCGACATGGACCCGGCCGCCTTGGTCGAGGCGGCTAAGCGCGTTGACAGCGCCGCGTGCGTGATGGAGCGCGTGCTTGCGAGCATCGTCTACTTCGACGGCACCAAGCCAAAGTACTTTCTCGGCAGGGCCGACGCCACGCGCGCGTGCATCATCGAGATCCTCAAGCACCTGCCCACGGCGTGCCTCAGTCTTGCGAGTCAAACCATGGAGGACAACCTCTACGAAAAGGTGCAGCACTTGCGCAAAGCAGTGATGCTGCTGTCGCTCGTCGTCGACCCTGCCCTGCCTGCGCACAACAACCAGCGGTTGCGGATCGACGTCAAGATCGACCCGCGCATCCTGGGCCGAGCCAACCTCGAGCTGAACGCCATCGTCACGAAGTACACGATTTCCAAGTTGTCCAGTCTCGTGGACTTGCCCGAGGACGCCGAGGAACTGAGCCCCAAGACGATTGCGCGCGTTCAGGACCTGGCCAATGGCTGGAGCAACGACGAGAGGCAAGACCGCATGCGCGCCGAGCTCTACGGGTTGCCAGGCGTGTGGCCGTGCGTCCTCACGTGGATGCGCAACGACTAGAATTCTTAAGAATCCAATTAATGGACATTTTTTCGTTGGCTGGAGCCTATCCTCCCCCGATGGGCCAAGTGCTCAAGTTTTTGTGAACTAATAAATTGCCGATGAATAATCGCACCAGAAGTTGAGCACTTGGCCCACCGGGGGAGGAAAGGCTCCAGCCAACGAAAAAATGTCCATTAATTGGATTCTTAAGAAGCGCAAGTGCATGGTGTGGGTTCAAAGCGTTTTTAAAAAACGGTCCTCTGGTGCACTCAAGGTTTTTTTTCGGACGGTGACTTTGGCACACGAAGTCGGATAATAAAAATGGAAGACTAGGGACCCTACCAACGTGCGCAGGGTCCCTACTCTTTTTCGGGATTCACGACCGGTGACAGAAAGGCGCGAAATCCGTCTTCGCGCCAAGCTGACATCCCGGCGGTTGCCAGTGCTCGTGCGTCAAACGGGAGCGAGATGCAGGTGCGCACACCCGCCGAAGAGGACGTCTGGGACAATCGGGCCAACTGCGCCGTTCCGTACTGGTCCAAGGAGAACATCTGGGAGGCGGCTGGCGAGGGCATCCTGCAGTCGCGCGACCTCACGCCCGACTTCAAGCCCAACCTCCAAGGCACGGCGGTCAATGCGGTCAAGACGGCCAAGACGCGCTTCGGAACGCAGGACGCGCCCTTTCCGGGCGCGTCGAAGCCCAACCTCCGCGTGCCGCTCGGCCCGCGCCCCAGCAACGGCGGACGCTGTGGCGGCGGTCCCGTCACGGCCTCGGCCGCGCCACACTTCAACGTGGCCACGTCAACGCTGCGCGCGGAGGTGGCGCACCAAGAAGCCGAGACGGCGGCGCTCAACGCCAAGCTTGCGCGCACGGAGCGGGAACTGGCCCTGGTGCGCAAGGTCCTCCACGGCTTCATCGACCTGCACATGATCTACCACAACCGGGGGCAGATCTAAGTTTCCGGCACAGTGGTATGGTGGTAGGGAAAAAAACAATAACTGGAGTTTTGCACTTGTAAGGTGTACCACCGGGGACCCCAGAATGTCCCTCCGGACGTCGTCTTTGTCCGAACCCAAACGACTGGCGGGGGCAGGGTCCCTGTTTGGGGCCGCGATCGGGACGCCCGAGGGCGGGTTCTGGCACCGGTTGGCCGTGTCCCCGCCGCGCACGCCGCCCGCAACGACCGGGCAGTATGCGCCGCTGCCGCCCGAGTTCCACCTCGATGCGCCGCCCGCGGCCGCGCCGACGCGCGACCGCGTCGACTCGGTGTTTCCGTCGTGGGCGCACGACTTTGCAAACGACGCCGTGCTCGTCACCTTTGTGCAGTCGTCCGATGTGGTGACGCTCCGCGCCTCGCCGCGATTGGAGTGCACCAACGTGGTGCACCCGACGATGGTCCGCGCCGACGCGGTCGCGTGGCGGCCGATGGCGTGCGAGGCCACCGGCGTGCGTGGGCACCTCTTTACGCTCTCGCATCAGGGCCGGCCGACGGGGCGCATCGAGGTCACGTTGGGCGCCAACGACGAGATCGGCAAGGTGTTGGTGGTGCAGCCCGAGTACTCGCCGCTGACCGTCGCGGCGCGGATGGCCTCCCCGAGCAGCCTGCTCGTCTTTGAAAACGTGCGTGCGCACACCGAGAGTTTGGAGGCGCTGAAGCGAACGCTGGCCACGGATGGCGACGTGGGCTACGTTCCGACGCAGGAGCTGGTGGTGACGCGCGCGCTCGACGCGCTCGTGCTCACGACCGACCACAGCGCGGAGGCGGCGGTCGCGCGGCGGCACTGGAAGGCCAGCAAGCTGCTGCTCGGGGGGCTGTCCACCGCAACGGCCGACTGCGTGGACGCGTACACACAGAGCGAGTTCCGGCGCGTAGGCAGGAGCGTGGTAGAGTCGGATGCGTGGCGACGAGTGGTGTAGCGATTTATTTAACAACACCACTTGGAACAAGCCAAGCGGGTGCGATTGTTGCACTTTTAACCACCCTCCCCCCTTTGCGGTGCTCGTGCGTGCGCATCAACCCCCACCAGCGTTCTGGCAATTTTGCCAGGCGCACCCAAGTACCCAAGCAACGATGTTCGAAAAGCGAGGCCTCGAGGAGCTGGTGCAGCGGTGCACGTGGCGCATGGACAAGGCGCGCAAGATTGCCATGGAGGCAACCGCCATGGCCGATCAGTTGGAAGGCGACCTGTTCATGGCGAAGCGCACGCTCGAGGCGCTCAACGGCAACGGCGCCACCAAGGAGCCCGTCAAGGAGGGGGAGAAGAAGGGGAATGACGAGGTCGATCGCGAGTTGGACATCGAGCAGGAGATGCGCGACAACGAGGCGGCGGAGGCGGAGGCGGAGGCGGAGGCACTCAACGCCACACTAACCGACGCCGAGGCGGAGGCGGAGACCGAGGCGTCGCCGGACGGAACGCTGTCCGGCTACCCCGACGACGGCAGCACGCCGGAGAATGCCACCTTTGAGGCCCTGCTCAAGGCCGGAACGCTGCAGCTCAAGCTGGTGGACCGGCCGGGCCACACGCCGGACCAGGCCATCGAGCCCGGCCCCTTCGGCCGCAAGGGCGACGTCTTTGAGCACAAGGAGCTCTTCAAAAAGTGCTCCCCGCGCTTCTTCTTCAACGGCGATGCCAAGGAGTGGCGCCGCACCGCGCCGGAGGGCTGGACCGGCATGCCCCCGGTGGTGGGCGCCGCCTGAATGAGCGAGGGACAAGGGTTGTGTGTGTGTGTGTGTGTGTGTGTGTGTGTGTGTTTTAGGAAAGCGCGTGGTGATTGTCTACCTGTCATTGCTGCATTGTTGCACTGGTTGCGGTGCTCGTGCGTGCGCGCCGAAAGAACCAAGTAACCATGCCAAAGGGTGCGCTTTGGGCATCACTGCCCGAGGAGCTCGCTCTCAAGATCGTCGAGTACAAAGCACTGCACTGGCACTTGGTCAGTCTGAGGAGGTCGGGCCCTCGTGGCACTGGCCCGCTTGAGCGCATCAATTTCACGTCGCAATTTGATCGCGTGTTGCAGCTCAGACGGATCAACCGCGCCTTTGCGGCGGGCCTCTGGCCGGTCGCGCTGTGCATGGTGCCGATCGGCCACCGTTGCCACAGCAAGTGCTTCGTCGAGGGCGTCGTGCGCCAGGCCCTCCTGGGAATGACCACCGAAAGGTACTCGTCCCTTTACACGATCGTGTACGAAGGGTGCACGACGAGGCCGCCCAACAACCAGACTTGTTTCTACTACGATGCGCTGACCAAGCTGCGGCCCACGCTGGAGAAGGTGCTTGGCAACCGGAGCCTCTCGCACCAGGAACGGCGCGCCGCCACCGGTTTGCTGAAGTCCATCTTCAGGTATATCGACCGCTGCGGAGCGGTCAAGCGCATGGGCCTCAAGCCTGTGGTGGAGCTGATTGAGGAGGCCTTTGACTAGTGTGAGTCGCGCGTCTGTGTGCGTGCGCGTGCGCGCGCGTGTGTGTGTGTGTGTGCACGCAGTTCGCTATTTTGAAAACGGAGCCGCTTGTCTACGCGAAATATAGCACTCCGGCACACGACCGGCGGTACATGGCGAGCAAGCTCGCGGGACTGGTCACGCTGCTGGGCGGCGGGTTGTGGCTCATCGACGAGCCGCCGCCCGTGGTGCACGTGAACGAGCACAGTGGCCTCATGTCGGCGTGGCCGAGCGAGGCGATCGGCAGCAGCGGGCTGCCACCAGAGTGCGCGTTTTGGAACGAGAGCGTGATCTTCAGCGACGAGATGTGCAGCCTGTTCGTGGTCAACCGCGCCGCGGCCGCCTACGCGAGCGCGAGCGCACGCGCGATGCGGTGCACGGCCGCCTACGGCACCGAGTGCGTGCTCTCGCCCGAGGTAGGGTTGGCGATGCCCGCGGCCTTCCTGTACGACCACGCGACGTCGTCGATGCGCATGCTCATCGCGCCCAAGCTGGTGTCGCACGAGTCGGCGCAGCAGCACGTGCGCGTCTCGCCGCCCGACTCGGACGGCATCACGCAGACGCGCACGCACGTGCTCAACGAGACAGTGCGGGTGGAGTACCTCGACGGCCAGAGCAAAGGGCTCGGAACGGGTCTCCTGCAGCAGGAGGAGGCGTTTTGCGTGCAGTTACTGCGACTCGCCTTCGAGCCGGCGTGTTGGAAGGCGTTGGATTAGGCCCCGTGCGCTAATCTGCAGCTTGTGGCGAACAGCCCTTGACCCTAGGTGCGCGCCATCGATGGTGCGCACTCGCAGACAAGCGGTGGACGCGGAGGAGGACGCGGAGAGTGCGCTTGGGCTTGAGGGCGTGGAGGAGCGCCGGGTGACCCGGGCGGAGGCCGAGGCGGAGGCGGAGGCTGGGCGGAGGAGAACCTTGGTGCAGACGGCGCTTGCGGGCGTCGCGAGCGACTACGTGATCCCCGACCACGAACCGGGCGAGCAATTTCCAGGCCGACAGTCCTCCACGACGCAACTCTCGCTGTTTGAAACCGGGTTCAAGCGCAAATCGGGGCAGCTCTCGCTGCTGGAGTCCGGACTCAAGCGCATGGCCCGGTGGGACGAGATCGCCGGTAGTGGGTGTGTGCGTGGGTGTTGAGGCCGTGTCGGGGGCGTGTCAGTCAGGGGCGTGTCAACTATTTTTGCAACTTATAAAGACGCCTGGTGCTCGTGCGTGCGCATGGACCTCGCGCGCACCGAGGCGTTGCCAAGAGTCCAGGGCGGCTCGGACACGGAAGAGTCGGACAGCGAGCAGCCCCTGACCGAGGCCGAGCAGATCGTGTCCATCCTGAACACGAGGGCGAGTCGCCCTCCTCCGCTGCCAGTCGAACCGAAGTACGCATTCTCGACCTCCATGGCGGTGTGGAACCATCTTCGTGCCATTCCCAAACATCAGCGCACGGTTGCATACGACTTGGCCCTGAACACGCCGATCCACACGACGCGCGGGGTTGAGGCCTGGATCGAGCAACAGCTCGACTACCGGCGCGCCGAGCGCACGATCCGGTACGCCTTCTGCTTTGCGCTCAACCCGGGCCGCTCAAACGTCTGGGTCGCCAAGAAGTCGCGCCAGAATCCCCAATCGGCGGGCGTTGCCAAGGGCATGGCGCTCCACTTGCGCTGCCACCCGTTCACGCGTTCCGACGTGCAGCGCGGGTGCGAGGTGCTGAAGGACTGCTGCGACCAGCGCGAGATGCGCAACCGCGCGCGCCTAGTCGTGCGGCAGAGGACCTCGGACTCGCTGGACGCTGCGGTTGTGTTGATAGGGTTTCATAGCAGGGCGCGCCATTTTGGCGCGCATCGCTATCCGTACGTGAGGTGAGTGGCGTTTCCTTCTAACCAAAGCCATGGAGTTGAACCGGCAAACCAAGATGACGGAGCTGGCCAAGATGAAGGAGGCCGAGAAGGCCATGGCAGCGAAGATCGACAAGCTGGTGCTGAACGGTGAGCTGGAGGACGAGGCGCAGCGACGCGGGTGCGGAGGCGGCTGCTTCCCCTTCTTGGCGCGCCGCGGCCGGAGCCGCGTTGCGCAGGAGGGTGGGATGGAGGTGGCCGTGTTTGGGCAGAGCGCGGCGGGAGGGAGCTCGGCCAACGCGAACGCGCGCCTCGAGAAGGCGGCGGCGCAGATGGAGGACCACGCCTCGCAGCTGTACGCCAAGGCGGGGGCGAGCCGGTCCAAGGCCAAGGCGATGATGGCGCAAGGCAAGAAGCAGGAGGCGATGCTTGCGCTCAAGCGCGCCAAGGCCCTGGAGAAGCAGGCCGAGGCGGCCGCAAGCACGCACGCCGCCATCGAGCAGCAGCAGGAGATGCTCGAATCGTCGGCGTTGCAGAGAGAGATCGCGTCGGCGCTGTCGGCCTCGATCGCCACGACAAAGAAGCGAACGAAGGGCCTTCTCGAGAAGGCGGAGAACGCGGTGGACGGCAGCGCCGAGCTGCAGGACGTGGCGCAGGAGATCAACGAGGTCATGGGTGGGCTCGCCAAGGTGGACGACTACGACGACGACGAGTTGATGGAGGAGCTCGAGCTGATGCAGCAGGAAACGGGCGAGGCGGCGGCGCCCGAGGCCGCCGCGGTGGCGGCCAAGGCGGAGGTCGAGCCGCAGGCCATCGTGGTGGGCATCGATCCATTGATGTACCCATCAGCACCCATGGCGAAGCGCGAGGCGAAGCAGAAACTGCTGGCGGCCGATTCGGCCGCCGAACCGTGAGCCCCCTGCCCCTCCAGGTCGTCGTCGTGTTGCATGCGTGTGCGTGTGCGTGTGTGCGTGCCGTGTGTCAGAAATAAAAGGACGCGTGTCGTTTTTTTTGCCAGTTGTGGCCCGTCACCGGTGCTCGTGCGTGCGCACCGGGGACGCGCAGCTGCGCTTGACAATCGCCCCTCAACGCCCAACATGAGCACCAGCAACGGCAACAGCAACAGCAACAGCGCCGAGCGCGTTGCCCCCAAGGCCGAGGCCATGCACCTGGGCCTCTCGACCGCACCGGACGACCGGTCGCACCTGACGACATGGTCGTCCTTTCGCGAGATCCCCGACAATGTGCTGGGCGTGTCCGCGACCGTGGAGTCGGAGGATGCGCCGGTCCCTCTCGTTGCGTACCTTGAGAACATCGAGACGCGCAAGGGCATGAACGCGCCCGTTCCCGGCCGCATGCTCGTCATGGTCACACAGACGCTCTTCGACCTCGAAAAGTTCAAGAAGCACCTGAGCAAGATCGACCCCCGCGCCAATGGCCAAGCGGCGCACGTCAACTCGGTGCACGGCCGCGGCACCGGCAACGCCACGCTTGGGCTGGGGCCTGCCGACTGCTCGGGCCAAGCGCTCATCATCCGCCGCGCGGCGCGTGCGGACGACGACCCGGTCAAGCCGCTCTACCCCGTCTCCCAGACGATCGTGCGCTCCGGGGGGCACGCCAACGACCAGTACGAGCTGCAGCAGGACGACTCGGCTCGCGCGTCCCTGCCGGGCGACTTCCTGGTCTACCCGATGGCGGGGCGCAAGCGGAAGGCCAAGGTGCCCTACAGCGGCTCCATTGCTCGGTGCTCCAAGCTCGCCGAGCCCAAGGACGTGCACACCTACAACGTGGAGGTGCTCAACAGCCTCGCCGGCGCGACGCAGACGTACCTCGACAACAGCAAGTGGGCGATCGACCCGGAGGATCCGGCGCCGCCGGCCGACGCGTGCGACGGCCTGATCGAGGACGTGCACGCCGCGCTCCGGCGCATGGCCGAGGCGACGGACCGGTCGTTTGACGAGGTCTTCAAGGCCGACTCGGTCGTCTACTTCTTCTGGAACCTCCGCGACGAGGTCGAGCTGATCGACGGGGTGCTCTGCGTGGACAAGAAGCCCGTGCACGAGACCATCGTCGACGCCTACTTGCCGTACAATGCGCCAACGCGCCGCACGCTCACTGCCAGCATGGTTGGCATGCCCGACCCCCTGGAGACCACCATGGTCTTCCAGGGCGTCCGCGCGCCCTTCAAGGAGCACTGGCTGTCCAAGACGGTGGCCGCGGGCGAGCTCGTGCCGGTCGTTCACCGTCCCGAGTACACCTACCAGGACGCCGAGCGGTTTGTCTTCGAGGAGGTCTTGACGGGCCCCAGTGTGCACACTGGGCAGCAATGGGCCGTCGAGACGTACATGGAGCCGGCTTCCAAGCTCCTGAGCGTGCACAAGTCCAAGGCGACGGTCGTGCTGCACATGGCTGGTGGCCTCACCATTGGCGAGGTCAGCACCAAGCTTCTGGGGGATGCCGAGAAGAGCAAGCGGTGCCTCGACGCCGCGCACGACATGGAGGCCTACATGGGAAGGCAGTCGCTGGGCGAGACCCTGTGCGCCGAGGGGTCGTCCCGCGAGCACAAGCACGCGTTCACCAAGGCCTTTGACGAGATGGTGACCGACGAGAGGGCGCCTGAGGAGATGGCGGCCGTTCGCGAGGCGATCAAGACCTTGGCCAACATTCACCAGGAGAACAAGAAGCTGACGGATGAGCAAAAGGCGGCGGCCAAGCAGAAAGCGGCGGCCGACTTTGCGCAGTGGACGGCCGACCACACGTGCGCCGATGCCAACGCGCGCAACGAGAAGTGGTACGAGTTCTCGTGCCGCGCGGGCGGCGCGGCGCTCAACACGGCGCTGCGGCAGATCGAGTACATGCTCACCGGGCGCGGCATCGTCCACATGGTGACCATCTTTTCGCACGACCTCGGCGTCAACCGGGCCAAGACCCAGCTCCTGCACGAGACCCCCGTCACGCAGGCCATCGCCGATCGGCTGCCGCGCCTCAACTTTGAGCTCATGCAGCAGCGCGTGCAGCAGCTCGCCGGCTGGCGCGCGGCCGACCTGGCGGCCGTTGAGGCGGCGGAGAAGGAGAAGGTCGAGGCCAAGGCGGCCGAGAAGGCGGCCGAGGAGCAGCACCGCAGGGCCGCCGAGGGCGCGCTCCAGAAGGAAACCGAGAGGAAGGCCAAGGCCGCCCTGATGGCGCGCATGCACAACCACGGATTCAAGCCCAAGTTTGTCAAGCCCGGCGTGGTGGTCGAGTTTGTCTCCGTGGCCGCGGACGGATCGCGGCACAAGAAGGGCACGATTGAGCGGCGCAACCAGGCCGACGCCGAGCGCGAGCTGCGTGCCGGCACGTTCAAGCTCACCAAGGGACGCGCCGCGGGCAAGTGCCTGATCTTCGCCGGCGACGACCCGACCCAGGGCCACCTCTGCGGGACGGGCAGCATGGGCGTCACTCCCACCGAGATCATCGTCAACCCCAACCCGCCGACCGAGGACGACGAGGCGGCGGCGGCGGCGGCGGCGGTGGCCGCTGCTTCGTCCAGCCGCCGCCGCCGCGGCGGCGGCGGCAGCGGCAGCAACAGCAGCGGCGCCGCCACCATCCCCATTCTTGAGGCCACCGAGGTCGTTGGCGACGGGGGCGACCAGGCATGTGTCCACGCCGACGCGCCCATGATCGAGGCGACCAGCGTCGAGGGCGGGGCGCCGGCGGCGGAGCCGGCACCCGCCGCGGCCCAAGCGGGACTCGACCTCGACGTGCTGACCAAGAACCTCTCCGACGGCTCGTCCTTCGAGTTCCACGTGCCAACTTGCGCATCCTTCCGGTTCGTCGAGAAGGTCAGCAACTGCGCATCCGACGCCACGCTACTCGCCTTCGTCCAGGCGGTGAGGGCCTGCCCGCAACTGCTCGCATGCTTCGAGCGGAGCGGCCTGCGCATCCCCACGCGGCACGACCAGTGCACCAAGCTGCGGATCGTTCCCGTGCTCACGGACACCAAGCGCGACTTTAAGCTGCTCAAGGCCTACGACACCTTCATGGCCGACGGCTGCACCACGCTCGTGACGGTTCACATGGACGTGATCGACGTGGCCAGCGGCGTGCCGTCCAACCTCAAGGGAGAGATGGCCAATGCATGGCTCACCACCACGATCGTCAGGAGGGGTGCCATGGCGGCCGCGTTGGCGCAGGGCTTCAGCAAGGGCCGGAAGCACACCAGGGGCAAGGACAAGGGCAAGGTCAAGGAGGACACCGCCACGCAGCCGGCCATGGCGTTTGAAGGCGTGCTGCTCGGCGGCTCCTGGGAGGCGCACAACGCCGCGCGCCAACTCGGCATCGCGTCAACCGCGCCCTTCGCGCTCGGCAGCAACCCCGGCAAGCGCAAGGCGCGCACCGACGCCTTCGAGCCCTACGACCGCAGCGACAGCGACAGCGACAACAACAACGATGGCGGCAACAGCGACAACGATGAGGATCGCACCGCGTCGCGTTCCCGCCAGCGCGCCACCACCACTCCGGTGGAGGTTTAGGCGGACCATGGAGCACGCGTGTGCGTGTGCGTGTGCGTGTGCGTGTGCTTGTAAACAGGCACAGTGTTTTGTGACAACCAGACTATTTAGCCTGGGCCAGGCCAGGCTATTAGCCTGGGCCAGGCTATTTAGCCTGGGCCGGGCCAGGCTAATTTTTACAAAGACTAGGGACCCTGCGCACGGTGGTAGGGTCCCTAGTCTTGTTGGGGTGTCGCTACGAGTTCACGTCGTGTGGTCGAGTTTTACAAAGACTAGGGACCCTACTGACGTGCGCAGGGTCCCTGGTCTTGCAAAAAAATTGACCACACGACGAGTTCACGCTGTGGTCACAGAGAGTAGGGACCCTGCGCATGGTGGTAGGGTCCCTAGTCTCCGTGACCATAGCGTGAATGCCGCGTCAAGTCCGCATGATCACGGCTGTGGTCACGGCTGTGGTCACGGCTGTGGTCACCCACCCGAGGGCCCCGGGCGACACCGAAATTCTTAAGAATCCAATTAATTGACATTTTTTCGTTGGCTGGAGCCTTTCCACCCCCGGTGGGCCAAGTGCTCAAGTTTTTGTGAACTAATGAATTGCCGATGAATAATTGCACCAGAAGTTGAGCACTTGGCGCGACGGGGGTGGAAAGGCTCCAGCCAACGAAAAAAACTCAATTAATAAGTCTATTAATAATGGGATCGTGCGCGGCCACTTTGCTCGTCGGGCCAGTCCTCCGGCCCTCGGGCGTGTGGGGGATGGGGTGCGGCCAGCCGCGCGCCGCGCGTGAACGTGCTGTGATGCGTGTGGGTTTACAACAAACACGACAAATGCACGCTCGTGCTCATGGACTCGCGGCTACGGATCGGAGCACCAGCAGATGCGCCGGAAGGAGGAGCCGGTCGTCAAGTCGCAGTCCATGACCTGGTTGTATTCGGGTGGCCGGACGGCGCACTTGCGCATCGAGTTCCAGTCGGCGCTGGTGAGCTGGAAGTTCATCGTTGTTGCGGAGAGCATGCGCGGCGCGCGAAGGTACTCGTCGACCGTGCTCCACGACCACGTTTCCGAGCCGTCCTGCATGCCCTGGCAGGTCGTCTGCGGGCTGGGTGGGGCGTCGTCGTAGTCGTACTCGGACGCGTCTTCGTCGTACCCAAACGCGACCTCGTGGTACGTGGTCGTGCCGAAGAAGGGGTCGGTCCTGACCGCGCGCGTGCGCACGTCGTTGATGACGCCGATCAGCTTTACCTGCGTGTTCACCTCAACGAGCCGCGAGAGGAAGTCGGCCGAGTTGCACGTGCGCCCGTCGGCCGCGCACGTGGACGTGCAGCTCAGTCCCTCTATGTGGTGGATGGTCCACCGGCCCGCGGTGGGCGGCGGCGGCGGCGGCGGCGCCACGGGCGCGAGACCGGGCGCCCACGGCGGCGCTCCAGGCGATGCGTACTTCTCGGTGCACCAGCAGACGCGCTTCATCTTCGTCGTTGACGCGAGGCCTTCGGTCGTGGCCGACGAGTACTCGAGGCTGCAGTCCGGAGCCGGCAGTGCGGGCGCGCGCACGGCGCACTTGAATGCGCCATTTTCGTCCAACACCATGCGCGGCGCAAAGGCCCAGTCGGTCTCGGTATTGTAAAGCGACCCGCCGGTCGCGGCTTCATAGCACGTCGTGCGCTGGTCGCTGACGCCGCCGTAGGAGTCGCCTTCGAGCTCGTCGTAGCCAAAGGCGACAATGTCAAGATCGCGTTCGTTGCTGTTAAGGTTGACCTTGACCGCACGCATCCGCGCGTCCTGGATGACGTCGTTGAGCTTCTGCGGCGTGTCCACTTCCACCAGCCGGGCGGCAAAGTCGTCCGAGTCGCACCGGTGGTTGCCGCCGGGGACCAGGGAGCACACGCGATCGCAGCTCGACTCTTGGAACGTGCTGCTGTGTCCGATGGTCCACTGCCCCGCGCGCGGCGGCTGCGCCGGCGAGGGCGGCGCAGTTGGCGGATGCGGCGGGCTCGGCGGCGGCGCGGGAGTGGGCGACGACGGGGGTGGCGGTGGCGGTGGCGAGGGCGGCGGCGCGTCGCCGTAGACGGGCTTGAAGCCCGTGCCAAAGTCGCCCACGTAGCACAGGGCGTCGGCGCCGATGGCGGCCTTGACGGTCGCGTGGACGCCCGCGATGGCCGCCTCGAGCGCGTCCATCTGCGCCTGGGTGTAGGTCTCGGTCTCGACCACGACGCGGTAGCTGATCTGCGTCGTGGGCTCGGTGCCGCACGCGGCGTCGTTGCAGTTGCCGTCGCAGTCGTACGCGGGCTTGGGGGGCGGCGGTGAGGGCGGCGGCGGCAGGGGTGCCGCGTCGGGCGGGAAGGGTGGCGGCCGCGGCGCCGCGTTGGGCGGGTAGGGCGACGGCGGCAGCGGCGGCGGCTGCGACGGCGGGTAGGGCGGGTGGGGCGGCGGCGACGGGGGCGGCGGGCAAGACTGCCCCTCGAGCGGAGGGATGGGAACGGTCGCCTCGTCGAATCTGCCCCACGCCATGCTGTAGGTCTCGGCGCTCCAACCAGTGGCGCTCCACGTGTTGCCGTTCCAGCCGTCGCTGTAGCTGTCGTACAAGTACAGCGTGCACGTCGTGCACGCAGGCACCGAATGCGTTCCCGTGTACGGGTTTGCGCCCGTGTACGGCCCGTTGCCGCTGAAGAGGCTGAACCCATTGGTGCACTCCAGCTTCCACGAGTTCTCCCCCGGGTAAGTGCTCCCGGTCACAATGATGGTGGCCTCGACGTCCGACTCCGAGAGCCGCCGGCCGTTGCCGTCGCTGGTTTGCTGGAAGAACTGCACCTGCGCGGTGGCGTCGACGGCGTGCACCGCGTCTGCGATCGCGGTCATGATCGCGCCCTGGGCCAGGGTGGCGTCGGCGTCGGTGGCCGACGCGAGGAGGCCGACGTTGACTTGCGTCGCAAAGGCGGCGACGTGGTGGGGCGGGAGCGGTGGCGGCGGCGGCAGGGGCGGCGAGGGCGGCGGCGTCGGGTGATCCTGGGGCACGCACATCCACTTGCCGTACAAGAAGTCCTGCGCGGGGGCCGCGGGCTCGTGGTACCACTGGGTGCTGCCATCGGCGAGCTGCGTGAAGTTCCGGTTGCCGTTGTACACCATCTGGTCGAAGAACAGGCCGTCGCGGTACTTGGGCTCCCACGCGTCGGCGAGGCGCCGCCTGTTTGAGTTGTAGTCGCGTTGGTGCGGCTGCGCGCAATTTTCATTGACGACGACGCTGCCGTCCAGGCGATCCAGCAACACGTGCCCAAAGTACGGCAGGTGCCGCGGGTCGCTCGGGTCGGGGTTGTCCGCGTCGTAGCGCCAGTGCGACTCGGCGCGCGTCTGCACGCACACGTCAAAGTCGTCCGCCTGCAGGATGAGCGCGCCCGGGCTGGCCTGGCGCGCCTCGTGGACCGCGAGGCGCGCGGCCGCCTCGGTCGCGTGCTCGGTGCAGTGCCAGAACCCGGGCGGCGCGGGCGCGGGTGGCGGGGTTTGGGGCGCGGCCGAGGGCGGCGGCGGCGGCGCGGGGTGGTCCGAGCACTTGCAGATCCTGTGCGTGTTCGGTTCCTCGGTGAGCTCGGAGTAGCACGACGGGTGGCGAAGCGCCTCGGGCGCCAGGGGCGGCGGCGGCGGCGACGGGTCGGCCGCGGGCAGGCCCTGGCAGACGCCGGGCGTCTTGGAGCAGTACGAGACGAGCGCGGGCTTGTACTCCCACGGGCTGCTCATCGGGTCCTGCCGGAAGCTCGTGCCCGACTCGAGCGTGTCGTCGACGCCGTTGTTGGTCTCGTCGTTGTAGATTAAGCGCGGCGTGCCGTAGAAGTCGTGCTCGAGCGCCCAGCACTGGCACGGCGCCCACCGCTTGGGGAAGCCCGAGACCAGCTGGCACCCGCGCTCGAAGCGATCGCCGCCCATCATGCCGTACGTGTCCTGCTCCTTGGTGCTGCGCACCACGTCGCCGCTCGAGTAGTAGCTCACGAAGATCCACTCGTGCGAGTGCTCTTGCACGATGGGCGACCACGCGTACTGCGCCGCGTTGTCCGCGGCGTAGATGAGGTAGCCGCCGTCGTCCGAGATCTGGAGCGTGTTTGGGTCGTCGTCGGGGCCGATGTGGTCAAAGTCGGCGTTGGCGGGGTTGCCGTTGTTGATCTTGTGCGGCGGCAGCCCCGTCTGGTCGAAGGCCGTCTGGCAGACGTCCTTGTCGTGCACGGGGTACATTCCGATCTCCTCGCACGAGACCGAGTGGTTGAAGTGGAAGCTGAACGCGTGGCCGACGCGCTCCCCGTCGCTCAGCTTCTCCCAGTCGCTCTCGCCCGTGGTCCGGTTCCACTCGAGGTCAACGCCGCCGTAGGGCGCGCCATTGCGACCGCCCCAATGCACGAAGATCTTGTCGTTCAGGTAGATGTTGTTGGGGGCGTCCTTGGGCAACCGATTGCCCCACTTCTCGTTGAGGTACCGGTCGTAGTAGGGTGTGCGCACGTACTCGCACGTGGGCGGTGGCGATGGCGGCGACGGCAGGACGCAGCCGATGGCCTCGGCGTCGGGGCCGTCGAGCGGGTGGGACAGGCGGCGGCCTGCGACGACGACGTTGTCGCGGCACTCGATCTCCTCGAGCCCGTGCGCCGCGCAGAGGCTGAGCAGCGGCGGCGGCGGCGACGGCGGTGACGGCGGTGGCAGCAGCACCTCCTCGTGCGTCACGTACTTGGGCGGCGCGCACGGCACGAGGATGTACCGATACGTGATGTACGAGTCCCAGTCGTTCACCATCATCTCGTCGACCTTGGTGCTCTCCACCGTCTCGTTGAAGACGATGCGCACGTGCAGCTTGGTCACCTGCGTGACGATGCACGTGTCCGCGAGCTCGAGCCGCCGCTCGGTGGTGCTGATGCTGAAGTTGGCGTCCCAGAGCGCGCTCAGGTCGACGACCGTGCCGTCGACGGTGGTGATGTTGGCCACCATCGTCGAGATGTTGGCGTGCAGCTCGGGCATCTGCGCCGTGAGGATGGCGGCGACCGAGTAGTTGGTGGTGTAGTTGGTCACGTTGAACTCGGTGATGGCCTGCTCGATCTCCGTCATCCGCACGCCCTCGGGCGGCGGCGGGAACGGCGGGGGCATGGGCGGCGGAGACGGATCGGGCGACGCGGGCGACGGCGGCAGCGAGGGCGGCGGCGGCAAGGGCGGCAGCGCGGGCGGCGTCTGCGCGCAGACGCACGCGTACCACGCGCTTGCGGGGTCGGAGCGGATGGTCAGGTCGGTGCGGAAGACAAAGTCGCCGACGTCGAAGCCGCCGACGCCCGCGCTCTGGAGGCGGCGGAGGCGGCGGCGCGCGGCGGCAGCGGCGGCGGCGTCGCCGTCGGCGACGCACGCGGCGTAGTGGCCCTCGGGCAGCGTGACCGTGACGCGCGCGGCGGCGCCGAGCATGCCGCCGTGGTGTCCATCGGCGGCATACGTCGCCACGTTGGCGCAGTCGGACTCGGTCGCGGTCGGCACGTAGACGACGGCGTCGTTCGCGGTCATGCCCTGCGAGGCGTCGAAGGCGACGACGCGCGGCACGCCCTCGTTGACCACGAGCGCGTTCGCAAAGCCGTTGCTGGGCACGTGGGTGGCGAGCCCGTGCAGCGCGGCCGGCAGCGGCGGCGGCAGCGCGGGCGGCGGCAGCGCGGGCGGAGGCAGCGCGGGCGGAGGCAGCGCGGGCGGTGGCGGCAGCGCGGGCGGCGGCGG